>Ga0247804_10000511_pt1 | contig 17827 bp, 15 predicted proteins | sample UWRJL029104C1_FD_181142 | JGI IMG/M metagenome (GOLD analysis project Ga0247804, IMG submission 181142) | Plant litter microbial communities from Arlington Agricultural Research Station in Wisconsin, United States - UWRJ-L029-104C-1 | ecosystem: Environmental > Terrestrial > Plant litter >...
AATGGCACGGCACTGACGCCGAAACCGGCGAGCCCACCGTGAGCCGCGGCTACCGCGAAGACGGCTACCTGCCCGAGGCGCTGGTCAACTTCCTTGCCTTCCTGGGCTGGAACCCCGGCACGGCGCAGGAAATCTTCTCGATGGACGAGCTGATTCAGGCCTTCAGCATCGAGCGCGTGAGTAAGTCGCCCGCTAAGTTCGACCAGAACAAGGTGAAGTGGTTCAACGAGCACTACCTGCGTGCCAAGTCGAACGCCGAGCTGGCGCCCTACCTCATCGACGCGCTCAAGGAGCACGGCATTGCCTGCGAGCAGGCCCGCGCCGAGCAGATTGTGAGCGTGATGAAGGAGCGCGTGAGCTTCCCGCAGGATTTCTGGATGGAAGCTCGCTACTTCTTCCAGGCGCCCACGGAGTACGACCAGCACGTCGTCGAAAAGAAGTGGAACCCGCAGGTATCGGCCGCTTTGGCCGCCTACGCCGAAGCATTGAGCAACGCCGCCGAAACCACTGCTGAAGGACTGAAGACGCTGTTCAACCAAACCATGGAAGCCCAGGGCCTCAAGCCCGGCCAGGTGCTGCAAGCCCTGCGCGTGGCCGCTACCGGTGCCGGTGCTGGGCCTGATTTATTTGAAACGCTGGCTATTCTAGGGACGGCCGAGGTGACGACGCGCTTGCAGGCCGCAGTAGCAAAACTGGGTTAGAAGCCCGCTAAATTCTCATTAGCAAATACAAAGGCCCGACCTGGTACTGCCAGGTCGGGCCTTTGTGCGTAGGCCAAAAAATACCCCCGTAAAAACACCTGTTTTCGAAAACAGGTGTTTCTACTCTAGCATTGGTAAAGGTGCTTTCTCACCTTTGTGCCGTGGTGCCGATGGCACCATGCTGACGGAAGTCAGGGGATTTAATGTGTGAATAGTCGGTTGAAAATGGGTGGTTAATGCTGGTGTATAACGCTCTTGCGAAGTTAGTCAGAGTTGTCGGGGGATGGCCTTGGCTAACGACGCAGGCAGCAGTAGTAACAACCCAAATGAAGCTGGCTGCCAGCGGCGCTTGGCAGGAAGTTCTACCAGTTTCTGGGAAAGCCACAAGGATAGAGCTCCCAGCCAAGCGTCGTTTACGCGGAACGAGAAAAATGACTTTTGCTGGCGAGCAGAGCATTTTTCTCGCTCCGTAAACACCCTGGCGGGCAAGTCGCGTTACCCTACTCCGCCGACCCTGCGCCGCGTTTCTGCGTACAGCAGGGTTCCGTTGTCAAGCATCTCCCGTTATGGCCAAGAAACCCACCAAGCCTAAAGCCAAGCCACAGGACCCCAATAAGAAAGCCAAAGTTCACAAAGAGCTGGAGGGCTTCGAAATTGGCGTCAATCCCCTGGGCGAAATCACATCCAACTACAGCATCGAGGAAATCAACAAGTTTCTGGGGCGCCACGTGCGCGACAAAAAGCTGGTAGACCGCGCCGGTCAGTTTGGTGAAAAACCCGCTGTCGATGAGTCTGAAGACGAGGCTTTTCCCATTGAAGACGGGCATAGTGACCCCGAGCCGGAAGAGTCGGACGAAGACTTCATCAAACGCAGCAGCCGCGAGGCCAAGCGCAAGAAAAATCCCGAGGAAGACTGAATCAGGTGACGAGTGAGGGGTGAGGAGGTAATGAAGAGAGCAGACCAAACAAAAGATTGGTTTTCTTTGCCGGGATTTCGCTCCTCCTCACCTCTTCATTTCTCAACTAATGCAGTCCCACGAAATTGATTACCGCATTCTCGGCAACGACATTCAGGTGCTCGAAGTAGAGCTCGACCCCAACGAAACCGTCATTGCCGAGGCCGGTGCTATGGTGTACATGGAAGAAGGCATTGCCTTCGAAACGAAAATGGGCGACGGCTCGGAGCCCGACCAGGGCTTTATGGGCAAGCTGTTTTCGGCTGGTACGCGCCTGCTCACCGGCGAATCGCTGTTTATGACGCACTTCACGCACCGGGGTGGCTATGGCAAAAGCCGCGTGGGCTTCTCGGCGCCTTATCCCGGCACCATTATCCCCATCGATTTGGCCGATAAGCCCAACGGCCTCATCGTGCAGAAGGATGGCTTCCTGGCGGCCGCGCGCGGCACCAAAATCAGCATCCATTTCAATCAGAAGCTCGGGGTGGGCCTGTTTGGCGGCGAAGGCTTCATTCTGCAGAAACTCACCGGCGACGGCAAAGCCTTCATTCACGCGGGCGGCACCATCATCGAAAAACAGCTCAACAACGAGCTGCTGCGCGTCGATACCGGCTGCGTGGTAGCTTTCGAGCCGGGCATTGATTTCAGCGTGGCGCGGGCCGGCGGCCTCAAATCGATGATTTTCGGCGGCGAAGGGCTGTTGCTGGCCACCTTGCGGGGCACCGGCCGCGTGTGGCTGCAATCGATGCCCGTGAAAAAGCTCATTCAGGCGCTGGCACCCGGCGGCGGCAACGCCCGCAAGGAGAGTGGCGGCGTTTTCAGCGGCGTGCTGGGCGGGCTGCTGGACGAATAAGCTGGTCGGCCGACCCTTACCGGATGGCTTGAGCGGTGACAGGGTCGGCCGCTACCTGGCTTTTGCCCACATCTTTGAAGATGAGCGTGAGTGCTATAATGAGCACTACAACCAGCGCACCAAGCATGCGCAACAGCATTTTACCATCCTTTTTGTTGCCATCAAGCTTCGCAGCATCACGACGGCGGCGCGACTTGTAGGGACGCCGATACGGATATTCCTTAGTAGTAGTGGTGGGCACGAGTGAAAACGAGGGTGGGAGGAAAACGGAGAGCGAGGAGAAATTGCAGTAATAATAGCTAAGTTAGCGAAAGATTAAGAAAAAAATTAGTCTAAAAAACTTCTTTGCCCCATCAACCCGACCAATTTGCCGATGAATGGCCGGCCGGGCTGCCTTGCTACCAGATTTGTACTTACGGCTTATTGGGCGCTGGCAGATTGCGCCAGTACTGCCTCCAGCACTTCGCGCGAGTTGAGCAGGCGCGGCACTTTATGTTGCCCCCCCAGCTTGCCCTGCCCCGCCAGCCAGGCCTCGAAGGTGCCCGCTGGCACTGGTCGCACCACGGGCGGGGCCAGCGCCAGATTACGGTGGCGCTTGGCCGCGTAGTCCGAATTGATGGCTTGTAAATGACTGTCCAGCGCCTGGGCGAAAGCAGCCACATCGGCTGGTGGCGTCAGAAACTCGATGGCCCACTCGTGGCCCCCGCGCGAAGCGCCGTCATTGGCGGCAAACCACACCGGCGCAGCCGTGAAATCGCGCACGGTAGCGCCGGTAGCGCGACTGGCCACCGTCAGGGCTGCCTCCGCGTTTTCAATGACCACTTCTTCGCCAAAGGCATTGATAAAGTGCTTGGTACGCCCCGTAATGCGGATGCGGAACGGCGCCAGCGAGGTAAACCGCACGGTGTCGCCCACCAGGTAGCGCCACAGCCCTGCGTTGGTGCTGATGACGAGGGCGTAGTTTGGGCCCAGTTGCACGTCGCGCAGCGGCAGCGGGCGCGGGTCGGGGCTGGCCCACTGGTCGGCGGGCAGAAACTCGTAGTAAATCCCGTGGTCGAGCAGCAGCAGCAGGTCTTCGCTACCGGGTTGGTCCTGAATGGCAAAGTAACCCTCCGAAGCGTTGTAGATTTCGAGGTAGCGCATCTGCGGCTCGGGGATGAGCTGGCGAAACAGCTCGCGGTAGGGGCCAAAGGCCACCGCCCCGTGTAAAAACAGCCGCAAATGCGGCCACACCTGCCCGATGTGCTCGGCCCCGGCCAAGGTCGTTACGCGGCGTAGCAGCACTATCATCCAGGTTGGTACGCCTGCCAGCGTACGCACATCCTGGCGCAGGACGTGGTGGGCAATGCGCTCGATTTTCTCCTCCCACTCGCTCAGCAACGCCAGCTCCAGCGAAGGCGTCCGCAGCTGCTCGGCCCACCACGGCAGCTGCGCCATGATGACGGCCGACACGTCGCCCACCCGCGAGCGGGGTTCATCAGGGCGAAAGGGATTGGGCAAGTGACTGCCCCCCAGCGACAGCGTTTTGCCGGCCAGCAGCCGCTGCTGCGGGTAGAGGTGCGTGGCCAGGGCCAGCATGTCGCGCCCGGCGCGGTAGTGGCCGTGCTGCAAAGCCTCGGGCGTGACGGGGATAAACTTGCTGCGGGCATTGGTGGTGCCGCTCGACTTGGCAAACCAGCCGGGCCGGCCGGGCCACAGCACGTCGGGGGTGCCGCGCAGCACGCGCTCCAGCTCAGGGTACAGCTGCTCGTAGGTGCTCACCGGCGCCCGCCGGGCAAAATCGGCGGCCGAGAGCCGCTCGCCGAAGCCGTAGCGCCGGCCCCACTCGGTGCGGCGGGCGCGCTCCAGTAGATATTTTAACGTGGCTGCCTGCCGCTCAAGTCCTTGCTCGCGAATATGCCCCAGCCGCCGCAGGCTGCTGACCTGAACGGCGGCCGCAAGAAGCAAATCGAACATGAAGCAAAAATAAAGCTGGAACGACAACTCACCTCCCTGGAGGGGATGTGAGCTGCGCTGAGCAGCGAGTGGGGGTGGTTGGCCCGTTCGCGCCGGTGGCCCGACGCAGTATGTATTCTATTGCAAGAACAAAAGCCCAGGCGGCGCGGACGGGCGAACCACCCCCGTTTTGCCTGCGGCAAAACATCCCCTCCTTTCCAAGGAGGGGAGCTTGACGTTTTAGTTGAGGTTGCGTTTCAGCTCGAAGTTTTTGCCCAGATACACGCGCCGCACGGTTTCGTCGCCGGCCAGGTCTTCGGCGGTGCCGGCTTTCAGCAACTTGCCTTCGAAGAGCAAGTAAGCCCGGTCCACGATTTCGAGGGTTTTCTGCACGTCGTGGTCGGTGATGAGCACGCCGATGTTGCGGGCTTTGAGGCGGTAGATAATGCCCTGAATTTCCTCGGTGGCAATGGGGTCGACGCCCGCGAAGGGCTCGTCGAGCAGCACAAACTTGGGGTCGACGGCCAGGGCGCGGGCTATTTCGGTGCGCCGCCGCTCGCCGCCGCTCAGCACTTTGCCCAGGTTTTTGCGTACGTGGGTGAGGCTGAATTCATTCAGCAGCTCCTCTACTTTGTCTTTCCAGCTGGCTTTGGGCAGGTCCGAGAGCTGGAGCACGGCCAGGATGTTTTCCTCCACGCTCAGGTCGCGAAACACGGAGGCCTCCTGGGCCAGGTAGCCCACGCCGCGCCGGGCACGCTGGTAGATGGGCATTTTGGTAATTTCTTCCTGGTCGAGGAATATCTGGCCCGAGTTGGGCTTCACCATGCCCACCATCATGTAGAAGCAGGTGGTTTTGCCGGCGCCGTTAGGACCGAGCAAACCCACAATTTCGCCCTGTTCCACGGTCACCGACATGTCGTTGACGACGGTGCGGGCTTTGTATTTCTTGATGAGGTGTTCGGCGCGAAGAATCATGCAACAAAGGTAAGAAGATGGGGGAGGGCGCCGGGCCAGGGCGCGGCCGGCCGGGTATTTAACGCAATTCGCCGCAGAATTCTTGTCAATTACCAAAATACTCGGCTTGCCTACTATCTCAGCTTGAAAATTTCCGCTACTTTTAGGCCACCAAAACCAACCCACTCAACCCTTTTTCTTTTTCATATGACGGTAAAATCATTACTTCTTGCGGGCGGCGCGTTCCTCGTGGGGACGTCGGGCGCCCTGGCGAGTGGCTTTCAGGTCTATCTGCCCAGTCAGCAAAGCATTGGTATGGGCGGCGTAGGCGTTGGCCTCTCGATGGAGCAAGCGGCTCAGTTTATGAACCCCGGGGCCATGGCCATGCTGCGCCAGAATGGCGTGCAGGTAGGCGCCAGTGCCACGTTTGCCCGGTCGGCGTTTCGCTCGGCCAACGGCGGCGAGCAGCGCGAACTGCAGAATACGGTCGTGACGCCCTTTAACGTGTATGCCAGCTTCGGCCCCAAGGAGGGCAAGTGGCGCGGCGGCATTTCGGTGTACACGCCCTACGGCTCGCAGCTGAAGTACGCCGATGGCTGGGAGGGCCGCTTTGCGCTCACCGAAATCACCCTGCAGTCGGTGTATGTGCAGCCCACGTTCAGCTACGCCATCACCGATAAGCTGAGCGTTGGGGCCGGGCTGATGATTCTGGCCTACGGGTCGGTAAACCTGCAGCGCGACATCGCGCTGCCTTCTGCCGAAGGGCATATCACCCTCGATGGCACTACCAAACCCGCGTTCGGCGTCAATGCTGGTATCTTCTTCAAACCCTCGGATAAGCTGAGCGTGGGCGTGAGCTACCGCTCAAAAATCGACGCCAAAGTAGAGGGTGGCGACGTAACCGTCGTTAACCCGACGCCGGCTCTGCAGTCGCGCTTCGTGGGCAATAAGTTCGACGCCACGCTGCCGCTGCCCGCTTCGGTCAATTTCGGCCTCGGCATCACGCCCAACGAGAAGCTGACCATCGGCCTGGACGTGAACTGGACGCAGTGGAGCGAATACCGGGCGTTGCGCTTCGACTTCACCAAAGACGGCGCGGCGGCCCAGGTTGGTAACGACACGTTCTCCGAATCGAAGCGCAGCTACGAAGATGCGCTGACGTTCCGCCTTGGCGGCCAGTATAAAGTGACCGACAAGCTGGCCCTGCGCTTGGGCGCTGCCTACGACATGACGCCCGTGAAAGACGGCTACGTGACGCCCGAAACCCCCGACAATGACCGTATTATCGGCACGGCTGGCATCGGCTACGACATCACCGACAAACTCGGCGTGGATGCCTCGTTCATGTTCCAGGCTATTCTGAAGCGCACGCAAACCGAGGCTCAGCTGCTCGACAACGGCACCACCGACCGCGTAGCCGGAACCTACCGCACCAACATCAGCATTCCCGGCATCGGGGTGCGCTACAATTTCTAGGCATTTTCCCACCCGACCCAAGCTTTCGTTTATATGAAACCTGTTTTTAACTACGCTGCCACGGCGCTGGGCCTGATGGGCCTGGGAATCACCAGTTGCCAGCCCGACCTCGACGACCCCAAATCGAGCGCCGGACAGGCCGACTTCACCACCTACCTCGCCGTGGGCAACTCGCTCACCGCGGGCTTCAGCGACAACGGCCTGTACCTGGAAGGCCAGCAAAATTCTTACCCGTCCATTCTGGCCCAGCAGTTTGCCAAAGTAGGTGGCGGCGCCTTCGTGCAGCCACTGTTTCCGGCGGCTAACGCCAATGGTAGCGGCTACCTCAGCATTACGGGCTTTAGCGCCAGCGGCACTCCTACCCTGGGCCCGGTGGCTGCTAACGCCGCAGTAGGCCTTGGGGCCGACAACGCTACCCCGCTGCTGGTGAAGTATACCGGCGCCGATAACCAGAACCTTGGGGTGCCGGGCATTCGGGTGGCCGATGTCACTACTCCCGGCTATGGTTTAAACAACCCCCTGGGGTTCAATCCTTATTTCGAGCGCCTGCTGGGCGGGTCGAGCTCCCTCTTCTCGTATCAACAATACGTGCAGGAGCGGGTTACGACGCTGAAGCCGACTTTCTTTACCAACTGGCTGGGTAATAACGATGTGCTGGGCTATGCCACCTCGGGGGGCACCGCCCCGCTGACGGGAGTGGCCCTGTTCACCACCAAATACACCGCCATTACCGATGTGCTGACCGCCGGCGGGGCCAAGGGCCTGCTGGCCACCATCCCCAATGTGGTAAACGTTCCGTTCTTCACCACCGTGCCGACGGCCACCATTATGGCCCAGGTGCAGAGCATTCCCGTGCCGGCGGCCAACGTAGCCGCCCTCACGGCCGGCTTGTCCCTGACGCCGGCGCAGGCGGCCACCATCCGCTTCGGGCTGTTTGTTACTACCTCGGCTAACACGCCCGTGCGCGAAGCCACCGCCAACGACTTGCTGCTGCTGACTGCCAGCTCGGTTATCGGCACGCCTTCAACTACGGCCAACCCTCTGCCGCGCGGCTTAGGCATTGTCATCACCGGCTTGGCGCCGGCTCAGGCAGCCGGCCTGGCCCTGGCGGCTCCGCCGAACCCCTTGGCCAACAGCCTGGTGCTGGATGCCGCCGAGATTACCAGCGTGCAAAATCGCACCACGGAGCTCAACACCGTCATCACCAATGTGGCCAATCAGAAAGGCCTGGCCTTGTTCGACTCCAACACCTTCTTCCGCGGTGTAGCCACCAATGGGCTGGTGGTAAACGGCGTGAGCAACACGGCCGCCTTCGTAGCCGGCAACCTGTTCTCGCTTGACGGCGTGCATCCTACGCCGCGCGGTTATGCCGTGATAGCCAACGAAATGATTAAGGCCATCAATGCCAAGTACGGCGCGGCCGTGCCCGGCGTAGATGCCACGGCTTACCGGGGGGTACGCTTCCCGCAGTAAGTTTCGGCCCGCTGCGAATGCCTGAAGAATGCCCCGGCCGCTGGTCGGGGCATTTTTTTATGCCGTGCGAATCAATATCGGCGCCAAGGGCTATATTTAAGCTGTGCAACCCTCTCACCAATTCCTCCCTGCTTCGTTATGAAACTCCGCTTTTCCGCTCTCCGCGCTGCTGCGCTACTGCTGCTGGTAGCCACGGCCGCCCTCACTGCCTGCGAAGACGTGGCCGAAAATCCCGCGCCGAACAGCAAAACCCAGCTCCTGACCGCCGACGCCTGGCACATCACCGCCTACACCCGCAGCACGGGCGGCGCCGCCGCTACCAGCTACCTGCCCACGGTGTTTCCGCGCAGCTGCGAGCGCGACGACCGCTACACCTTTAAGACCACCGGCGTGCAGGAGCGCACCGAAGGCCCCACGTCGTGCGGCAGCACGTCTTCGTCGTTCGTGGTGGGCACCTACACCTGGGATTTCAACAGCGCCCAAACGCAACTCACCATCGGCAGCACCACTTTTGAGCTGGTGCAGCTCACCGAAAGTGCCCTGCAATTGCGTTCCACGCGCACCAGCGGCGGCGTCACGATTGTCGATAACGTGACGTATGCCAATTAGCGGCGGTGAGCTATTGGGAATTATGGCAAATAGAGGTTAGCTTTGTTTGTTCAAAACCACCCATTTTTTCCCAATGAAAAAGTTTTCCACTTATTTGGTTCTGGCCACGCTCGGCCTGGCCGCCGTAGGTTGCAGCGACGACAGCGATGACGCAGCACCCTCCAAAACCTCGTTGCTCACCGCTAAAAGCTGGCGCAACACCGACCTGAAAGTAGCTAACACCAGCGTGTATGCGCTGTTCGTTGACGACTGCAACAAGGACGACCTGTTGAAATTCAATACCAGCAAGTCGCTGACTTATACCGGCGGTACCGTGAAGTGCGACCCGGCTGAGGCTGCAACGCAAACCGGTTCGTGGGACCTGCTCACCAACGAAACCCAACTGCGCATCACCGACCCGGATGGCGAAGCCATGACTGGCACCATCACCACGCTGAACAGCACGACGCTGGTGCTGACGGCTACGGAAGACATCACTGGCACCGGCACGCCGGTTGCAGTAGAAGTGACCTTCACGGCTCAGTAGTCCTTACCGATTACAAATCCAAAAAGGCAGCCCATTGCGGGCTGCCTTTTTGTTTGCCGCACCCTCACCCGGTGACTGTCAGGCAAGCAATTGAAGAACGGCAGTTGCTAATTTGCTGAAAATTACGTAAACTTGCTTTACCCCCGCCGCAGTAGAACGAGGCGAACCGACGCGCTATGAAAAAACTTCTGTTCCTGCTACCGCTGGCCGTGCTGCTGGCCGACTGCAAAAAAAACACCATTGAGCCCCTCGAACTCACCAACAAGCGCTGGCATCTGGTGGGCCTCACTGCCGCACCCGATGCCGTGCCTATCCCGGTGAATGTGTACGATGACTACATTCAGGCCTGTAGCAAGGATGATTACATGTTTTACAGCACCGACAGCACCGTGGTTTACGATAATGGCGAATTGCACTGCGACCCCACGCAGCCCCAGCAGATTTCCGGGGTGTGGCGCTTCCGCGAAAACAACACCCGCCTGCTGATGGAAGGCTACAAAATTGCTGGTGTGCCCGTGAATGAAGTGGATGTAATCTCCCTGACGTCGAATAAGATGGTCATCCGTTACCGCTACACCGACCTGACGCAGGTGCCCACCCCGGTGATTGCCACCGGCACGCTGGCTACTTTCTAGCAGAGTCGGGCGAGGACCCAAAAAAAGCTTTCCGGTCAGGAAAGCTTTTTTTGGGTCTTGACGACATTGTTGCTAATCAGGCTTGTGACGCAGCAGCCAGATGCTGCGCAATCAACTGCGCATGGTGCCGCCCATTCTCAATAAACCAGCGGCTGGTGGCCCGGCCGCCGCACACTGTGCCCGCCACAAACAGCCCGGGCCGCGTGGTCTGGTGCGTCATCGGGTCGAATAAGGGCGCCCGAGCCGCATCGTTCGGGTCAGGCTCGATGCCGAGGCGGCCAAGTAGGGCCTCATCGGGCACGTAGCCGGTGAGGGCGTACACGAAGTCGGCGGGCGCGCTACCCGCGCCTTCAGGCGTGGTGAAATGCACCGCCGAGGGCGTGATTTCCGTGAGTTGCACGTTGAAATGCGCCGTGATGCGACCTTCGGCAATGCGGTTGATGAGGTCGGGCCGAATCCAGTATTTCACGGATTGACTGATTTCGGGGCCGCGCACGAGTAGCGTCACCTGTGCCCCGGCGCGGGTGAGGGCCAGGGCCGCTTTGGCGGCCGAGTTCTTGGCGCCGATGACGGTGACCTGCTGCCGGGAGTGATGGTAAGGCTCTTTGTAGTAATGACTAACGTGCGGCAAGTCTTCGCCGGGCACGTTCAGAAAAATGGGCAAATCGTAGAAGCCGGTGGCTACTACAACGTGCTTTGTGATGTACTCGCCGAGGTCGGTTTTGACCAGAAAATTGCCCTGTTCACCACTCAGACTGACCACCTTTTCGTGCAGCTGCACGGTCAGGTTTTCGGCCCGCGCTACGCGCTGGTAGTAGTCGAGCGCGTCTTCGCGCAAGGGCTTGTAGTGGCTGGTAGGGAAGGGGTAACCACCGATTTCGAGCAACTCAGGCGTGGAGAAAAACTCCATGTTGGTGGGGTAGCCGATGAGGGAATTCACCAGCGCGCCCTTCTCCACAATGGCTACCTGCAGGCCCCGACGCTGGATTTCGAGGGCGCAGGCCAGGCCTACCGGGCCAGCTCCAATCACAAGTGCATCAAGCATAAATCAATCGAACAGAGGAATAAGAACAGCTGCTTTAACGAGAAGTTTTGCAAAAAGAAGGCCCGCCAGTCAGCGACTAGCGGGCCTTTTCAGTATTTTATAAGCTGAATTACAGCAGCTCAGTGCTGCGCTTCACGAACTGCGTGAGCGCTTCGCCCTTCAGCATGCCTTGCGCCAGCAGGGCCAGGTCGAAGGCTTGCTTGGCGAGCTTTTCGCCGCCGTCGGCCAGGATTTTCTGCACCAGCGGGTGGTTGGCGTTCACGGTCACATCGAACGAGTCGGGGAAGGCGCCGAACATCTGCATGCCGCCGCCCCCGCCGGTGCGCTGCATGTCCTTCATGCGGCGCATAAATTCGTTTTGGGTGATGAGCACCGGGGCGTCCTGCGGGCTCAATGGCGTCACCTTCACATGCATAGCATCGTTGGCGATGGCCGTTTTGAAGGTGTCGCTCAGCTTGGTCTGCTCGTCTTCCGAGAGCACGCTTTCGGTGGTTTCATCTTTCTCGATGAGTTGGCTCACCGGGGCGGCATCCACGCGCTTGAAGCTGGTTTTCTCCACTTTCTGCTCCAGCTGGCCCACGAAGTGCGGGTCGAGCACCTGGTCGAATTCGAGCACGTCGTAGCCGCGCTCCTGGGCGGCGGCCACGTAGCCGTGCTGGGCCTCGGCGTCGTTGGTGTAGAGCACCACCGTGGTGTCGCTCTTGTCCTGCTGGTTGGCCTGAACGTGCTCGGTGTATTCGTTGATGGTGAAGAGCTTGCCGGCGGTGTTTTTCAGCAGGGCAATGTCCTTGGCCTTGTCGTAAAACTTCTCGTCGCTCAGCATGCCGTACTTCACGAACATGCCGATGTCGCCCCATTTTTCCTCGTAGCCAGCGCGGTCCTGCTTGAAGAGGCTGCTCAGCTTGTCGCCTACTTTCTTGGTAATGTAGGTGTTGATTTTCTTCACCGCCGAGTCGGCCTGCAGGAACGAGCGGCTCACGTTCAGCGGAATATCCGGCGAGTCGATGACGCCGTGCAGCAGCATCAGGAACTCGGGCACCACGTCCTTCACCTCGTCGGTGATGAACACCTGCCGTGAGTAGAGCTGAATTTTGTTGCGCTGCAGCTGCAACTCGTCCTTCACCTTCGGGAAATACAGAATACCAGTCAGGTTGAACGGGTAATCCACGTTGAGGTGAATCCAGAACAGCGGCTCGTCGAGGCTCAGCGGGTAGAGCTCGTGGTAGAACTTCTTGTAGTCCTCGTCGGTGAGGTCGGAGGGCTGCTTGGTCCAGATGGGCGAGGTATTGTTGATTACTTCGCCCTCGAACTCAATCGTTACCGGCAGGAATTTGCAGTATTTGGTGAGGATGCCGCGCAGGCGCGTCTCGTCCAGGAATTCGTCCGAATCGTCGGCTACGTGCAGCACCACGTCGGTGCCGCGTTCGGCTTTCTCGTGCTCGCCGGTCGGCTCATCGAGGCTGAATTCGGTGCTGCCGTCGCACACCCAGTGGGCGGTGGCGCTGCCTTCCTTGTACGATTTCGACCAGATTTCCACTTCCTTGGCAACCATGAAAGCCGAGTAGAAACCCAAGCCAAACTGCCCGATAATCTGGTCTTTGGCGTTGGCGTCGGTTTCCTTGTACTTCTCGACAAACTCGGTGGCGCCGGAGAAGGCAATCTGGTTGATGTACTTCTTGATTTCCTCGGCCGTCATACCCAGGCCGTGGTCCGAGATGGTGATTTTGCGGGCTTCCTTGTCCACGGTCACGCGCACTTTCAGCTCGCCCAGCTCACCCGTAAACTCGCCCTGCCGGGCCAGGCTCTGCAGCTTCTGCGTGGCATCGACGGCGTTCGACACCAGCTCGCGCAGGAAAATCTCGTGGTCCGAGTATAGAAACTTCTTGATTATCGGGAAGATGTTCTCGGTATGAATGGAAATAGAACCAGTCTCTTTCATCTTTTCGGGAATGAGGGTGTAGGCAAATGAGTGAAGTTGTGGCAGGCGTCAGCATAGTGCCGCCGCCTGCACGGCTAGCTCAAAGGCTATTCCAGACCATCATTTTCTGCCAGGCTGGCAGCGTAAAGCCTTAGTACGCGGGATTTGTCCCGACGAAATGACTGGCTGAAACCAGCTTGCCAGCGGCTAATTCTGGCAAAACTGGCAAGTGCCCGACAGCAGATAGTCGCGCCGTTCGGCCTGAAACCCCCCCGGCAGCGTGACGGCCGGAATGGCCACCTGGTTGAGGCAGTAGGTGTGCGCACACTTGCCGCACTTGAAATGCACATGGTTATCGAAATGCGCCGTGGCCGTGCATTCGATGGAGCAGGCGGCGTAGCGCAGCACGTCCGAGTCGTCGATAACCCGGTGAATCAGGCCGCTGTGTTCGAAGCTCTTGAGCGTGCGGTAGAGCGTAATCCGGTCGGTGCCGGCCCCGATTTCCTGCTCAATCTCGGCGCCGGTGAGGGCGTAGCCGCGGCCGGCCACCGCTTGCAGCACGGCGCGGCGCATCGGCGTGGTGCGCAGGCCGTGGCGGGCCAGGGTTTGGGTGAGGCGGTCGGTAGGAGCAGCGGACATGGGTCAAATTTACGACAAGGGACCTTTAGCCAAACAGGTTCCGGGCTTACAACCAACTTCCACAGGCGTTAGTGCGTCCCGAAAATCAGCTCGCGGCTGATGGCCGCGCCAGCCATATTCCCCGCCGCAATAGCCTGTGCCAATTGACTCACCGGGGTGCAATTATCGCCGGCCGCATACACGCCGGGCACCGAGGTGCGATACTGCGCATCAACCTGCAGCAGCGGCGCCTGCCTGGCCGGCGCACATCCTAATTGGGCCGCCAGGTCCGAAGCCTGATGCAGCGGCAGCCGGGCGTAGAGCACGGGCAGCGGCAGGCGCTGCCCGTCGGCCAAGTGCAGGGCCTGAAGCTGGCCCTGCTCATGCTCCAGGGCAGTAATGGGCGTCTCGTTAAGCGCGATGTGCTGGTCGGCCAGCTGTTGCCGCAGGTCGTCGCCGAAAGTGGACGGGCCGTTGGTGAAAATGGTCAGGTTGCTGGTCCAGTTGGGCAGCAGGGTGGCCAGGTGGTGGGCGTCGTCGCCGTTCACCCAGGCGCCGGTGGGCTGGTCGGCCACTTCGAAGCCGTGGCAATAGGGGCAGTGAATGACCGACTTGCCCCAGCACTCGGCGAAGCCGGGCACGGCGGGCAGCTCGTCGCGCAGGCCGGTGGCCAGCAGCAGGTAGCGCGCCTGGAGCAGGCCGTGCTGCTGCGTGCTCAGCTCAAAAGTGCCGTCGGGTAGTTTTCGGACCGCCGTGACTTGGTCCGGCAGTAGCTGCACGGTGGGGTAGTGGGCCAGGTTCTGCCGGGCGCGGGCAGCCAGGGCGGCGGGCGCTTCGCCGTCGTTGAGCAGCAGGTTGTGGGCGTGCGGCGTGAAGCGGTTGCGCGGCAGGCCGCCGTCGATAACCAGCACCTGGCGGCGGGCGCGGCCCAGGCTCATGGCGGCGCTCAGTCCGGCGTAGCTGCCGCCAATGATGATAACTTCGTAGGACCGGGAAGGGGTTGGAGCAGGCATAAATACGGGCGAGGATTAAAAGCAACCTTGTTGCAAAATTAGTAAAATTGTTTTTGCAACAAAGTTGCGCCAATATTTTGTTTGAAGATGAAACAGCAATCTGCTGACTCCAAACACAGTTGTCATTGCAGAAAAACATTCCGGGCGAACTGCACCCGGCGCCACTCCCCGTGAACCATTCGCAATAATGCTGCATTGCCTACCTTTGCCGGGCCGCCTAACCTCCGGCCAGCGTGCCGCGTAAGTGGGGCGCCGCCTGTTATTTCTTTGCTTGCCCGTGCTGCTTCGCCGCCAGTTATTCGCCGTTTTCCTGCTGCTCTGCTTCGTGCGGGTGCTGCTGCCGGAGGCGTCGCTGTTGGCTTTGCACCCGCACCAGCACACCGAGGAGGAGCCCACGCATCAGGCCGCTTTCGGCACCACCAAGGGCAAGGCGCTGCTGAGCAAGCAGCACAAGCACTGCCACGAGGAGCAGCTGTTTAACGCGCCCTTTCAGCCCAGCGCCCCATTGCTTTTTGTGGCGCCGCAGCCGCGGGCGGTCGTTGGAATTCTGAAGCCCTTCGCGGCTTCGGTGTGGGCTGAGGCGACGGAAGCGCAACGCTGCCTGCGGGGGCCGCCGGCCGGCGCTTAAGCTGTTCAGGCGAGGGCGAGGCAGAGACGCATCGTTGCGTCGCACCGTCGGGATGACCGTTTGGATTCGTTCGGGTGTCGTTCGGTAGGGAGACGCAAAATAGCGCGTCTCTGCATCCTGCTTCTGCGTTCCCGCCAATTTAGAACAGCTTTCCAAGCCGTAACGGATTCTCCGACGGCTTCATCAGGCTCAGCGCGCCAGCAAGGCGCCGGGCCATTTCCCCTCCAATTTTCTTGTCAATGTCTCTCCAGATTCTGGCCGCGCGGCCGGGGCGGGGGTGGCGGGTGCTGCTACTGGCGGCCGGACTGTGGGCGCATGGGCTACTGGCCTTGGCGCAAACCGGTTCGGCCGTGCTTAGCGGCCGCGTGAGCGACCACGAGTCGCGCGAGGCGCTGCCCGGCGCCACCGTGCTGCTGCTCGAAACCCAGCAAGCCACCCAGACCGACCCCAGCGGGGCCTACCAACTGACGGTTCCGGCGGGCCTGTACCACCTGCAGGTGCGCTTCGTGGGCTACGCCGTCGAAACTGCCGAAGTGCGGCTCGATGCCGTCGGCCCGGCCGTGGTGCGCAATTTCCAGTTGCATCCCGACGCCATTGCCCTGCGCGGGGCGGAGGTGCGTGGGCACCGCGCCGACGAGCCTAACGCCCAGGTCACCAACAGTCTGAGCGGCGCGGCCCTGCGCCAAACCAGCGGCCAGGCGCTGGGCGAGGCCTTGCAGAAAATCAGCGGCGTGTCGGCCATCCAGACCGGCCCCAGCATCTTCAAGCCCATTATTCATGGCCTGCACTCCAACCGCATCAGCATTCTTAACAACGGCGTGCGGCAGGAGGGCCAGCAATGGGGCCAGGAACACGGACCGGAAATTGACCCCTTCATCGCCTCGCGGCTGACGGTGGTGAAGGGCGCGGCCAGCGTGCGCTACGGCTCCGATGCCATCGGTGGCGTGGTGCTGGTGGAGCCGGCGGCCCTGCCCGATTCGGCCGGTACCACGGCCGAGGTGCAATTGGTGGGGGCGAGTAATAACGGCCTTGGAGCCGGCTCGGCGCAGGTGCAGGGCAGTCCGGCGGGGCTGCCAGCCTTGCGCTGGCGGGTGCAGGGCACGGCCAAGCGGGCGGGCACCACCCGCTCGCCGGGCTATTATCAGCAGAACACCGGCTTCGCGGAGTACGACTACTCGGCGGCGCTGGGCTGGCAGAAGGATACGTATGGCGTGGAGGTGTTCTACAGCCACTTCGGTACGAAGCTGGGCATTTTGTCGAGTGCCTATACCGGTAGCTACCAGGATTTACTGGCCGCCATTGCCCGCGACCGGCCTTACGAAACCTCGGGCTTCAGCTACGATTTCGGGCGGCCGTACCAGAACATCAGCCACGATTTGTACAAGCTGACGGGCTTTGTGAAAACGCCCCTGGGCCGGCTCTCGGCCACGCTGGCGCAGCAGCAGGATTTTCGGGAAGAGTACGACAAGTACAACGCCCGCAACCAGGAGCTGGCCGCCCGCAACCTGCCCGAGCTGCGCTACGAAAACGCCACCACCACGGCTGAGTTGCTGCTGGAACACAAGCCGCTGGGTAATTTCACCGGCAGCGTGGGACTGGCGGGTACGTACCAGGACAACACCTACGAGTTCCGCTACTTCATCCCGTTCTACCAGAACTACGTGGCCGGGGCCTTCGTCATCGAGCATTGGGAGCAAGGCCGCTGGCACCTCGAAGCCGGCCTGCGGGCCGACTACCGCCGCCTGGAGGTGCGCCGCCGCCTGGGCTCGGGCAGCAGTTCCTACGTGCAGCCCACCGAGTTCACCTACGTGACGCCGGCCGCCAGCCTGGGCGCCATCTTCGCCGCCGCGCCGCACTTCACCCTGCGGGCCGATGCGGGGCTGACGCGCCGGGCCCCCGCGCCCAACGAGCGCTACAGCCTGGGCGTGCATAATGCCATCTATGAAATCGGGTTCGACGTGGCCAACGACACCCTGGCCCCCGGCCAGCCGCCGCGCTACCTGCAGCCCGAAACGGCTTATAGCCTGGGACTAACGGCCACCTGGCACGATAACCCGCGCCTCAACGGCGAGCTGACCATCTACCACAACCGCATCGACAACTACATCTACCAGTTGCCGATTCTGCCCGCGCCCTACACCATTCGGGGCACGTTTCCGAGCTACCGCTTTCAGCAGAGCAATGCTTCGTTTACGGGTTTCGATGCCACGGCCAGCTACGCCTTTTCGCGCAGCTGGCAGCTGGCCGCCAAGGCCGCCGTGGTGGTGGCCTGGAACCGCGACCAGCGCAACTACCTCATCTACGGCCCCGCCGACCGGCTGGAGCTGACCTTGCGCCACGACCTGCCCGACCGCTCCGCCGGCCACCTCACCGGCCGCTACGCGCAGCTTAGCGGCCTGGGCGTGCGCCGCCAAACCCGCACGCCCGGCCCCGACTACGACTATGCCCCCGCGCCCACCGGCTACGCCCTGCTGGGCGCCGAAATCG
>Ga0247804_10000512_pt1 | contig 17822 bp, 16 predicted proteins | sample UWRJL029104C1_FD_181142 | JGI IMG/M metagenome (GOLD analysis project Ga0247804, IMG submission 181142) | Plant litter microbial communities from Arlington Agricultural Research Station in Wisconsin, United States - UWRJ-L029-104C-1 | ecosystem: Environmental > Terrestrial > Plant litter >...
GGTCGCGGCAGAACTTCTCGCCCCAGCTCTCTCTGGTTCCTGCGCCCTTCTATCATTCTACGACAGCCGATCAAAATTGCTCCGTGTTGCCTGTACTGGTGATTCTCGGGCTGTGCTCGGTCGTAGAGGTGATAGTGGAAGATGGGTTGCCACGCCTTTGTCAGTAGATCAAACCGGAAGTAACCCGGAAGAAGAGGCACGGATGCGTAAAGAGCATCCAAATGAACCGAACGTGATTCGCAATGGTCGAGTACTTGGTGGCCTGGAGCCCTCGCGAGCATTTGGTGATGCAACTTATAAATGGACACGCGAAGTCTCAGAGCGTCTAAAGCAGTCCTTCTTTGGTAGGACTCCTTCAGCTCAACTCAGAACACCACCGTATGTCACTGCCGAGCCTATTGTAACAACCACGCAAATCCATCCGGAGAAAGGTGATTTTCTTGTCATGGCAACTGATGGTCTCTGGGAAATGCTCACCAACGAAGAGGTTGTCGGCTTAGTAGGCCAGTGGATCGAGAAGCAATCATCAGAGCCGCAAACAAGCAGCTGGGCTAAGATGTTCTCGTCTGCCCAAAAAGGCTTGCCGGTTGAGCAAGGAGCTAAGAGTAAGGGGATGAAGGAGGATGGTCAGAAGACTCCTATACGACAACAGCAATGGGGTGTCAAGGGTGGCGAGGACCAGCGGTTTGTTGTGGAAGATAAGAATGTTGCTACACATTTAGTACGCAATGCTCTTGGTGGGAAGGATAAGGACATGGTATGCGCTTTGTTAACACTACCTGCCCCCTATTCTAGACGATATCGGTAAGCAAATGGCCTTTCTTCCCCAGTATAGATCTTTAAGTTACTAACTTGTAACAGGGATGACTTAACAGTGGAGGTAATCTTCTTTGGTAACGCTCCATTCAAGGCTGGCGAATTGGAGGTCAATAAGGAAGCCAGTGCATCCATTAGCGATTTGAAACCTAAACTATAAGATCTGGATGATCTTGATTAGTAAAATGAGCGCAGCGTAGATTCTACAGTATTTGCCTGTAGATGGCACTTGGCTTCATATCCGGCCACGCAATCGGCATTGGCGTAGATAAATCAATAGTCAAGCCGCATCTTTAAACCAGCTTTTCTGCATCTCATTTACCGTTTTTCAGTCTTCCAGGAGCAAATATCTTTTTTCCAATCTGCTACTTGCTCATTCACTAGCGTTTGCTTATCTTCGTAAGTCTGTATAGATTGAATATCTGCTTTCAGATGCAAGCGCTAGTGAGAAGATGCATAAAGTTGCACGAGATACTGGGAAACATAGTGCTCGTGTTGAGAGCGTACAATGGTTTAGCTTTACGCGCTAGTCCTTGAATACTCCTCAAGATCTACCAACACTGCAAATTCATTGAACAACCTCTAAAATTTAGCTGCCGCCCCTGTCACCAACTCAACGTTGTTGAAGCATGGCGGTACTTTAGAAACATTCTCATTTGCTGCGTGCCGCACACCGACTGCCAGTCTAGGATTGCACTATCTGTGGCATTTCTGCAACTTTACATTTTTCACAATTCTAGCTTCAAGTTTTGTAACCAACACGCTATTTTTTCCCACCCTTTGTTGCAAGTCTACGTGAATTGCACAGTTGCAATTTTTTATCCGTCGCACTTGCTCTACTACTTGATACATTTAAAGATGCATCTGTTCTCCAGATTTGCTAGAGGATTTAGTATCACTGTATACAATACTCGCACCTCTTTGCCATAATCACTACGAGAAGCTCTCGCTTAGAAAAAGGGGGTGAGTTTGTCAGCCATGTGATATGCACCCTTCTCTAGTCACTCACAGTTTCTTATAAGAGAGGCATATGCCGCCAGGCATGTGTCGCCGTTATCCCTTTTCTAAATTCAAATGAAGCCCAGGTGATGTGAAATTTTGCAAATTTTGGTATCATACATATATAGTCATTTAGAAACGAGCCTCGACCTTCTTTTCCGTCTCTCCAAGAGCCCAGGCACTGCTCTTGGACTTGCTCAGAGTGCTACGAGCTTGCTGCTCTGTGAAGCCCTTTGCCTCAACTGCAGGGTTGTAACCTAAACCATTCTGTTCACCGATAGTCTTATCATCCACAGGGGTGGCGACCTTTCCATCTGCACGCTTGTATACGGTCACAACGACTGCGCCTCCAAGACCCAAGTTGTGTTGTAGGGCAACAGAAGTGTCCTTGATCAATCTGTTGTTGGCCCAACCTCTTAAGTGCCAGACAAGCTCTGCACATTGTGCGATACCAGAAGCTCCAAGAGGATGACCCTTGGAGATGAGTCCACCGGAGGGGTTGATGACCATCTTTCCACCATATGTAATATCTCCTGCACGAACCATTTCGTGTGCTTTGCCAGGAGGACAGAGCCCGAGAGCATCTATAGTAATCATCTCATTGGCAGAGAAACAGTCGTGTAACTCGCACACCTTAACATCAGCAGGTGTAACCTTGGCCTCCTTCATAGCAGTCTCTGCTGCGTATTTGGACATCTCAAAGCCCATAAGATCAATTGCTGATTTCGAGAATAGAGATGGGGCATCGGTGGCCATACATTGACCAGCAATGAGAACAGCTCTCTCCTTTAAGTGTGGACGGGCATCCAAGAAATCTTGGGACACCAAAACAGCGGCAGCTCCTCCATCTGATGTAGGACAGCATTGGAGCTTTGTGAGAGGTTCATGAATCATGGCAGAGCCCATGATTTGATCGAGGGTGTAAACGTCTTTGAATTGGGAGTATGGGTTGCGCTGTGAGTGTTCGTGGTTTATTCTTGCGATCTCGCCGAAGTCTTCGTTGGTAGCACCGTATCTGTGGGCACTTGTTAGCATAGAACTGAACATTTGATAAACCAGAAACTCACTTCTCCTTGTATTCACGGCCAGCGTTTCCAAACATTTGTGCGGCTCCAGGTGCGTTGGTGACTCCTCTGGTAGCAATCATCATCTCATGGGTTGTGCCGGTGGGGTTGCTCCGGTCGTTCCAAAAGCTCTGTAGACTACCTGGCATCATCTTTTCAAAACCAACGACCAGTATACAGTCGGCACCACCATGTGAAATAACATTGCGCCCAAGATGAAGACCAGTCGAGCCGGTTGAGCAGTTGTTGTTGACATTGTAAATGGGGATCTGGGTCATGCCAAATTGGTAAAACACACGTTGGCCGCAGGTAGAATCTCCGTAACAATAGCAAGCAACACCTTGGTCAACATCGTCGTAGCTAATCTGCGCATCGAGCATAGCCTTGACACCGGCCTCAAACCCGAGCTCTGTGTAATCGACTTTGCCTCTGGGCTTAATGAACTTCGTCATGCCCACGCCGAGGACGTAACATGGTTGATTTGGTTTGATAACCATCTTGAATTATGTGATTACTAGAGTATAAAGTGTGATAATGGGAGGGAAGAAGAATAGTTCAGTAGATCTGAGGAGGATGTAGATGCAAATAGTTCATTATATCGGAAGAGGAGGTGGTATATAAGGAGGCCACTTGGATATCGTTCTCCACATGAAGGTCGGCACCGGCTGGGGTAATCTGGAGAAACCGAGGTAAACGGCTGGGGTATCACGTGCATCCGCAAGCATCTGCCAGGCTTGCAGATGCAAAGTCAGCCTTGTCGATTCATACAAGATTATCATATTCTTCGCACATGGCTTTTTGAATCAAAACCCAGTCATTGTTGTTCTTTAGGTTCGAAAAAAGAATTCTTTTTTTTCTATAGTTAAATCCGGCGATATGGTGCCGTGGTTTGCTTTGGCAACAATTCCTCCTCTCCTCAACAACAGCCAGTGGAAAAGGGTATAGCTCAATTGGAAGTAAACACCCGGTCAATCGAGGGCCCAAAGACGAGCCAAGTAAAGATGGCCCAAGGAGCCGCAAATGTTTCGAGGAGAGTTTCAAATCCGACGACCGAGGTCAAATCTGGGTAAGTGGAAAAGAGCCTCATACCATGAGAGAGAACTCCAATTGTCTACGGTCGGCCTTAAGCAGTCGGTGTTAATTACTTTTTATTTGGAAACTCATCCTCTTCTGTAGTCGGTATAGTGTGCTCGGGTAGCTAGAAGCAATTGTAGTTAGAACGAGCAGTTTGAGGCTAGCTCAACATTTGGGTATCAAGTTGAAAGTTACATAAGCAAAACTATTCTCTACAGCACAGAAATGTATCGGCTCATAGATACTTGGCAAATACAATTCTCTTCGTGGCAGCATAAATAAAATTGAAGAGCTCCTCGACCACACCTTCAAAATAGGATCTACGAGTGGTTTTATACATTGTAAAGATTTCAAGAATAGCCCCAGGATTCATATGCTCGTGCTTCCACTACAGCTAGAACATAAAATAATGTTAGAGCTTAACATTATTTTATGTCAGATAAAAGTTCCTACTCTCTTTGGATATGGTTTAAACCAACGCTCATACTTCATATTAAGGTCGCATCGTGACTAACCCAAAAAAGCTCTTCTGGTCATTCGCCCCAATTCACTTTCAGTCATATTGAATTAAAGCATAAAACTCAGTATAGAGTAATTATTTGATTATATGTGTGATTAGATGATGCTTAGTTATTGCTAAGTACTTGTTTCAGGTACAAGAAGCATAATTTATACAGCCATCAAAGGATCTGGTGGCCCTCAACATTTTATAAACCAGAAGCCTTCTTTTCATCTCCAACAGTAACTACTTCAGTCTCTCTGTTCTCCACATCCCCCTGCCTTCTTCCCTCAAACTTACTGGCCTTCAAATTGTTCAACTTGTTCTCATCTTTGTCTGCCTTTCTGAAAGTAAACCAGAAACCGAGACCACCCAAAGCGGCAATGACAGAAACACTGCCGTAATTCCATACCAACAAAGGATCTTCACTCAAACCGACAAGAGCCTGACCTAGAGCGCTGGAAATAGCGCTGGTGAGGAGAGCGAGACCTTGAACAGTGGAACGCATGTTCTTTGGTGCTTTTGTGTATGCATATTCAAGTTTGGTGATTGATGCCAAGACTTCGGAAAGACCAATAAGTCCGTAAGGGAAGGCTTGTATCCAAACAGTGAAAGGTGCAGCACAATCCTCACGTCCAGCCTTCATTTGTGCGTTGATATCACTTCCACAAGGCGATAATTTGTAGATGTAATGTTGGGTGACAGTCGCCGATACCATAGCCATACTCGAAAGGAAGAAACCAAATGCGATCTTCTTGATGGGGGTAAGGTTGAATCCAGTCTTTCGGATAGCAGGGTAGAGGACGAAGTCCATGATTGGAATGGTAATGATGATGAAAATAGGGTTGAGGTTGTTAATAATATCATTGGGGACCTTTCCAAGGTTCATGGTGGCCGCTTGGGATGTCAAATTACCGGTCATTTGGTTGTAGGCAAGCCAATAGAGAGGGAACCAGAGGAAGACCTTGCATGCCAGGAGACCACGACGAACTTCGTCAACCCATTCATCGTCAAAAGTCATCCAAGATGGACGATCAGCCGCGGCGATGTTGCTTGGCTTGACCTTGTTCCAGAACTCTGGATCTCGGAAATTTTTGGCACTGGGAAATTTAGTATTGTTCAAAACGTCGTTTGGGTAAGGGCGAGTAAAGACTTACGTTGTAGAAGGATTTATAGACCACTTGCCTTTAAATGCAAGCTTGATGAGTTTGAAAGCTTTTGCCATGACTGATCCAGTAGGTGGGGACAGAACGTAATACTTCTTGAACGTGAACAGAATGATTGGGCAAATAGAGAACATGACGGTTGGTAGCATGAAAGAAAGCCAGAAACCAACATAATGCTCGGCGTAAACCATGGCGATGGACCCAGTCAAGGAACCGCAATTGATTAAGAAGTAAAAGTAGAGGTAAATGCGAGCAGTGGTGGTTGCCGGATCCACAATTTCCTTCTTGCCATGCTTGTTGGTTCTCACATATGCTCTCTCGTCTTTGTATTGCTCGGCGATCAGGGGCGAGATGTTCGATTTAAATCCACCAGTTCCAAGACCCATGATAACAATTCCAAGGGAGAATATACCAATTGCTGCGTTTGGATTGACAATCACGGGTGGAATAGCGGAAATGATCAGGATAACATGGCCTACTAAAGCAAAACAGATGGAGTACTGAATGGTAAGGTATCGTCCAAAATACTGGTCAGCGATGTAGGCACCCAACAGTGGTGTCACGTAGGACCAGAAGTTGTTGACTGGTATTTCTTTAGTTGTGTCCGAAATGTTGTGTTACAGTGATAAACTTACAAGTTGTGAGACCGGTGGAAGCACGTTGGCCCATTCCAAGAGCACCTGACGGTACCTCGAGGAAGCCTGCTCCGGTCGAAGATCCGTCTGGAAGGTCTCTCTGGATAAAATTCACAACTATAAAAACGTCAGTATATCTCTCCCGCACTCAGCTAAGCTCAAACTTACAAACTGCGGTTGTTCCGTAGTACGAGAATCTCTCACAGAATTCGACTACTGCCACAGTCCACTACGAAAATCAGGTCAGTATACTTCTCTGCATCTCTATCGAAAGCTACTTACTGCTGTCCAAGGAATTGATCCTGGTACTTTAGGAAGTGCTTCCCATTCCTCGTCGGTTGGATAGGGTCGCTCTATATCGAAAGACACGTTTGATGCCTTCTCCCCGTCGGAGTGAGGCTCGTCAATTGCCGTAGCAGGGGAGACTAGGGATGTCCCTTGCGTGACCTCGAGGCTCTTCTTGGTGTCCATCTTACGATCTTACTGCGTGCAGCAGGTCAATGAAAGTCTGCGATAAAAGAAGATGCTTCTGGAGTGCGCAGGGCGGGTGCCGATCTCTTTCTTATACCTCTGCGAACTTTAAGTTCGAACCTTGACACACAATAATATTACCATATTGCCCGGCCTCCTCCTCGTCTAGGAAGTCACCAAGCGTTGTAGTTTTGAACTAAGCACCTGTTACGAGTGGCAACCAATGCCAATATCAACACAGCCAAGGTTTTATCATCGATCCAACTCAAAAGTACCAATCAATTCATACATCATCTAGCATTCCTAGGCAAAGCTATCGAATCAAAGCCTTATCAAATACTCGATTTAGTCTGTCGTTGTCTTGGTGTTTGCTTAACACCTTCTGGAAACAATTCGCCCAGGGCTTGGTTTACTTGGTGTACCTTGGCGAGATTGTTGGAACGTTACTTATTATCACGAACTTGCGCCAACACACCCGGAGATTTGTGCATTCCCGAGCCTAGCCATACGCTATAGCATGCCGTTTGACGATCTCTGAGAGTTGGCCCCATAAGCTTTATTTAGTCCAATTGTAACTAATGCTTACCAAAAGCTAACGGTCAGTACCAAGGTCTTGGGCCGAGATGGCGAAAATGGGCACGAGAGCAACATCACTCCATAGTTCCGCATCAAATTACATCGAGCTTCGCCGCTAACTAGAGTACATACATCATTTGGATCTTCGCGATGGCATGATATCCTAAAGAGAGTGTATGGCTGTATCCAATCAAATATACCAGGGGCAAGGTACAGACACAGGCTTGCGGCCCCTGTTCGGGATTTTACCAGCCAATGTCGGATTATATTAATATCGGCACTGGCCACTCTATGAACATCACGAGCCCTAGCAACGACTATCCACATGGCCCAAACAGAAGCCTACAGGTTGGAGCCCCGAGTTGGTGGAGACCAAAGATACATCCTTGTTAATCAGCGGAATGACTTCCCAATTCTGTGGGAACTAACAGATTCATGGGGATAATTTAAAAGATCAACAGGTGGGTTGTCTAACACATGAAAGTTGGGTTCGCCACGTTTCGGACCCTTCCCACAACCTCGCCAAAAGCACATTTCTAGGCTCTGTCTCTGGGATACTTAAATCGGGACCTTGCATAATCTACCATCAATGGAAGCCATTGTCTTGTCCTTGGAGCTTGTTAACCTAGAGAAGAACAGTAGGCCAATGAGCTAGTATCTCCGGTCACATTTTTGGTTCTAGGGGCTACAACAAATGGTCCTATGGAGAAATGGGTAGATATAATTCCTCATTCAGGATGATTGTCGTCTCATAATTCTGGAGATCTCCACAAACTCTTAGGTTTGACCTCTGTGGAAAGTCTTGGAACTTAGATAGCTAAAGATATCTTCCCAAGTCCATCCCCTGTGTTGGAGATAAGGAAATGGCTGCCTCTTTCTCAGTGAACAATATCAAACACGAAGTACAGCATTTACATGTTTCTGAAATTGCATAGTCTACGAAAAACTGTGATAATGAAGAATTTGCAGCCAGGACTGGACGCGGCGGCAACGAGGATTAAGCGGCAGAAATAGTCGCAAACAGCCGCACAGTTTTGATCGACGGCGTTTCTCTTCAACCCTAGGTGGGGCTTTGTTTTCGTTAGCGTCGGATCGGTAATTTCTTAGTCAATTTATCATACCGTGACAATGTCAGCATTTGTCCCAACTAGCTGTAAACGAGATTGCCAACAGCGAATTACGAAGTCCCCGCAGAAGTAGACGCAAAGCTCCAGTAGTGACACAAATCATTTGACAGTAAGCTAATTGACCCATGTTGTGGTCCTGCTGAGTCTACCTGGCTACTTTTGATTCAGCTGTACAAACGTCATCAACTAGCAGTTCTAAAGAGCGATTTCCAAAGAAGCGCAAATATCTATCAAGGGCTAGATTTGCAATCACCCTGATCACAATGTAACGCTTACTTGTAACAGTTGACAGGCCTTTGGCGACTAGTTCTCCTTTGCCAATCAGAATTACTGATGGAGTTAGCTTGTATTTCGATCCACTTCAGTTGGAAGGGCTAAGTCTGTCAGCTTAAATTCCTAATTGGATCAGCTTTTGTGGGAACTGTGTACGCTGGAAGATTGTCAGGGTTTAATACATATCCCTCTATACCGTAGTACTGGATTTACGATAAACTTAAGCTTTGGAGCGAAATAACTGGTAAGTGAATGTTATATAGAGCGCAGTACATACTCTATATTCTGTAGTTAAAGCTGCTTGTTACGTTTTAATAAAAATAAAACTCTAAAGAACGAACAAGCGATTAAGCTATTATTTGTTAGTTGTTGGTTATTTCGCACAATTTAAGATCTCAGTCGAAATCTGACTATATTTCTCTTTGCTTGAGCTCAGTCTTAAGAGTTGTGTAGCGTTCCAATGTCTTTGCGTCGCAATGGGATTAAGTTTGAGATCGACTCTTTTAAACGCGACCCACAACGAAATTGATTTCCCGATGTAAACCAGAGCACATGTTGTGTATAAATATGTCTCTATTCAAGCCCTCACCAACCCTTACACTCTTTATGCTTTGAACAGTCAGATAATGCAAGGCTTACCATGTCTGAGCCCTCGATAAATTGCATTCTACTTAAAATGATGTCAACTCATTATCTCTCTATTGTCACCCGTATCTGCTGTCTGTTGGATCGCGCATTGCGTCTTATCTGGGATGTTAATATCGGCTTCTCTGCCCATATCTTCGTGCTGTTGAAATACAGAACAGTACAACGGCACTGCCCGTCTCTTTCTCGAATATCAATCTTTGCTTCACTGTTGCAATGTATTGTGGCTATCGAGAGCTCTCCAGCAGAAGACACGAAACGTAATAATGTACGTTTATCATCGTCCATGATATGTATGAATCCATTTGCTATTTGAAGTAATATCTGAACCACTAGTATGTGTTTTTAAAACAGTCACGCTCTGGGTATTGTTAAGAGTGTTGGTGATGATAGTCTGACAAGCCTTCCTCAGTTGGATTCTACCATTTCCCTTACCAACCTCCTCATTATCAGTGTCATTTGATGCCTACATGTGTTACTTGGGTGATCTTCTAGGAAGATGTACCAGCCAGGAAAGCATCCTTACCTCTTCCCACAGTAAGTTGGCAATGACGAGCACCCAAAGCGGATCATAATATTAAAGGGTATCCAAACATGGCGTAAGTATTAGAAAAATTGAGGCTAGAATACACGGTCCGCTAAAGTCTCACATAGATAGCTATTTGAACGAGTTCCAACCATCTGACAGCAAAAACCGCCCCGGGACTTGGGGATTAGGGGCATTTTGGTGAACGATATATCTGATATGCCAAACCACATGTATTATAAACCAATATATCGATAGCTATATTCTAGTTCACCGATTGAGGCTCAAAAGACCGTGGTGAGGGTTTGATTGGAGGACCGTAGCCTGGTTCTCGGTGTGAAGTGGCGCTTGAATATGCATATAAGATTATAAAAGAGCCAAGGAATGGCTTGTCACGTACATACACAATGTGTGTCTCTCGGATAATGCATAGATAACTCGCTTAACCTAACTGCATCGAGACTTCGGCGTCTTTATGGCGATGGTCATGTCCTCCAATCCCAATAATAAGCGGTAAAAGTTCCCAAAGGCACACTTTTTATTGTGATGTTCCGATGATATTGCCAGTCGCAATTTCACGAGAAGTGATCCTTTTGATGTGTTGGAAATGTGATGGAACATCTCTGGCTCGTTATGCCTCTTTTGCTCTATTTTGTACATATAGTCCCACATCCAAAGGAAAATGGCCCTTATCACTGATGTCATCTATAATGTTCAAGAAGAGAACCCATTTATCCTAGGATGGAAATACTAACCGGTTACATATTGTTTGATTACTAATTTACCACATTCAAGTTTATGACGTTGCCCCATTCAGCCATACCTCCCAAATCCCTACCACCCTGTGACAAGACGATATTCCTTGTACCTACATGCAATCTAGATGGAGTCTCTTTTTTCACGGCCCAGATATCCTTTACCTACAGTTGAAGCTCACAAACAATACTGACGAACCCTGGATCCTAAACTGCTGCGAACCTCGCCGTATTACGATGACAACCGTGAATTGCGATTGCTGTTGCCGTGTAGCCGGGAGGAGACTCGGGTCCTTTGGGTACAACCTGCAATTAGGGCCAGTAGCTTGATAGTCAGCCACTGCTCTGGTTCTCTCAATGGCCTCACCAATACCCAAAAGCCAAAGCTCTTCGTAAAGCAAGTAATACCTATCACCTGAGCTCCATATGATAATATATACCCTTAATAAGGAATGGAAATCGTTTTTTATTCTAGCCTAAATTTCCCAGTTCCTCGTGAGATCTTGAGAACGTGAGAATGTTTCCAAGCAGTAGGCTTGATCAATTTCGTTATTCATTCTGCAACAGGTGCTAAGCTACTACCGTAGTGTAGCGTGTCCAGAGTCTAAACGAAGCTTTTAACGTCAATTATTCATAACCTATATCCTTTTTCTCCGAAGCACGATAGCCTACTCCGGATTGGAATTGTACAGAAATAGACTTGGCTCCAGTAGCGCAAGGAGATAGCCGGTAGTCTAAATACTACTATATACTGAGTGTGAAATTTGAGTTCCTAGCTCTTAGTACATCCGATCTTGAAACAGATTGAACCAAGGCCAGTAGCATACGGCCACAAAGTAATCCTACTTGCCAACAATTTGTTATGTTTTTGTAAGATACCAATGGCAAGCAATACGGACGCTTGATCTGTTCCTCTAATTGACCTCTTTTAATTACAGCCGTTTCATAACATAGTTTTCCAAAAGAAAAGGCTTTCGTTCACTATGAGGGCTTGCTGTTGGTTACGATATCTACTGTTTATATTATTAGATGCTCTATTATGAACCGAATCTGAATGGTAGAATGATTAGGTCGAGTGTTGTGATTATGCTGGCAGCTTCATTTAAAATCTTTCCTGCGCTTTAGTACCACCCCATCGGAGTCTGGATTCTCTGGTTTTCTGGCGTTAGACATTTGGACCGTGCAACCATCAAAATGCAGCTGGTGGTCAATTGAAGAAGCATTTTTGGAAAGCCATGTTGAAAAAAAAACCAGTCAACAGATGTAACCCAGACAAAGGACGCAAATAGACCTTGTTCACGCAATGTACCAGTTCAGTGAACTTGATGGGATCAATTGAGAAAGAAAATAAGCAGACCACTTTTTGCTGCCAAAGAAATCCGCCTAAGCGGTAAGTGTTGTTTCCTAAAACATAGCAGGCGGACTTTGAAAGTCAAGTTGCATTTTGGTGCGGTAAACGCGTGTGGATTCATATTCGGAGAGCAGGAAAATTGGCGGAACATGGCTGACTAGGGCATGAATAGAGATTTGATGATCACTTTGGTCATATGGACCAAAGAGAGACAAGTAAATATTGATGTTCAGTGGGGGTTAGTGAAATGGAAGTTGAGGTTACTACTACTGGGGACGGATTTACGAGGGCGGAACGAGAAGGAAAAGCCACTTTTTCAGTTAAAGGAGGCGAATATAAATATAACCATAATCCCAACCGTGGATTTATTGGCGGAAGGGCAGGGGGGGCTTACCCGGCCGCCCTGGGTGGTGTTACCTTCCGTAGTCGAATAAGAACGCGAAATGAATGAGCCTCAGCAACGTGGTGGCGAGCATTGATGCAGTGCAATCAATGCAACCTGCAAGCCTCCATGTGGTTATGTTTTTGGCGGAAGCGAGCCAATACTTTCTGGCTGACTTTGCGGAGGAGGTGTGCTTGATGTATAAACATAACATCCCACCTCGGGTCGATCCTCTGAAACAACTACGTTACTTCATCTCCACCTGAGATTCTCAAAGCAAGTATGTATTTGAGAACCGTAGAACTCGTCCTGGCCGGACTGCTTGCTGGCCAAAAAGCAATTGGAAGCCCCACGGAATTCAAGATCGACCTGAGCCAGCATGTTCCGCGGATGTTAAGTCTGATTAACCAAACCCAACTGCCTGATGCCGAAGAGTATCCGGGAGTGGGTGAGTCGTTGGGGATCGATCTTGGAGTTCTGAAATCTCTCCAGGCGGAATGGACCACGTCCTTTGACTGGGACACTGAGCAAGCTGCTTTGAATCGGTGAGTTGGTTACTTGCAATTAGTCCTAGATATTAGTTAAAGGTAATTAAAACAACATCCTCTCTAACAGAATGTTGCCGCAGATACCCGCAGTATACCACCGTCATCGAAGGCATCACAATCCATTACCTCCACCAAAAGTCCAACGCCCCAAATGCGATTCCCTTGCTTCTCGTCCATGGGTGGCCTGGGTCTTTCGCGGAGTTCATGCCAATCATTGATTCTCTAACTACGAACACATGCAACACATCCGGCAAGAAAAACCAGAGCTCGGTGGTGGCTTTTGACGTGGTGATTCCCTCCCTGCCGGGCTTTGCATTCTCCAGCGCACCACCTGCCAACTGGACTCTGGATGATACTGCCAGGGTTTTCAATTCCTTGATGACGGACGTGCTAGGCTATAAGACATACGCTGCTCATGGAACCGACTTTGGCGCTATGTTGTCATATAGTCTGTACGATAACTTCAACACTACCGTTCGCGCAGTGCATCTTCTGGCGGTGCCTTTCTTCCCCTTCGGCTTGGAAGATATAGCTAATCGGAACATCACCCTCACGCCATATCAGAAATTTCGGGAGGATTACTTTTTGAACTTTCAAGCTACTGGCAATGCATACAATCTGGAACATAGTACCAAGGTAAGTTAGTTGGCTGATTCGTTCTTGGGAATTATCCATTGATTTAGAGGGCAGCCAAACACCGTTGGACTCACGCTCTACGATAATCCCGTTGGACAGTTGGCTTGGATTGGAGAGAAGTATATTGAGTGTAGGCTTGCCTTTGTTCCTGATCATTTATCTTATCCGTGACTGAATATCCACAGGGTCCGATCCACAGGCAGGTACACCGCCATCCGTGCTCACGCATAATGAAATCCTTCTCCAGGTATCTTTATACTATTTGACCAGATCCATCGTGAGCTCCATCTTTACATACGCGCAAAACCCAAATTTGATCAAGACATCCTACACTAAAGCACGGACCGACGCACCTATGCTATTTAGTGATTTCAAGTATAACATAGTTTTCTGGATTGAGGATGTGGTTTCCTCGGTTGGAAATCTGGTGAAGTATAACAGTAAGTCGTATTATCCTTGGCTACTTTCCCTTTCCACGTGGCTAGTCTGTCGGTTCTACTAACATGATCAGCTCACGACTCTGGCGGGCACTTTCCGGCCTTAGAAAATCCACATGCACTCGTCGATGACTTGAGAGAGATTGGATCATATTGGACTAGCTAGTGGATTAATTAATTACGAAAATATCATTCATCTTCCGCTGCAGTATAAGAAACCTTTTCGGTGTTGTCTTTTTTATCTTCTGTTTTCTTTAGTGGAGTCCATTTCGCTCCTAGTAGCAGTATGAAGCCAATTGCTGGTGCAGCAGCACCAATGTACTAATGTATGAGTGAGCTTATATTCCCTAATTTTTGAGGTGCAAACTTACAAAAACTTGGGTGATCGTGCGACTGTAGGCTTCTAATACTATTGGCAAATCAGTTACATCTGTTACGGATCTGAAACCAGTTGCGCCAGCTGAATTGATTTCATTGACCACCGTTCTCGAAACCACTTGCCCAACATTCTTGTATAAGCGGTCATTAAAAACTGCTTGGCCGATGGCAAGAAACACAGCACCGCTCATGGACACGCCAAACAGTAGTGTGGTGGATCCTAGGGGGACAAGATCCTGTGGAAGTGAAGCTTGTATCCCAATGTGATTCTAAATTGAGCATCAGCTACACGACGTGATAATTAAAGGAAGGCAAACCAACCAAGCTAGAACAAAGGGAATACCCAACACCACCGAGAATTTGAAAACCAATCCAGTGAGCATCTGATATTCCGGGATGTATTGTAGTCATAAGACCTGGTCCAAGAGATACAAGAGCGAAGCCAAAAAGGAGGAACGGATTCCAGATGCCCACTTTCATAACAATTGCTGATCCAATGATTCCAGTGAGGGCATCAGAAATGACCGTAGGTAGAAATCTAATACCGCTCTGCTGTGGGGATACCCCAAGAACTGCTTGAAACCAGATCGGTAGCCAGAACACTATTGTTTGGAAAGGCCCATTCATCAAAACGGAACTGGTAAAAATAATGAAGGCGTTCCTATTCCTGAAAATTCTTGGAGGAATCATTGCCATATCTTGCAGACGTCTCTCCCACCAGCAAAAGACGGCGATGGTGACGACAGAGCCAACAAAGAGACCGATTATGGTGGACGAATTCCAGGCGAACGAGGTGCCCCCAAGCTGCAGAGCAAGGAGTAACATGGTAGTCGATCCGGCGAACAGGATGAAGCCAACTCCATCTAGGCTTTTCAATTTCTCAATAAGCGGTGCCTTTTCCGAAGCGGCAGGTTTTACGCGGAACAAAAAGGAGAGAAGGAACACCGCAAATGCTCCAAATGGAGGGTTGATATAGAAGCACCATCTCCACGAGAGATTTTGGGTTAACGCCCCAGAAATTACCGGGCCCACGATGCTAGCAATTGCGAATGTCGAGCTGATTGTACCCATATATATTGGGCGCTTGTGCAGCGGAACAATGGTCGTGAGAATCACAAAGCCTCCCGCGAAGACACCAGAAGCTCCCAAGCCAGCAACAGCTCTCCCGGCTATAATAGCTCCAGATGTAGGTGCTGCCCCGGAAACCAGATTACCGATCTCAAAGATAACAACAAAGGCAATGTAGACCAACTTCTTGGGAAAGAGGGTATATGTTTTGCCTGCTAGAGGCTGACAGGAACATCTGGTAGGTAGCGTCAATTTGTGTCTTTCTATGTCAAACGAGTAAAGTAAACAACCTACAGCACTATCGAAAACGCTGCACCATACCAGCCGACATCCTGAAGAGAGTGGAATTGGGTTGTGATCCGAGGAATTGCCGTGGCGAGTAAATTAAAATCCTTTTCATCGATTAGCAGTGGTAGTCTTCCGAGCTCAACCAGACCGGTATAACTCACCAATCCAACCAAGAAAGTACAAAGGCAAATAACAGAGTGAATTAAATATAATTTGAGCCCAGTCACTTCGTTCTCCGGATCAATCTCTGGCGGAGAATCGCTGGTGGTGCCGGCCGCAGTGTTGTCGATTCCCTCTGTGGGATCCTCCACTTTGCCAGTTTCCAATTCTCCCGGAGTTTGTGGCATATTTCGAAACGCTGTTTTCTGGTATTATATTCCTATGTGTATGTGTGGCTGATATCTTGGCTGGTGACGGCGATGGCCACGGCTTGCGTCAGCCCTATTGTGCTGCTATAAACTAAGTATCTAGCGTGATGTATGGCGTTGAATCATCAAAACATATTTTCGGAGATAAGTGAGACGAGACTGCAAAACACCAACATCTACATGGGGTGCGAGCCACCAACCTTATCCACTGATGATAATGCAGTCTCAATTAAATTATATTAACGCACTACCTACTAACCGGTTAATCATCGCCTCACCTTGCATCGTTTGCCTGAGGAACCTAGTCACTGTTTGACGACGTGGGGGAAGGCGGAAAAGGATCCGGGCACGACCTCTTAAAGGTAAGGGGAACGGGAGAGAGAGCGGGCTAGGAATGGGCTTAGTAAAACATATATAGGGGGCATGCATGACACCTCATCCTACTTGAAAATGAAATGATCGGCATGGATGAATGGTTGCATGCATATATCACATCCCGCGCAAACCCCGAGGCTCCAAAACAACTCCCGACGTCGTAGGCAGGCTGATAAAGTGCAGATACCTGAAAAGAGTTCCTTCAGGTGAGAGGGTTGCAATGGGATATCACTCCATCTTCCATTTTCCATCTCCACGCAACGCAAGGAAGCAGCCGTTGGCTTACGTCCGAGTACTCTACGGTGCAGTTCTTTACTGCCACACGCCTTTCGATACCTAAAACTGGTGGTAAAGAGATATTCCTGCGTTTGTTCTACTTTATACGTGGGATATTCTTCCCCTCTGCACGTTTTGCATACCAAAATAGCTAGCTGGCTATCCATAATTTCAGATCTCAAAAAGTGCAAGTGCCTGCCTGCGCCCGAGAATGGCGATATTGCCAGAGTATTTTTTAGACATTCCTTTGTTTGATATTGGATCGTGGGGCGAAAATGGCTCTGTGGCGTGGACGCTTTTTTGCATTTTCATTTCTTATTCCATGCTGGAGTTAGCCATCACCAACATGATGGCTCGGAAGGGTCGCCAACACCCTCTTGTTGGTGGGATCAAGAAGCCCTTCTTAGTCCCGCGCTTCATCCTCAATTTGATGTTTGCGGGCAAAGCAGCGAACCTGATCGATCAAGGATATCAAAAGGTCAGCAAGTACCACCACCCACCATGGATATGAGTATCCAGCAACTAACCAGTGCAACTCGAAGCACAAAGCAACTTCCTACCAAATCATCCGCCAAGATAAGAGCATGGTTCTATTGCCACTTTCATTGCTCGAAGAACTATCCTCTTTACCCGAGCATGTCGCAAGCCCAAGCCGCGCTCTGGAACATGATCTGTTGGGTGAGTACACCGGCATCAACCTGATTCTGGAAAGCAGATTGCACCATTCAATTGTCCAGAGGAAACTTACCCCACGGCTGGAAGGCATTACACCATACCTCGAAGAGGAACTGAACTCCTCTTTCAAAGACTTCTTCCCGGCATGCGACGATGTCAACTGGTGCGAGTTTCAGCCATATCAAATTCTCGGCAGAATTTCTGCGAGGCTCTCGGCAAGGGCACTTGTAGGTCGCGACCTTTGTCGTAATCCCGAGTGGATAGATATTTCCTTCAATTACACGGAGAATTGTGAGTACATGGTCCCTCTGAGGTCGTCGTTACTTCGCCTATTCTATTCATCACTACTAATCCATTCCTCCCCAAAGTGTTCCGGACTATTGTGGTCCTACGTCTCTTTCCCCAATGGCTCCG
>Ga0247804_10000513_pt1 | contig 17819 bp, 14 predicted proteins | sample UWRJL029104C1_FD_181142 | JGI IMG/M metagenome (GOLD analysis project Ga0247804, IMG submission 181142) | Plant litter microbial communities from Arlington Agricultural Research Station in Wisconsin, United States - UWRJ-L029-104C-1 | ecosystem: Environmental > Terrestrial > Plant litter >...
TAGTAGCCTTCAAAGCATCCAGAAGTTCAAAGTACTTCTCCTCACGTTGTCTATGTTTTGCTGCATGCGTAAATTCTATTTCTTGTCCTAATTTGGATTGAAGCAATGATTTTGCCCAAATTAATTCCAATTCATCACTCAATGTATCTTGATGCAACTGAAGTCGGTCCAGTATATTGTCAAATCGGATATTGAATGGCTTCCATAGAAGCTGACCAATAACAATTGGGGTACGTCTTAGCCCTAGCATCGCATGTTAGACGCAAGGCTCGAAGAGAAAAGGCCTCGATAAGATAGTTATATGAAATCATAACTGACTTCCATTCTTTTGACTGAAGACTCTAGCAACAGCCGTAAAGAATTCAAAAAGATCAGTGTAGAGTTTGTGCAAAGAGATCCGGAACCTGCTGGTGATTCTCAGTAGGGGGATATCTAGGATTTCCTCGTAATGCGGAAGTTTCTGGCTCAGTTTATCCAAAATACTGATCAATTTATCAAAGAACGAAGGAAAATTAGTAGCGAGCTATGCTTTGTTAATACTCGTATTGTGTTGATTGGTGTTATATCAAATCAGGCTAAGTGTACTCACCTGTAGAATAAGTCGGATGGAGCCCCATACTAAGGCAGAGTATTCAGGACTTGACTGAACAAAAGTGTCAATAACCTTGCAATAAGGTTCAATACGTTGACTGAGCCCCTGAATTACATCAACTACTTTTTCCCAAGCTTTGTGGCGACCTTTGAGCTTGGTAAACCTGTTAACTTCAATGATCAGTTGTGCTGAAGTTGAACACTTTTCGAAGTCTGAATGTTCATCCTCGGACAATGTGCTAAGAAACTGTTTTCGGGCGTCCAAAAATACTTGTTGTGAAGTTTGATGCTCTGGTGATGGCTCTGCAGCCTGGACCATGTTGGATGCAAATGAAGGTCCGTGACCTCCGACTTAACGGCCGACCACGTATAATACAAGCTACAATATAAAGCAACAGAATTAGTGCCGTGTCCAAGGTAACACAAGTGAAATAAAGTTTCGAGAACGACTGGATAATCTAGAGACATAGTTTCCCTAAGTATGCCAGCAATAAGTGGATATCAACGAGAGCCTGATCGTCAGCCCAACTGACCGCATTTTTGCGACCTGACTGAGGCTGAGTAAGTCAACTTTCGATGTTCTTCACAGACGGTTGGAGAATATCTGATCGTGAACCAGATGGCCGCCGATAACATTGAGGTAACAGACTTGGATTTGAAAATTTATTTTCCTTTTAATCAAGTTAGAGAGGGAAGGTTCACATGTGTTTCGTCAAAAAGACATAAGTGAGGAGCCACCTAGGAGTTTTATGATCACGTACCTTTGGTCACCTATTCACCAAGCAAGTCCCCTATCTACTCTGGGAGATCCAGCCACCGATGAACCATTTTTTTGGCGGTCGACACTAAGGTAAAGGATTTTTGGATTGATGATAAGCGATTGTTTCTGTTGTCAGTCAGGTATTCTCAAGAGTCACGTGACTATTGCCAAGTAAGGTACGCAATCCTGCTCCTAACTGGACGCACACCCGTGATAACGTTGTATATCATAGAAGGTTGATTTTTTGCATAATATTTGATGTAATGAAAATCAGTTTTCCTCCTTTGTGATACGAACAATATTCAATTGCGTTAAGTAGCAAATTAAATTGTTAAACTTAGCTACCGTGATCGAGCCATGTAAAAGACTATGTATAAAATGGATCATGTCATTGCACATTGACCGAACAAGCTGTATTTACGTTTATAAAACTGGTAAGTATAGTGACGATAGTTATAGCTAAGGTAAGTTCTCAAATCATGCTCTTCCAAACTTTCAAATCCTGGCGGATTAAGTATATGGCTTTCGTTATATATTACCATAAAGAGAGGAAATGCTGGAGCCGATCAGTCAACTTTAGATGATTATCTCAGTGATTTAAGTTTTATATCGGTACTAAGTTTATACATTTCCTATTTACTATATGTTGGTGAACATGCTCCATCCCATTCCTGTACCCTTTGCAACGCCACCTTAGACCAGTCCATTAGTACAGCTATTGAAATATTATACAACAATCAATCGTCTCCATCAATTCTCCAGATCCACATTACTCAATCCCCCTAATCCCAGCAGCCGCTTCGCTTTATTGGGAACCTCAGCACCATCCACCGGCAGCTTCCTAACATCCCCTTCCCCTGCCCTAGAAAACCTTTGTCGCTCCATCAGCATACTATCTCTAAACTGCTGTCCACTTCCCACTTCCTGCATTCCAATATCCGCCCGGCTTTCACTTGCTTCTGCAATATGGCCTAAACCTCCATTAATCCCTGTTCCAAATACCCCAAGGCCTACAGGACTCGTAACAAACTCCCCCCGCGCCGGACCACCAATTAGCACTGGTTCACTCGTATTTCTTGTATGCGTGCGTTTTACCGGGTTGGAACTTTGTCTCCGACTAAGCAGCCTCCCCACTACACCGATTCCACGCGCAAGGTTCGATCGACGGTCTCCTTCCCCTGATTCTAATTCTTGGACTCCAGTGCTTGAGATAAGACTTACGCCACTTTGATCGCTGGATTCGCTCCATTGGCGTTGGTGTACTGAGGGTCTCCTGTCAACCCCTCGTCCGAAGCGCATATTCTGATCACGCAAATCACGATTTGGTGAGATGTCAAAGTAACCTTGGCTCGAAAATTGGTTCGGCGTAGAATCAATTGATGGGTTATGGTATCCGGAACTTGTATCTGACACGGCGACAGGGGCGTAGCCGGTTTCGGAGTTGTAGTATGGAGGTGAGCGAGGAGAAAAGGGACTTGAGAAGACAGGCGGAGATGAGGCTTCTACTTCGTGGTGGGAACTATGTATTCCGTCGCTAGGTACTGCCGATGGATGGGACGGGTGGCGGATACTACTTCGTGACACCTCGGACGGGTTCATAATGAGTGGATCTATAGACATAGCATCAATCTCCTCTGATGTCAGTGATGGCTTTTGAACAGAATGCGACTGGCGTGAACGGGCTGTTGAGGACTTCCGAGAACTCTCCTCGACAAATCTTTTCATGCTTTCTAGGCGCTTGATGATTATAAACGCGATTATTAAGATGATAGCCAGGAAGATCACAGCGCCACCAATTATGCCACCTAGTTGAGATTTGGTAAGTCCACCTCCAGAGGAAGGACGTGTTGCTTTTGTTTTGGATATTTCTAACTCAACGGGTGCTGTCTCTTTGGGGAGAACTCCGGTCTGTTTCGAAGCAAAGCCCGCGGTTGGTGCGTCAGGCATCACGGTCGTTACCACAGTATTCAAAAGTGTCTGGGCGCTATTTCCTTCTGTTGTAACAACAGTTTCCGTCAAACTTAGCGTAACAATCTCAGTGGAATAGCAGTTGTTGATTCCACATCCCATTCCATTTCTACAGCACCCGAAATTGACAGACTCGGGACAAAGGTATGAGTTAGCACCACATGTTTCGCTATGCGAGACGCCTGCTTGAGGCGTACAACCTGCTCGACCGCAAACATAGTTTGATGGACAACAGCCCCCTATAGTTGTTAGAATCATTCTAGGATCATTCGTATACCCAGAAGTAATAACTTACCCCCATCATTTATACCGCATGCAATATATCCAGATTTTCCACACGCAGAGGCTGGTGCTGCAGATTTCGCAATACAACTACTTGTTCCACAAACTCGATCATTCGGGCAACATCCCCCATTCATAGATTCCGGACACATCTGAAAATCGGTCGGACACGACGCCACATCCCGTTTCCGTTCTTGAATACCTTCGTGTATCATATCCCACTTCAGCGAGCCCAGTTTTCGTTTTAGCAATGGAGCCTCTGTGATTTTTGGATGCGCCACGGTGACAGTTGTTGCAGTGACGATCGTTTTCAAATATTTCTGGTTAATTATCCGTGGCCATTCTTCAGGTCGAATGTTCTCATCCACCGCCGACTGCTCGGGCTTTTCTTCGACTGCTCCAGCGCATACCCCACCAAAGGCCATTACGACGGCACAACTCCAACATATCCTCACCAAATGCATCGCGCTCCACGGGTTCTTGAACGCGATTATGCAGCTTTTTGTTGCTACAGGATAGAGCAGCTACACATTTGAATGCGACGTAGGAGGACGTTCCAACAATGTTGGTGATGTTGGATACAGCCTGGGCGAATGTAGCTGGGGTGGCAGGTTGTTGCACCCAGCTGCGGCACAGCGATACCGATACTGTGATACTGGCTGCAAAAGACCAGGATTACGATGACTCGGATTAATCCGATCAACAGAGGATATCAAACAAACAAAAGGCAATACCAAAGGCAGCAGAGTTTTGATTTGAATATCAGCTTGGAAATCAAAAGAGATGTGTGTGTATAAGACAGAAGAATAGAGATCAGCGCCAAACCTACTGTTCTAGTACAACATCCCGAATGATCTGCCCGTCCGCTTGCCAGGACTCGAAGCATTCGTCGGCACCAACCTCAGCCTCGCTTGATTCCAATTTTGGAACTTTGGAAAAGCATCAGTGCAGCAAGGCTTCATGATTGGGCCTGGAGGGTGACTGTGTATTTAGTGAACCCACAGCATCGAAGGACCATAGCAAATGGCGGTCTTTGATGTGGCCGACGTGCGTCTGCAGATGAACAAGGAGTGAGACGGGGGCTGAAGACACCATGTGCTTATTGGAGCGTGCTGCGGCCGGGCTGCATGCACATACATAAGTCGTCGTGGATTCCATGGGGGCGATCATACTTTTCGCACCACTGACCAGATCTATGGTGTGTGAAGGCTATCGCTATTCGTTCGTTTGGCCGGCTAAGGATCTCTGGATGAATGGGTAAAAGACGACGCAGCCAATTATAGACATGTGAAATTCTGGTTAGCAGTACTGCCAATTTTTGTCAGAGCCACGATCACTATGATAGGAAATATGAGTTCATGTGTTGCTCTCAATGGATATAAATTAGATATAACCAGCGAAGGTTGATTTAACCTCAAACTAAGGTGAGTGCCTGAGGCAAACACAATTTGGAGTTGAATGGAGCAAGCCGAATTGTGTAGTGGTTATGGTTACACATGCTTTTGGTACGATACACTTAGAGACATTTAGAGCCCTGTAACGCGTTTATCAAGTAAGTATCCCCTTTGCCAGAAAAATAGCTGGGAACGTAATGATTTACTGATCATTAAACCAAATGATTTTTACGTGTGAGTGTGTTGGAAGAGACCTTGATTTCTATTTTTAACCTATGTCATGCAGCCATGTTGACGACGGTACGAAAAACAAAAATAAAATGAAAATGAAAACTGGAAAACTCTCTAGATCATGACATGTGATATTTTAGTCACATTTATTGCATATATTGGAGAAACAGCTGAAATTGAATTGGCTGCCCAATTCCATATAAATCCAAATATTCGTAGAACGCGCCAGAATGGATTTTCATATTGTGGTCCTGGATATGCAAAGAAGTTAGTGGTGAGATTCTTGGAGACTGAGCCTACAGTCATTATGCAATACATTTACTTCTAAGACGCTAGACGGAATCATTTCTCTTTTCCCCTCGTAGTCTTAGACGCAAACGGCATATTGATTGATAGGGACAGGGAAATCTGCATTCCCACATTGGCGTACTTACCCCACACATGAAGCCATTTTAAACAAAAACTCTCCGCTACTTTATGGTGCGGAATGCTCTTTGGGTGGAACCCCTTGATGTAATCCTGTTCAACAAAATCTGTAAGGGAGAATGGTGGCGTGAGATCAAAGTTAGATGATCGGCCAATATAAGTCGGAAGTAACAAGCAAGATCAATTTCGTCGTCAGTTGCCTCAGCGATCTGTAATGCTGTCTCGCAAGTGGCAAGGTCCAAATTCCTAACATTGATGCTGGGTCTTAGTGTCTAAGTCTGTGGAATTGTATTTCCCATATATTCTACCCCGAATCTGATGTTCACTAAATTCCATTTACGTCTTTGGACCTGAACAGTCGCTGTTCTGACCTGGGCTGTGCCTGATTCCTGAGCATGCTAATTAGTCAGCTGGATCGCGCTTAGGGGGATCCTTTTGTAGTCCCCTTGAGAAGCGGTTATACTCAAAGGCATAGACTTTCGGGATTCTTCGTTCGGGCTGTTTTACCGTTTTGTATATTTTTGTACGTTTTTACCATTTGTGACAGGTAACAAAGCTTTGCCAAAAGTGCCACCAAAGTTTGGACTCAGTTGTATACTATTGCCTCGGTGATTATTTCTTGCTATTCAAGAGAACCAGAAACGCTTTTCCTTTATGTCTTTACTGTCACTCACACAAGCATGCGAAATGTTGTTATCTTGCAGATAAGAGAAATAAATCTAGTGACATCTCATTTTTGAACAACTGCGGTGACTCACACTATGCAGGGGAGCTGGTCGACTATAACTACATTTATATGTGTCTTCTATGGTGTTGTTCGTTCGTCTAAAGAGCTAATACTACGTACAGGCTGCAAGAAGGTATATCCTCCCACTGATTACTAAGCAGGCTCTAAGCGAATGAGGCAAGGGCAGGCCTCAACAACAACTTGTCGCCCAAGTCGCGCACCACCGCCGCTCAACACCTCGGCCGTAAGCCGTGGATTCTCAATAGAACCTGCCGGCCTACAAGATAAATGCAAATAGTAAATTGCAAATTTGACTATTGTCCATGCATATTCCATTTCACGAGGCAAATTCTCTGTCTCGTGCCTCATCCTGCCAACGTTTGCCCTGTTCGGCGATCATATCAAGCTCTTCTTCAGAAAGACGATTAAGAGTAATATGGAAATGAGGTCGGGGCACATTACGGCCGGCCTCAAACCCAGGTCGGAGGATAAGATTCTCAAACCATCTTGAAATCTCTGTATATTGAACAACGGAAGAAATTCCAGAGAACTCTGTGGATACATGTAAGAATATGGCTGATTTCAAGCGTTGTTAGCTTACTGTAAGCGGCAAACCATGGCCATATTGCAATATCTGCGACAGTAACACGGTCGCCTATGATAAAACCAGTTCCGTTCTTGGCCAATTGGTGTTCAAGGGTACGGTAGAGACGATGGCTTTCCTTGACGTAGCGATCAATTGGGTATTTGAGCTTCTCGGGGGCAAAGCCTAGTATCAAGCATTGTTAATTACTAAGAGGATTCTTAGAATAAACTCTTAGACAATTGCACTTACGAGTAAAGTGGTTGGCTTGACCTTGCATGGGTCCTATTCCACCCATTTGCCACATAAGCTATCGTTGAGTTAGTACCTAAGAAAAATGCGAGACCATTTTAGCAGGATAGTGAAGTATAATTGATATTGTGTACACCTACCCAACTAACCGTCTCCCAGTGTTCCTTGGTGCCGCAAGGAAAGGAAATTTTGTTATTCTTGTCGTACGTGGCGACAATATACAAAAGAATAGCACCGCTTTCAAAAATCTTAATCTCACGGCCGCTTTCGTCCTTGTCGGTAAGAGCGGGAATACGTCCGTTTGGATTGATCTCAAGAAACCAGGGCTCTTTTTGTTCGTGCGTATTGAAATCTATAGTGACGACCTAGATGAGAGATTATTAGTAAATAGAGTGAAGAGTATTATTCATTCAGACAGACCTTGTACTCGAGACCGAGCTCTTCCAAGACTATAGATGCCTTAAGACCATTGGGTGTACCCTCGGTATAAAGCGTTATGTTAGTTTTGATACCCATTACTGCTGTCTTTTGAGACACAAGGAGTCAGTTGGTTGTAGTCGGCGAAGTTGGAAATCAGGATCTTGCACACTTAGAATATACCTTATCTTGCTTACCACAATGGTCGGAAGCTCAAGAATATATAAGGTAATTCTCAGTACGCATTTCTATTTGTATCTCCTAAGCTCCCGAGTTGCTTACAGTAGCTAGATCCTATTCCGCGGAACCTAGTATACGTCAGTAAAAGCCAAGTTTATACAGCCGAGATTCCTAGAGACAATACGTCAGGACCACCACTCTCTCGTGCACAGTCCAATCACCATTTATTTTCCTATCACGTCATATTGAATAACACTCAAGCTAATATATTTGCTCTTGTTTGTTGTATCAGAAATCAGCACAAAAGAGTGTCTACCCAACAATCTGAATTGAGGAAATAATGAAGCCGAATTTACTGCTGGGAATCCTGGACTGGAAACTATTTTCAGAATCCACAAATTAAAGTAGCATGTCACTTCCAAGAATGTTTGTACAAATATTTTCATGATTGTGGCAATTCTGCTCAATACGCTGTACAATATGTCCTGCACCTCCGTACATTTGTAAGCTCTGCCAAGACATTGGTTCCGCGGAACCAATAAATAAGCCCTAGACGAATGTTCCATAAGCATAAAATAGTTTCTCCTTACGCACTGTTCCAACAACCCTAAACAAAACCTTGAATTATTGTAAATACTTCAAGTAAGCAGTACTAAACGATATGAGAGAACCTCACAGGTCCCAAATTCGAAAGGTTTGCTCCCGAGTCTCAGCATATTACGATTAGGCGGGAACAATCGTATCGACTAACGTAAAAGCTACAGGCTTGCGACTTGTGCTATCGAAAAAGAATCAGATGCGATGGCCTGACACCACGCTGTTCGCACTGTCAAATCTACAGTTGTCAATGCACCTACCAGGCTCCTAGCCGGCGAAAGAAGACTCCTAAATCTCGTCTGCCTGAGTTACCCAAGCCATCGACGTCCATTGAAGACATGGGCTTAGATACAATTTTTTCAACTACTCCTAGCAATCAGTCACAGAACAAGGACTATTCAGATCTTGATCACTCAACCCTTATTGTAGATAAGAGGCTAGTTTTATCTCACCAAGATGTCATGCTACCTTCGACATCAACTGACGAGCTAAGCTCAAATACAATCGACTCAAGTGGCTTTAATATTTCTTGGAATACAAACTTCTCCAGTCACAGCTCTCCAATGCCAACGCAAATGGACTTACCTGCGGAAGGCTTTGTGCGACAACTGATCGAGATATACCTCGTGAATATTAACAGCATTTTGCCACTGTTCGATCCTCAAGCAATAAACCAAGCGGTTGAAGAATGGTATAATAGACCTAGTCAACGGTCTCGTACAGTTTGGGCAATGATCAATATGATAATGGCTAATGCACAATATTGTAATTTTGGCCAAGTTGGTGCTGGCATTGACCATGTCGACTTCTCAATTGGCAGTGTCACAGACTGCCTCAGCAAAGCACAGTCTGTCTTGTCTGATATTCTCATGGGAGATGTTGAGCTTGCAAATCTGCAGGTGCTTTTGGGACTTGTCATTGTATTTCAAAATACACCTGATATCAGACCTGCTGTATATTTGATCTCCACCGCTCTCAGGCTCTGTCAGTTACTAGGCATTCATCGTAGTGATAGCGACTTCTATAGTAACGCCACTCCTAGAGAAGCTCTACAAATGCGGCGAGTGTTTTGGATAGCATACATCCTTGATCGAGGTATTGCTATGCGCATCCGGCAGCCGCCTATTCAACAAGATACAGATATCAACATCGAGATGCCTGCAAGGAAGCCAGATGAAGATACTGCGGGATTCGTCAGCACGCCTGAGTTGTACAATTCTGGCTTTAATTTATTTCGCGCTTACGTCGAGCTATCTCAAATCCAAGGCCATGTGTACGACGCTCTTTTTTCATTGCGATCACAGCAGCTGACCCCCAGTGAAAGAGCGGCCCGTTGCCAGACGATTCGGCTTTCGTTAAAAGAGTGGAAACTCCGCATGCCAAAGATCCTCGGTGCAGAGGCTGTGGCTCAATCGCAGAATTGCCTTCCTTGTATTCCCAAATTTCTCTGCACGATGTACGGTATTGTTGTAGCATGTCTTGGACAGCTTTGCCATGTTAATTCGATGGATTTTCAATGGATAGATCAACTCCGTACTTATGGACGCAGTATAACTCTTGGTCTTGGTGAACCGTGCCTGCCACCGCCTCAGCCCCAAGGCTGGAATGCTCTGGTGAACGAGTGTCGAGAATTCATGTCACTATTTGTTAGCATTAAGGATAAAAGCGCTGCATTTATCTGGTAGGCTGTTCCTGCTTGTCTCTTCTTATATTAGTAATGCTCAACCGCTCAGGATGAACATATGCCCTTATGCATCAGGACTTGTATGCCTTTCAGCAAACTCGATCATTAATTTTGATAATATCAATAGCCTTGAAACTCACGATCGGCGTTTGAAAGTTGAGGCTGTGGAAATTTTGGGTGAGATGGCTCGGCAGACTAATCATAAAACATTGGCCAGAGTTTTAGGGGCGTATCTAGAGCTCGACTCCCAATATCAGCTCATGACTACAAACTACGATTAGTCAATGCTCCGATCTTTGATTCTTACAAGACTAAGAACTAGAGATCTAAATATGAGTTTTTGAAGTGTCAAGATGGGTTAGACTATGAAAGCGTATACTCATGAAATATAATCTATATATCAATATTTCATCATATCCCGGCCTATAGGGTGAGTGGGCCGAATTAGTGTATTTTAAGCCAAAGCAGTTCGAATTATGTCACTATAATTCGGACTAGTTTGGCTTGAAATATTAATAAGGCGCATATGACGTTTTAAAGTACGTGAAAATGGTATGCTTAAAATCCAAGTACTTCGAGGTATAGTCTTCCAAACCGATATACTGGTAATTATAGTACTCTAAATATCAAAATAGAATACAGTGTCCAGAAATTACGCTTCATTATTTGGTTACGGATCTGTGGTAAACAAATACGCTCACCTTGTAGGCAGCCGACTTGGGCACCCTGTATAAGTCGTGTAAAATTGACATCTCTCGTATGGCAGAGCACCTGAGTCAGATAGTAAGCGAGAGCAGAAATGTGACTGAGCAGCAACCTGAGCAGAGGGTGAGTAGCGCCTGAGCAGAGCAGCGATGCTGACTAACCGCGTTGGAAGCGACGCAGGTTAAGATTCGGCGCAGATTACCATCGTAATCCTTATCATTTCCTCTAATAGTGAAGAACCATGAATCGTCTTTCCAGTCTCGAGGTGCACCGTCTTTAGTGGCAAAGTCACAATACCTGTTATAGTAGTAGAAATCATCAATCTTGTAAAGACGGATGCGCTTATGTAATCCTAAATTATCTATTCTGAACTGTATTTTAGCAACGAAGTCCTCAATCCAATGTTTCATGGCATCTACCGCAGCGTTGATGCGTATGCGCAAGTCCACTGTCAGTTTCGGTGATCCAATTCCTCCAGTAGCTGTCAAAAATGATTTATCGTTGCAGCGAGTATCTAGTACGTTGAAAAACTGCGGATAGTCAATGACTACCAGAGTGAATCATTCGATATTGGATTGCTCCAAAATTTTCCAGTAGGTGCTCATCATCTGCTCTTCGAACAACGGTGATTGAATCCGAGCTTCACCTATACGAAGTTGATTTTCACAGTCTTTAACAAGACTTTGCGTAGAGAAACATCTTACAACAACTTTAGAGAATCACACATCGTTGCCAGTGATGCCCTGTATTTATTGTCAACTTGTTCCTTATAACATGTTGGATTGCTAGAGAAAATATCAAATCAAAGACTAGCGTCTAATTTCATATAACAAGCCACTTAATAAGAATTTCAAGGGTCATTCATCGCGTACGGAATAGAATTTGGAAATATTACAAGCTCCATGCGAAGAAATAATCAATATTTGGTAAATTGCAGGTAGCGTTGCTATAGTGCCAATGCTTGGCTATTAACCAATGCGGCCGTCATGGACGATACAGTAAGTGTAATGCCAAGCATTCCAGAGCACCTATTAGAACTACTCAGAGTTCCCTGCGGGCATATAAGTGTTGGCTATTCCAACAACACCATGGAGCTCTCTAATAAGTTCTCACTTGAACTTTCCAACAATTAGCGGATTTATTCGACGCGATAGAGTCAAACTACCAGAGTACCGAGGTTCACTAAGCAAATGTAACACATGCATCAAATCAATACCAGGGCCAATCCACCAAATCCTCCCCATTGCGTGCATTTCCATCGAATTCGTATCTGACTCCGTACCGCCTGTTATTGGCATGGGAAAGTCACTCTATTAACTAGCTCCGCACATAATCTTCTCGTGCGAAGGATTCGCCGCCGTGGTCTAGGCCGAGTGAAGTCGAAGGAGAGGAGAGACCTGTGAAGCCCGAACTGACAGTCGAACTGTTCCTTAGTTTCAGGAAGCCTAATCATGCAGTACTTTGCAGTGATTCTCTACCTCCTTTACGTTTCTTGTGTTGAGTCGCTATCAATCTGCTTGCCTTTGTATCGAGTTAAGGTAATTCAAACAATGTTTAAAAATCTTTTACCAAACAGGTGTTTAATCAGCATATTAAGAATCTTAGTATGGAAAATTGCTGACATTGCATCAGAAACGGTTCTCCGAAGCCGTTGCTGGGAAGGTCACACAGAAGACGATTTTTGGTCCACTCAACCATCATCAGCAACATGCACCACTTGAGGTAGGTGAAATAGGAGCTTGAAGGCTCTGTTTTTACTCTGTTGGATATTATATATTCACTAATTGATATAGGCAGATGGCTCCTACCTAACGACAGTGAACGTTACAATTGGAACACCGCCACAACCTTTTTATCTTATCCTTTCACTCGTTGCTCGTGATGTTTTTGTAATATCCACCCGTCTGGAAGACCCCAGATTTCGGGCTCGAAAACACTACAACTCTTCATTTTCATCGACATACACTCCTAACGGCACGTACATCGATGCATCATTCCTCAACGCCTTCGTCGGAGGGCCTGCTGCTAGCGATAGCATGGAAATTGGACCAATCACCATACCATCTCAACAGTTTATAGAAGCCGATGTTCTCATCGGCAGTGGTTTCTATATTGAGGGCGTAAAATACGATGGCATGATTGGACCTGGCTGTCACGCTGGTCTCTCTGCTTCGGGAAACAAAAACATCGTCCTAGATATGTGGGAAAAGGGTCTCATTGATCGTCCAACATTTGAATTGACTCTCCCAAGACATCTAAAAGATGCAGAAATACATGACTACGGGGAACTTGTTCTTGGGGGTTCGGAATATAACGAAAATATCAAGATGTTACCCCTTCTCAATCGCAAGATGCCAGATAACTGGGATTGGGACTGGATTGGATACAGCGTTGAGGCCAAATCTGTCAGCGTAGGAGATAATTCGTCCATGACGGTCACGATGATAAATGGGATGGCCCTTATAGAAACAGAGATGATGTGGTTGTTAATTCCCCCAAAGATAGCAGATTATATGGATGCTCTTATGGATGTCAAAGAAGTTGACTTTGAAGATCCACTCAAATATGTCAATTGTAACAAGAGGCGTGATCTACCAGAGCTAGTATTCAATCTTGGGGGAGTGGAATTTAGAGTCTCACCATGGGCTTATGTAGCGGAATCAGGGCTGGGGAATACTGGCTGGCAAAGCTGCATCAGCCTCCTGAGCCATGGTGCGAATGACGCTATATCTCTTGGGGGTGGATTTTTGAGGGATGTAAGAATGATTGTTGATCTCAAAAACGAAACTATCGGGTGTGAGTGACTTCAAGCGTTTAGCAGTATTTGCGCTAACAGCAAACCATAACAGTTGAGTCACGAAGATCTTTGGAGCGCCGACGAGGATAGATTTATAGACAAGATATCTCTGGCTATTTCAAAGTGCTTTGCATGGTCTTGCTTATACTGTTTAGAGACTCGTCAATTAATTAAAGCTTGATAGCTCGTAAGCGATGAATGTAGTAAACTGTCGAGTTTCAAACAATCAACTGGAGCATGCTGCTCTATCAGCAGATTATGAAGTCAGTAATTCTCTGTGAGCGTTCTGGGTGTAAGCCACTCGTCCGCCAGCCAAGGCTATGGACTATTCTATAAGTCATCAGATGATGACTTACAACTAAATTTGAACATATCAGCCTCATGGCAACCCCTCCTGCTGTGTGAAGTCAGCCTCACGCTTCTTGCCATTCTATGTGCTGCCTGTTGACGTGGCGGCAAGGTTGGGCTGAAAATCCCCGCCAGATAAAGAAAACATAACCGAGGGTCATCAAATCTCGAGTCCTTAATTCCCTTCCTTGCAGGCTTATCATGCGGCGGTAATTCTCCAACGATTTAATCTGCAAATGAAATAAAACGTCGATCTTGTGAGACCTCACCGTTTTTTAGCCGTGGAATATACATTTTCAGTACCATGTCCGACGCGTCGCCGGTGGATTTGAGCCTCAGTTGCCCAATATGTTCTCACGAGTTGGAACAAATGTTCTTGGAAGAAGAACTACAGGAAAAGTCCATCGGCTTGCTCCAACACTATATGAATCACAATTGCCCATTTTCAGCTTTGATAATCGAAGCTATACGCTTAAGTTGGGGTGATTCATGGAGATCACTGATTAGTCGCAATACACACCTATGGCTGAAGAGCAAAGGTTGGATTTGGGCTGATAGGTTCAAAAGAGAGCGGAGAACATGTTACCACCCAAGAGTTCTGTTAAGTGTTGATAAATGGCCTACCGGTGTCAAGCACACTCCGACATCAATGAATCAAGCTCATAGCGACCGCTTCATCATAGCAGAGTTAGAGCCTATTGCAAGGGGTACAAACCTGCGGCTTGCAAGTGAAGTGCCGGAGCCCCAAAGGCGACAGATTGAGCGAAAGTTCGATTGCAAATTGGCAGCGCATTGGTTAGAAATGTGTATAGATCATCAGCACTCCAAAGAACTATCAAGTGGCCAACGAAATCAGCCTTTCTGGCAGGCGCCAGGATTTCGCTTAATCGATGTCGTGGATGAGTGTTTGGTCGAGAAAACTGTGCCATGCACTTACGTAGCTTTGAGCTACGTTTGGGGTATAGCTGCTCATTCTTGCTTGCGTACGAATAATTCTAATTTGGCTGAGTTGAGCAAACCCAATACCCTTCGTAGAGATAGCTCGATCTCTAGCAAAAACAAACAGATATCTCGATCAGTCCTGGATACCATGGATCTTGTGAGACAAATAGGGCAGAGATATCTTTGGGTTGATGCTCTGTGCATTGTCCAAGATGATGAAAGTGAAAAAAGGCGACTAATTCATGGCATGGATTCAATATACGAAAATGCAACGCTTACAGTCATCGCAGCTACGGGTTTTGATGCCAATAGCGGGCTACAAGGAATCAGTGTACGTAATAAATTGCCATATGAAAGTATTTTCAAGATGCCGGGAGTACGGGGAGGCTCTTTCAATCTTGCATTATGCAGGCCATCGCTCGTTGAGCAAGTTGCGAAGAGTTATTGGAATAAGCGAGCTTGGACATACCAGGAGCACTGTCTTTCAACTCGATGCCTTTATTTCACACACGATGAGGTGTTTTTTGCATGCAAAGAAAGTCAATGGAGAGAGGGTTACGGCTGTGAGCAGCTTGAATATCAAGTGGTAGACTCATACAATCTGGAAGTGAGAACAGGACCACCTTGGTGGGGAAACCTGTTAATGAAAGATCCCGACCCATCGCCATTCCATTGCCTAGCATATCGAGAAAACAACACCTTTTCTTGGTACAAGCTGATCGTTCAGGAATATAGCAGAAGACATCTAGGAAATTCACGAGATATCGTAAATGCTTTCCAAGGAATTTTCAATCGCTTCTACGCCTCACCTCCCACTGACCGGTGGCTCCGTTATGCCCAAGGTATACCACTCCATTTCTTGCCTCGGGCTCTCCTTTGGTATCCTTTGGAAGGAGCCCAAACGCGTACAAACGTTCCTATCACAACAAATGAGCAGTTTTCCACATGGTCGTGGGCATCGTGGATTGGTCCTATTGACTTCCTCTTCACAGGCTCTTCAGGACTAGATGAAGTAAGATTGGCACGAGGGGGCGAGGTGTCTGTGTGCATAGAGTGGAAATTTCCTAGAAGAATTCACTTCCTGGCTTCTGAGCAAGTTCACCCAGATGGTATGGAAATTGTGAAACGCCTCTTTCCTCAAGAGTTAGAAAATATTATCCATCAAAGAATCAGTGATAGAGAGGAAGATGACATATCCGGATTCAGTGATGGAGTGCTGGGATTATGGGCCTTGTATCTCGCATTTCCTAATGCCACCGCATTTTCCATTTCATCTGACCCTAACGTGTGGACATTTGAGATGAAAACGATATTCTCCACAATCATAAAGGGCGTTTTCAGGTTTGACGACCCAGGAAACACGCAAGAGGTAACAGAGTTGGTTGCGGTCCTATCTAGCAGGTACGCAATTACAGTCTTAGGCGTTGCCACTCGGGCTGATGGAGTATCTGTCCGTGTGGGCATAGGTGCGTTGTTTTTTCAACGCATTCGATATCCATTGAGAAGTACCGAAAGCATACCAAAGCTCCCGTGGAAATTTCGGCTCATTCGACTGCGTTAGAAATTTCTTGGAGGCTTCCAATTGAAACCTACCGAAGAATGGACAGTGCTGATGGTTGAAGCATAATACCCAAGATCAAGAAACTCCTGATTGTAAGTCAACGTTTCCCAAAGCACATCAAACAAGTTCTGTAGCTCATACAACTCCAATACAGCTGACCCTTGAGAAGCTACAGAGCGTGAATAGAAGTCTCTGTATAAGCTGGTCTCTAACGTCGCATCACTGTCAATCATAGTGAATATTTGGAGAGTTAGGCTTAGCGCAAGAGCAGCGCCAAGGAAACGTCAAGTTGGTATCAATCGAAGCGTTGACCACGGTGGAAGATATTAACTACTGCGACGATACGACAACTTTAATATAAATGCACTAGCAACAGGTTTGGATTCCCAAATATCTTGTATAAATATCCGAATGAAGTTGTCAAAGCTAGTTGAAAGAATATGTACCTTGACGTGACTGTAGAGACCTGAGATGCTGAGGAATATTGAAATACGAACTCAAAGTGGCGCCCATATAACTTGTGTTGAGAGCAAAATACTTCTATACTTTTATATACAAAGCAGTGTTTACTAAAAGAAAGAATTTAAATTCAGAGACATAACAAGATGGTTCAAAATAAACAATAACAGAGACGGATCAATATTATCCCGTGCCGAGCCTAGGAGATACTTCTCTACGGCGATAAGATAACGTTAAGCGAGACCAAAACCCACTCAAGCGCACATCTCAAATTTCAATGCGCCAAGACATCCACATCGACAACGTTTTTGACTTCACGGCCCATTGCTCAATCACTACACAAACTTCAAAACCCGAAACTCTCGACTCGATCATCCGCAAACATGGATACCTCAAAGGTCCCAGTCAAGCTCGTCAAAGTTACCCGTGTCCTCGGCCGTACCGGTATGCTGCCCCCTTCTGTCGCAACGATGAAAGATGACCCGTGGTCGAGATGCAAGGAGGGAAAGAGACGGATGGAGAGAGACGAAAGGTCGAACTGGCAGAATTCCAGCTAATTCGCATGTGTTTAGGATCTCGTGGAGGTGTCACCCAAGTCCGCGTTGAGTTCATGGACGATACCACCCGTTCCATCATCCGCAACGTCAAGGGCCCAGGTAAACACTTCACTTGCCTCTAGAAGACGTCCAAACTAACGAATCCCGCAGTCCGTGAAGATGATATTCTCTGCCTACTAGAATCCGAGCGTGAAGCCAGAAGACTCAGATAAATATTGTGGGTTGGGACATATGAAAGGAGGGAAGGAAAAGAAATGGGATTTGTGCGATGGCGATACTTCTCTGACATGGCCTGTTGGAGGTAGATTGCGGTGTTTTGCTAGATCTCAGGGATTTGAGGGTGTGGAATGTTGGGAAA
>Ga0247804_10000514_pt1 | contig 17803 bp, 17 predicted proteins | sample UWRJL029104C1_FD_181142 | JGI IMG/M metagenome (GOLD analysis project Ga0247804, IMG submission 181142) | Plant litter microbial communities from Arlington Agricultural Research Station in Wisconsin, United States - UWRJ-L029-104C-1 | ecosystem: Environmental > Terrestrial > Plant litter >...
AACCGTCTTTCCAAGTCATGATAGAACTCATCGGACGAATAGGAAAGGGTTGTGAAGAAGTGGGACCAACGGGAAACGACAAGGCCGATAGGGGTTCCGGCAATCAAAGAAATGCCGGGATACGCTAATTGATAAATGACAAAGATGATTATGCCGATAATAAGCAGCGGCCCTAATACTTGTGAGAGTAATTCTGACATGGGTAGGAGTTTTTAGGGGTAACGAATACCTTAAAATTTGAAAAGAAATCAAACATGCCCATGCGTAGATATACGGTATTTTTAAGAAAACAAAGTGGTACTATCTTCCTTGTCATGAAGAGCATGACGGTTGAGCATGGTCTGCTCGACTTCCCTCTTCGGCCGGGCAAAGCTCGCCCGGGAATAGTTCGATACTTCCCCTTCCCTATGCCATCCCATCGCATTGATGGGATTCGTCTGTGCGCTGAACGGTTTGGAGGTCGCGCCATCGATCATGAGCTTGATGTAGATGTTATACCGGGGCAGGTTGATGAGGTCATCTTCCGTGAACACGGGATGGAATTCCTGAGCCAATACCTTCGCATCTTCCGCGCCAACCCGAAACGAAATGACCGTCCCCACGTTCCCGAATATTGCCGACCTAATCTTCTCATGCAGTTGCTCGATGTACTGGTGCGTGAGGAACAAGGCAAGCTTATATTTCCGTGCTTCCGAAAGGATGTCCGCGAATGAAAGCGACACGAAGGAATGCATCTCGTCCACGTATAGATAAAACGGCCTGCGCTCATGTTCGGGGATGCTTGCCCGCTTCATGGCCGCAAGCTGGATTGCGGTCACCAACATACTTCCCAGAATGGTTGACGCATCTTCCCCGATGGTGCCTTTGGCGAGGTTACAGATCAGTATCTTCCCTCCGTCCATGACCTCCCTGATATGCACCTTCCCTTCCCGCTGTCCGACAATGTTCCGAAGAGGCGTACTCGCGCTGAACAACCCGACCTTGTTCAGGATGGGACTGATGGCTTCGGCTTTCAAGGCCGGGGAATACTTGTCGAATTCCATCTGCCAGAAGGCGAGGATATGGTCATTGCGGACATGGCGCAATACGCTGCTGCGGAACTGGTAATCGGTAAGGAGTGGCTGGATGTCGAGGAGCGTGGCGCCGGGATAGTCAAGCAAGGTGAGCAAGGCATAGCGCAGGATATATTCCAACCGCGGCCCCCAGGAATCGGCCCATATCTTCTTGAAGGTGGCGATAAGGCCGGAAGCGATGAGGTGATGTTCGGTGCCATCAAGATTTTCTAAAGGATTGTAGGCGATGGGAAAATCGAAGTCAGTGGCATCGAAATACACGACATCTTTTATTCGTTCCACGGGTACATAATTCGAGATGTTCTCTGCGATGTCTCCGTGAGGATCGATAAGGCATATACCCTTCCCTTGCTGTATGTCTGAAATAGCCATCGAAAGGAGGAGGTTGCTTTTGCCCGCTCCCGTTTTCCCGATGCAGTATATATGACCGAAGCGGTCTGTTTCTTTGATGCCGAAGGTATTGTGTTGGTTGCGGAAGTTGGTGATTCCGATGGGAACTATTCTAGCCGATGTCAAACTCACTTCTTCTTTGTAAACCAAAAAAGGAGTCTAAGATAGAGGGTAATTTTTATGTATTACACTATTTTAAATTGCTGGTAGAACTGATTGTAAAGCAGCGACGATTCTAGCTTTTTCCGTAGACTTCAACATACGAAATATAATTTTTACATATTCACCGGCACCAAGCCCAAATAATGGAGATATGCGGCTTGAAATATTCTTTCGATTATAAATTAAAAGTGCTTTTGCTAAGCTTCTTTCGTTAATTGCTTCTTCAAATAATGCGCTACTGTTAGCGTATATCGTTGGGATATCAACAGTAGCTAATAAATCGGTTAATCCATTTTCTAACCCCGCCAATGTATGAGCGGTTTTAACATACTTGTTTAACTGATATTGTATCTCTCGTTGTGCATGGTTAGTAACTTGAGTATCCAATTCGCTTTGCATCTCATTGATGATGAAATCGGTTACCGTTTGAACAATGCCGTCTGGATCTTGATGCTGATTTTCAGCGACAATCCTTAATAAGGGTTCGATACATAAGAGGTTTTCAATTTCTGCAACCTCAACGGTGAAAATCCTTTGGGCTGTTAAAGCTGCAATCTCGGCGGCTGTTCTATAATCTCGATCAATGATACCTACGGCATTGATATGATTGATAGAAGGCGTATCATTAATTGCCTTTGTAGATTCGATGACTTTATTACAACCACCTCTCGGTATAATATGAAAAGTTGGATATGCCGCTTGATATAATAAGAAGTCATAACTATTGCTATCACCTTCACAAAATAAAACATTCCTCCTATTGCCCACGATCTCAATCACAAGATTCGCAGGTAATTCTTCAAGTTCTGGAACCATTTCCCAGATCCATCGATCTTCTCCCAGAAAGTTTTGAATCCAAATTTTTTTTGAACCAATTCTTGAAGCTGCAAAATCTAAATCGTGAGTAATGAAAATCAGCAGCTTGTTTGGGCACAGCTCTTCCAATTTATTCCACAATCTCGACATAAGCGATTTGTGCAAATGGATTTCCGGTTCATCGATTATAACAATAGAATTCTCCGGTGCACTTAAACATTGTCCCATGAGATATAATGCCACTCTTTCGCCATCGCTCATCTCCTTGCCATGATAGTTTGGAACACCTTCCTTCGCAGTCATTATTTTCCCATCGGTAAAGGAAATGGTATTTTGTGGCATAATATCCGGCCAGATTTCAATGATAATATCAGAGGTTGATTGCGGGACTGCTCCGGCATTCCCACCCTGAGTTTGAGCTAATCTTGTATAATCTTCATTCCGCTTTGATGTTTTAGCGAAAATAGTTGCCAATAAGTGGGCATAGTCATTAAGCAAAGAAGTTGCTGCTTGTTGACTCCACCTATGTCCTGATTTGTAAGCGATATTTGCTTCAGGCTTAGCATACCCATAAAATAAGCCTTTCTCAGCGACGTCTAATGTTCTTATATCAGCAGCATCGGGTATTGATAATGCCCTTTGTGCCGATATTCTATGTACCATAATGCCATCAGGTTGATGCGTTTCAATCCATGCGCCCATACGTGTTTTACCCGCCCCATTAGCGCCAATAATTACAATATTGTGAACTCCATCAATACTTTCATTTCCAGCTGCGCCGGTGCGCAATGGTAGGAGTACATTTGGTCTCATAATTCTTTATTATAATGCAAAAATAACATTTATCCTCCCGTATCAGGAACTTATAAATTCCTAAATGTTTTCTGGAAACTTTTTGTATTTCATAAATGTTTCCTTCTTACATATCCTTCCGAGTGATGGAATACTTCGTAGATGCCCAAAGACATCGATCGGCTCTTCGATGAATTTATATACGAAGCAGAATTTATAAAGAAGCTACGACCCGAAACCATCCGCGGCTATACGAACACATACCGGACATTTGCCAAGTTGATGCCTGGCCTCACAGTACAAGACATACACAGCCAAACAGTAGCCCAATTTTTTAAAACTCTTCAGGAACGCAAACGGGTCGTCGGAAAAGGAACTATCAAAACCGGCATCAGGCGCTCAACCGCGGCTTCATACTGGTGCAAACTGAATGCCTTCTTCTCGTGGCTTGCCTTGAAAGGACACATTAAAGAAAGTCCGTTCAAGCAAATGAAATACCCTACCCCCTCATACGAGGATAAGCAGTATTTGCAAAAGGAAGAGATCGAGCGCATACTTGCCGCCCTCCATATCACACACACCGGAAGTACGCTCCTGTATAAGCGTAATCTGGCGATCTTTCACTTATTCCTTTTCTGCGGCCTGCGAAAAGAGGAAGTGATGCTCCTTCAGTTGCGCGACATCGATTTTGAACGGAAACTCATCAACATTCGCGCCGACACTTCGAAATCCAGCCGTACGCGCCAACTCCCACTCCACACCGCGACCATCCTGCACCTCAAGGATTATTTAGCGGATCGAAAAGGATACACAACCCCATACCTTATCGTATCAAGCACACGGGACGAAGGCTTGCGTAATGAAGGCTTCAGGCACCTCATCGACAGGATCAGGCGGCTCTCCGGCGTGTGGTTCCATTGGCACCAACTCCGGCACACCTTCGCCGTCAACTTCCTGCGGGCAACCAACAATATCTTTAAACTCAAAGTATTATTGGGACATAAGGATATCCGCGTCACCACCATATACCTCCGCTGCCTGCCGCCCGAAGAATTGCGAGGAGACATTGAAACGCTCCGCATTGATTCTTTCCTCTAAAGCAAAAAGCTACCCATCAATAGTTTCAAATAAGGATTTAATATTTGGAGGTATCTCCTCTGCTTTAGTTATATACTTTTGGAAAATTGCAGCACATTTGGGCTTTGAAGGGAGGTAGTCAGTTCTAGTTGCATCATTGGCAATAAGGTTCCCAAGCGCCTTGTGAAGTTTACTCGCGGCCGTTCTTATATCTATATTCTTCCTGATTGTATTAAGGTCTTCGTCAGTCAGGGTCACGCCACACTCCTCTTGAACTAATCGAATCCATAAATGATTTTCTAACAAATCTTCTAAATCACACGTTCCCAATAAATGAATATTGTTTCCTGCCTCTTCTGTATCAGCATCAAAAACATAATGGACAAGGCTATCTGTTTTCTTAAACTCTCCCAAAATGCCTTCCAAAATTGTACGATTCTTTTTATACTCCCCAACCCCTCCCAATGAAATTAACTTAATTGCGGCTTCTTCCAGTGACTTACCGCTATGGAGCTTATAGAAATGTGGTATTAATATATCTTCACTTTCTCCTTCAACGGCAATAAACTTGTCAAAAAAAAGAATATCACTATTCTTTACCCCAAGAATATCATGCACATCATCTACTGAAGTACATTTCAGTATTTCAGAATACTTCTCATTTAATTTTACGCGATAAATATCGGTTAGCTTCGACCTATTTACAAAGATAGTAGAGTGCGTTCCGAGGAAGACTTGGTAATTACTTTTAGCCAAATCAGAAATGATAGTGTATAGTTCACGCTGTGCAGACGGATATAAGTGTACTTCCGGCTCATCAAAGCACCAAATGAACCTCTTCGTGGCATCCTCATCAGCAATTCCTTTTTTGCTTGCCCACTTCAAAAATGAAAAAAGGATTTGGCGTTTAATCCCTTCACCCTGTGAATCCAACCTAATGTCACCATCGGCAGTGGTTTTGTTTATAATCAAGTCCGATATCTTTTCTGCAACCGTAAAGTTGACCTGGGCTTTTATACCGCTGATTGTTTTGAGGTCTTGGGTTAATTCCTGCGTCATTGCTTCAAACTCTTTATTTACTTCATCCGTAGCTTTTTTACTGTGTTCGATAGCTTCCTTTGTTAATAGAGCCTTTGATGCCTCCACCTTGCTTTTCATCACATCATTCGCCAAATTTTCAATGTCGGTCATCGATGTGTTCCAATCGATGTACCGATATGTCGGTAAAAAGGGCAGATCAGTCTTGGCAAAACTTATCGCTTCTGCCCATTGCCTTGTTGTACCGAGCTTATTATAAATTGCACGGATTATTTCAAAACTGGCGAATCTTCCTTTCCCATTCTCATTTGCAATATCTGCGTCAGAGATCGCCTCCTTTTTCCTAATCGTTTGAAGTTCGGCCGCTTTCTTACTCCACAAGGCAAGGTTAGACGCATCCTCGCCTAAGCATAAATAATATTTGCCTGCCGGATCAGCAGTTGTAAAATATTTTAAAAGAAGAAACGTATTATCTGGAGAAGTATCTATTGCCCATTTAAATTGCGTGGTAGCACCAGCATTGAATTCTTCATTCAATTCTTTTTCTTCGATTGAAAATTCCGCGATGATGGCTGTGCCATCAATAGGAGAAAGGAATTCGGGAACCCCAAACTTCTCGAAAATCCCTTTACATTCCTCTCCTCCCAACCTCGTATTGGAAATATCGGATGTTACCCTGATATCATTGGAAACGCTGAATATGGGCTTTGCTTCCAATAATAGACCCAGCGATTTAAGCACTGCCGATTTGCCCGAATCATTTATGCCTATAAAGGTGTTGGCATTGTCCTTCTGAAGATCCAAATAAATGTTTTGGCAGCTTTTGTAGTTTACAATTGCAAGTTTAGTGATATACATGTGAAGTAGTTAGTGGTTGGAATAGAAACAGCCCATTCTAAGCTGCACTATTACATATAAAGGTAAAATCTTTATCAAATGCCCTTATAGGTATAAATACTGCTTCAATATGGTTGTCTATGCTTAAATAGCAAGGTATACTTTCTTCCAGCCTTTCCTTCATATCACCATACACACCTCCCCACGCAATCCGCGGGACCCTGTCATCCTCCGGGAGTGGTCATCAAAGGGTGCACTTTCTGTTTCGCCTTGCGAAATAAAGCTCTTGTGCTCAAGACCAGACTTGAACTGGTGACATCTCCCTCTTCAGCGATCTTGCCCAGTATGGTTTTGAAAATATGTTGGTATATAAAGGTTTTAGGGTAAATAGCCATTAATCACCACTACTCCTATACAGGATCTAGTTGTAGTATGAGGCTTATTAAAAATTAGATACCAACAATATGAACATACAACTCGCAGCAAAAGAATTTTACGATTATTCAAACTATTTCCGGGGATACTCGAAAGACACGATCAGGAGATACACGCATGCCATTAATTATTATGTGAAGTTCGCACAGATCGAGAACTTGCAGCAAGCAACCGATATAAGCATCAAACAGATGTTCCTGGATGGCCGAATGCAGCGGGCATGGAAGCCCGCCACCTTCCACTCATATCAAAAGTCTCTCGCGGTATTCTTCTCCTGGTGCAAGGAGCGCGGCTATATGATCAGCAACCCAACTGACGGGCTGCAGTCTCCTAAGCTTGCACGCAGACTTCCCCGCAATCTAAGCCAACAGGATGCCATGAAGCTTTTGGAAGCAGTTTATAACTACCCCTATACCAACATATTCATCCAATCGAGAAATCAGGCTATCATCTCAATGCTGATCTTCGCCGGCCTGCGGAAACGGGAGCTTATGAACTTGAAATACAGCGATGTTGATTTCAATCAAATGACAATATTCGTTTCCCTGGGGAAAGGGGCTAAGGATCGCCTCATCCCGATATCCCACGCGCTTGCCAAAAGTCTGGATCATTATATAACCGAGCGGAAGCGCAATGGCATCACCTGCGCGCAGTTCTTTGCGTCCAGCCAGCGCAATAGAGGGATCTCAGAAATGACGATACGGCGCTTGGTTGAGATCATGAGGACTACCACGAAAATATCCTTTACGCTTCATCAGCTTCGGCACACCTTTGCGACGCTGATGATCGAGGGAGGATGTGATATTTACAGCCTATCGCGGATGATGGGGCATGAGGATATTAGAACAACTACAATATATCTTTCAGCCACTGCGAATCATCTTCAGTCTCAGATGATGAAGCACCCTTTAAATTAGTAGAGACCCTTCTTTATTTACAGCCCCGAATTAAGGCTGCGGACGCCTTACGGCGACGATATTGGTATTTTATGCGATAGACAAAAAGTTCTCAACTGTCTTATAGGTGTATGTGGAGGCAAGCAGCATTTGTAGATTATTTACCTTTAAAATGGTACTTTGTAGCTATAATATTAGATATGGAATTCAAGGCCAGAACTCTTAACCAGATCGCTGATATGATTTGTGGGAACTCCACAGATGAGACTAAGCGAAGATTTAAATACAGAAGCAGTAGCGCGATAACCCTGTTTTTCGAGGAGTGCGACACTGACTACCAGCATGATGGAAGTACCCGACACCGATGGGTGGCAGAAACGTTGGGAAAGATACTGGATGAACCGACCGATAATATCCATTCACCTTCAACGAGCTTCCAAAACGTCATTCGGAACCTGATGGACCGAAGTGATGCTGTAAATGAAGGCCCGGAACGGACCGAAGCGCTGCAAATGCTTAATCTTGCCTTATCACGGGAAGGCTATGAAGCGTTCTATGCTGATGACGGAAGTTGTTATCTCCGCCACACAGAAACGAAAAAGGTCGCCGGTAATTCAGGCAATCCCCAGCGACCATTCTCCCAGAAAGAAGTTGAGAGGCGTGCTGCCCTTGTCAGCTACTTAAATGCAGCGTCGGAAGACGAACTGATCGAGGAAATCCTTCTCCCTTTGTTCAGGCAAATGGGATTTCGGCGTATTACTGCTGCGGGTCACAAGGACAAAGCACTGGAATACGGAAAGGACATTTGGATGAAGTTTACACTCCCAACCTTGCATACCCTATACTTCGGTGTCCAGGCCAAAAAGGGAAAATTAGATGCTGCCGGGATGACAAAAAATGCAAACATTGCAGAAATCCTAACGCAGCTACGGATGATGCTCGGCCATCAGGTATTCGATCCTGAAATAAATAAACGCACCTTGGTCGATCATGCGTTCATCATTGCCGGAGGTGAAATCACGAAACAAGCAAGAAATTGGCTGGGTGAGCAGCTCGATATATCCGCACGTAGCCAAGTCCTGTTCATGGATAGGGACGATATCCTTGACCTCTATATCGTAAATAATATTCCACTCCCTCAACCATCATCAAAATCAGCCGGTGATGATGAGTGGAATTTTTAAAACCTGCTAGTAGAATCAAAGGACAGCCATGCTGCGTCATATATTCGCTACGTTGATGATCGAGAGGGATATGATATTTATAACTTGTCGAAAATAATTTGGCAAGTGAATATTAGAACAACTACCATTTATCTTTCCACTACTGCAAATCATTTACAAGGGCAGATGATGAAGTATCCTTTGAATAGTTAGGGGTAGTTATTGTATTACACAATTCGAGGCAGAACTTAAGTTTAATGATAACCCATAAATCATCAGTATCACTTGTTTAGCATATTTAAATATTATTACTAAATAAAATCTGTTTACTATATTTGAGAACCTAACAAAATTTAGGTCTAAACTTTAAGCTATGGGCAGTTCTGGAAGCGGCTCTTTTACTGATTATTCAGACCAAAAGCCAACGGATATTAATCATGAAAATGGCGGATCAAATAGAATAGATAGGTGTAATTTAGCTTTTGCCACATCACTTCAAGAAGTTAGTCGTTGTAGATATTTTGAAGAAAGGGGTATTCCTCCAACTGGAACAGCTGTTATTCTGAGATTTAATGGGATTCGTTTAGTGATTGTAGAAACTATGTCTGGTGATGAAATTGGATATCTTCCCACCTCTTTCAACTATATGAAAAATTGTTTGGATGATGGATTTGCTTATAGTGGCATAGTTAGCAATAACTCAATAACACCAACACCACATGTTTTTGTAGATATGATTCCTTCCTAATTAAAAAAAGAGAATTAATGTCAACGATATATTTCAATAATTTCCGTGGATTTGATAATACATTCCTTCATTTGAAAGATGTTAACTTTTTTATTGGAGAGAATAGTACAGGTAAAACGTCAATTTTAAAATTAATAGGAATTATGTCTTCACAGAATTTTTGGAGATATGGCGAATTCGGAAAAGAGGAGATAAGTTTTGGCGCATTTGAAAACATAGTAACTTCTTCAAAAGATAACAAAGATTATTTTGAAGTAGGTGTTTATGAAAATAACCTTGAAAAAGAAGGGGCTTTTTCTGCAATAAAATTGACCTATATAGAAAAAGATACTCTTCCATTTTTAAAAGAAATATGTTATAAAAATAACGCCTTAAATATTCAATCAGTAATTGAAGGAAAACAAATTAAATATAGATTTAAATTAGAAGAGACATCTATAATTCAGGCAAATAAAGAAATTATAAGCTGGTTTAAGGATAATGGATTAGATAACGAGATATTTAATAGAACGGAAAGCCAATATATTGGGATTGCTTCAATTCTTTCTCAACTAAGTACTCAAATTAAAGAATTAAATTCTTTTACAATTGATCTTCCTTCATTTGCTAATAGGCTTGCTTGGATTGCACCAGTTCGGGCTGAGCCAAAGTCAATCTACCGCCAAGGAGGTGACATATATGATTCAGGCGGTAGACACTCTCCATCAGTTTTAAAAGAAATAAATCTCTCTCCTATAGTAAAGCATATTCTAAATAGATTTGGATCAGATAGTGGCCTTTTTGAAGATATATACACAAAGGACCTTGTAGATGCAAAAATTTTAGAGAATATTGAGAATATGGATGATATTGATCGTAAACAAGCTATAAAAAAATCAGATACTTTTGAAATCCGAGTAACAATTAATGGCGAAAGTAGAAATATTGTTAATGTAGGCTATGGAGTATCTCAAATCTTACCTATCATAATTGAAGCAATTGCTCGACCGGACAATACTTGGTTTGCCGCCCAACAACCCGAAGTACATCTGCATCCAAAAGCACAAGCTGCCTTTGGTGACTTTGTTTTTAAGAGTAATCATGTTGATAATCAAAAATTCATTATAGAAACTCACAGTGACTATATTATAGATAGGTATCGCTTACGTCTAAACAGGGCATCAAAGGAAAAGGCAAAAGCTAAAATAGGCCAGGTTGTTTTTTTCTATAAAAAAGAAAATGGAAACAAACTTGACGTTATCCCATTTAATTCAGATGGATCTTATTTTGAGCAGCAACCCAAAGAGTTCAGGGACTTTTTTATTAAGGAGCAACTTGATTTAATTACAATTTAACACTTATGTAAATGTGTATAATTGTTGACACCAATTCGCTATCAAATGTATTTGATTCATCTTCTGTTAATCATGCAGAATTTAAACCTATTTTAGACTGGGTATTATATGGAAAAGGGACATTAGTATTTGGAGGTAGTAAGTATATTGATGAAGTAGGCCAAACTAAATATATGAGGCTTTTAATAGAGTTAGCCAACATTCGAAAAGCTAAAAATGTCAACCGAGAAGAAGTAGACGAAAAACAAGCGTGGGCAGAAACGAAAATTCAACATAAGGATTTTGACGATCCTCACTTAATCGGATTATTGCTAGTTTCTGGTTGTAAATTAATATGCTCTTTAGATGGAAGGGCATACCGTTTTTTACGACATAATTTATTTTTTCCAAAAGTTGCTAATAAACCTAAAATATATTGCCGGGGCATCCATTCAACCTTATTAACAGATGCTAATATTGCTGATATTTGCAAACCAATCATTCGAACTACTGTTGCACAAAGAGCACAGCTGTCTATTTTAAAATAAAAACATATTTATGGGAAGCACAGGAAGTGGGTCTTTTACTGATTATTCGAAGCGAAAATCTACTATATTAGATGGAACCAATGGAGGAACTAGTGGTAACGATGACTGTGGTAAAGCTTTTACTACCAATCTAGAAGATATTAGCCGTTGCTTTTATTTTATTAATAAACATAAGGTTCCAAGTGTCGATACCGAGGTTTCTGTTTTCTTTAATGGAGTTAGGCTATCTATTGAGTCAAAACTAGGCGAAGAGATCGGATACTTACCTACAAAGTATAATTATTTAAAAAATTGCATAGCTGATGGGATCGTTTATAAAGGAAGCATACGATCCTCGTCATTAACCCCTATTCCTTCAATAATCGTAGATATTACACCCGTATGAATAACGATCCTTCCATTTGTCTTATTGGGGATGTTTTTATTGATGTGACCTTAAAAAATGCAGAAGCTGCAACAAAATTACGGCTTGGAGGTATTATTCATTCAGCTAGGGCTTTATGGGCACTTAATATCGCTTATGATGTCGGTTTTTTCGGTCCTTCATATTTAGATGATCAAGTGATCGCTTATCTAAAACATCATGGTGCTAATAATATTTATAAACTTGGTGATGTAATTGGCACACCAAATGTGATGTTAATTGAGGAATCAAAAGAGGTAGGAGATCAGGGATATGAATTTTTATTAAGAGATGAGTTCTCCATAAAAAATAACTTGGCAAATATTGATACGATTACTAAAAATAATTATAGTGACATTCTATTAATATCTGGGAATTATGACTTTATCGATTTAGTCAATAGATTCAAAGCTAAAATTCATGTAGATGTTGCAAATAACGTAAAAAATGTCAATGAGTTTAAAGCATTAAAAAGAAAAATAGACACTCTTTTTATATCAACTTCTTCAGACATTTTCAAAATATACTTTCTTGAAAATTTTAAGGATTTCATTTTTTTGTTTAATAGCTTTTCAAATGAAGTTGTCCTTAAAGAAAATAGGGGCGGAAGTAGGAGTTATAATTTTATCGATCAAAAAATATATTTAGCGCACTCACAACCTAGAAAAATATCTCATTCTGTTGGCGTTGGTGACGTATTCGATGCAACTTATATAAGTGGTACTTTCATAGAACAATCAGAGAAAAATGTATTAGCCTCATGGATTGCGGCTGAATATGCAGTCACTAGTTTTCCAGATGATTTTAAAAGAAGTGTGAGTAGAGTTTTAAAGTCCAGCATAACCGATTTAAAAAACATGTCTGGGGTATCTTTACCTTGGGAAAACCGCAAAAAAATTAATATTTATATTGCTGCGCCTGATTTCTCATTTGTAGATATTAAGCATATCGACATTCTGGATGCAGCACTTCGATATCACAATTTTACCCCGCGTCGACCGATCAAAGAAAATGGGGAAATGGAAAAAGATGCTTCAAAACATCGAAAGCAAGAATTGTATGCCAAAGACATGCAGTTGTTTCAAGAGTGCTCAATAGTAGTTGGAGTTTTGTTATACAATGATCCAGGTACACTTATCGAAATAGGCTATGCAAAAGGAAAAGGAATACCTACCATTGTTTATGATCCATATAAAATAGCCACTAATTGTATGTTGACCGAATTGCCTGAATTCTTATCATCTGATTTAGATGAAGTTATTACTGAAGTCTTTATAAAATCTACTAATATTATTTAATGGAAAATAAGAATGGAGTACTCCTGGCCTCTGGTGGTTTAGATTCAACAACTATGGCCTATTGGCTTCTCTCAAAAGGAATCAATTTCGTCCCGTTGTTTATAAACTATGGTCAACATTGTGCTTCAACTGAATATCAAACTTTATTAAAAGTGCTCCCTTCTTCACACTTGGATAAAGTTGAATTCATGAATATTAGTGACATTTATAAAAAATCTACATCTCGTTTTATACAGCCAGCAAATCTCTGGGAGGATGATATTCAAGCAGATGACCTTTATATACCTTATAGAAATACCTTGTTATTAACAGTCGGAGCAAGCTTCGCTCGCACAATTGGCCTAACTTATGTATATTCGGCCTTTATTAATAGTAACCATGCGAAAGAGATAGACTGCTCGAATGAATTTTTTGGAAAAATGGATGATTTACTTGCAGATTATGGCTCTGTAAAAATTGAAATGCCATTTCGTTATTATTCAAAATATGACGTAGCAAAAATTGGTATAGAATTAGGTGCGAAGATTGGAGATACCTTTTCTTGCCAGGCTTCACCGCAAATTCCTTGTGGCGCTTGTCCAAATTGTGTTGACCGATTAGATGCACTAAAACAATTAGAATCAACCACCTAATATGAGTTGTGCTAAAAACGCTAGAAAATTAGCCGATTACTTAAATACCCTTCCTGAATTAAACCAAATACCTGCACCTGCTAACAAATTTAGTTACTACCATATAGGGGCTCTATTTACTGATGTCGTTCTACAAGCTGGATTAAACTATAACTCAGTTGTAAAACCTAGAGTTCAAAAAGTGCTTTTGCAATATCCAGAACATTATACAATCAGTAAGTTTCAAACTTTGATTGACCAAGATGGATTACATAATATAATAAGTTGGACACATTCTGTTAAGTTAGAAAGGTTTGGACGCCTTATGGAATTTAGCGTTACGAATAATATTGACACTTGTGCAGATTTAAAATATTTTTTTTCTACTAAATATAGTTCCGATCAATTTCTTGCATTAAATGGTTTTGGTCCAAAATCATTAGACTACCTTTTAAAATTACTCAACATAGATACAGTTGCCGTAGATCGGCATATTTATTCTTTCGTTAAGATGGCAGATATCGAAATTAAAGGATATCAAGAAACTAAAAAGGTTGTGGAATTTGCTGCAGATTTCTTAGATATACCTAGAAGCAGTGTCGATCAAATTATTTGGAATTATATGTCAGGTAAAAAATATCAAACTCCAGAAGATCAAAATCAATTTGTAATCGAGTTTCCTGAATTAAAGTGAGAAAAACTGTTTCACTTGATCCTTACATACTTGAAGATTTTTATCCGATATTTTACCTAATCTCCCAAAAATTCTTTTCTGAGAAACCACTTTAGTCTGATGAATGCACAATGCTACTTCTTTAAGTTGAAAACGGAACGGCACATATCCTGCAACATCTTTCATTTTCGTGGACATCGGAATAATAAAAGCGATATGGGAACCTGAAACATTAAGGATGAGAGCCGGCCTGGTGAAAGAAACACCCTTGCCATCAATCTCACTTCCTACGTTCACGCCGATTGACACCCATCGAACTTCACCGGCGCGGATAAACACATTTCTATCCTCGCGTTGGATTCGTTTTTTGACAATATTCCATGTGTCAAAATCTTTAAAATACATAGCTATAATATTTACAGCCTTCAATTGAAGGCTGTGGACGCCTTACGGCGGCGGTATATGTATTTTATTCTATGGTTTGCCCGTTGTCAACTTAGCGAGTATTCCAAATAACCTTATAGGTTTGGTCGTAAAAGACATTTTGGTATAAATACCTTTCTTTCGTTAATTGAAGCCATACAAAACCGATGCTATGCTTTTATAAAAAAGCACATGGCAAAGAATCGTATTAATCCTGCTCTTTCAAAAAGCGCATTCGCCGAAAGTATCCTTTCGATCAGCACCCGATTCCCACTCGGTTCAGTCTTTGAGGATTTCCTTATCATGTCCATCGCGGCATGCACCCAAAATGTCGAGACTGGCAAGTCCTGGTATGAGGAAGAATATCTCGCGACCATCGACAAGTACAAGGATTCGGAACTTCGGTATGAATTCCCCAAAGCCTTCGGAGCGCTCGTCATTGAAATGGAGGAGAGGATTACTTCTTCCCTCGGCAATGACATCTTAGGTGAATTCTTCGAATCCCATATCTCGAACGGAAGGAATGGGCAATTTTTCACCCCGCAACCGGTTTGCGACTTCATGGCTTCGATCACCGCCAACAAAGATGAACGTGATGCGGAAGAAGAAAAAGGCAAGCCTTTAAGAATCCTTGATCCAGCTTGCGGTTCAGGAAGGATGCTCATTTCTTCATCCCGGCGTATCGGACCAGGACATGAGTATTACGGCATCGACATCGACAGGATGTGTGTGAAGATATGCGCCTTGAACTTGTTCTTGAATGGCGTGTGGAATAGCGAAGTGATGTGCGCGAATGCCTTGTCACCGGATGATTTTGTTATCGCGTATCGGATTTCATTTCTGCCTTTGGGAATATTCAAGATTGAAGATAAGGAGGAGTCAAAGCTTTGGCATTTGCATAATGCTTCCTTCAAAAAAAACGTGCAGAAGCCTTTCAAGCCATCACCACCAACAAGCGAAGATAGTACACAACTGAATTTATTTTAACCCTGTTATCGCAGGGTTTTCTTTTTCGATTACTCTATCAATCACCGAAGCGACCGGCCGTAACCTCATGTGTTAAATAAATACGGTTAGTAAGTAAGCAAAGATTGATGGATATAGCAGGTCTTATCACCCAACGTGAAGTAGTAGAATTCACCCGTAACGCCGAGGACAGTAACTAATTTGCCCTCGGCAAATGTTGTAACAATCGCCCCTTGCTTAGAAGCCGAAGAGCGGACATTTGCAACCTTCGCTTTCACCATCAAGATTTTGGGAAAAGTGTAAGTTTGATACGTGGGCACACTTGTGCTGCTTCCATATTGAGATCGTGATGATGAGGTACTGTAACTTCTTGGTTTTATTATAGGTAGATCGGCTTGACCTGCTTGACCCACCGCCGCATGCGCCGCATGAACCGCCGCCTTTACAATACCTGCATCTACTGCAATTGGTGCATACCGTACATCCGGCCGATCCATTGCATTGAGCCAATGTATCATAGTATCCGGCCAGGCAGATCAAGAACATAATAACTGTTTTCATGATTAAGAGTTACAAGGGTTATAAAATCCGATTCAAGTTTTTCTAATGCCTCCGTGTCGGTGCGCTTCGCGTGTGCGGCCGGACATAGGTGCCGTTTTTCCTGTAATATCCTTTGACGCGAACCGGGCCTCCGGAAGAGGACGATGAGGTTGCATTGGTGCGAGAAGATTTGTTGGCCGCTTTAGCAACTGATTCTACATAGGTGTAGGTATGATCATTATTATAAACATACCCTGGCAGTTTTTTAGCATCAAATGCATTTTCAACATAGAAGCGGCGGTATTTTATGTAGCCGACATACTCTCCATATATAACCTCACGGTACGGCTGGTTTCTGTCCTTGACAATGATCTGCCGATTAACAGGGATTGTTACTAATGGCAGCGCGCCATTATCAAATTTATACAAGGTGATAACTGTATCAACGATGCATAAGTAATAGTTATTAATCGACTCTAAAGGAGCAGATGATCGGGTGGAAGTGCATGATGTCAGAAAGATAAGTATCCAGGCTATTAGCAGGCTCAATTTTCTCATAAGGTAGTATTAGGGATTACAATATATGAAAATTTTATTAATGTATCTTTACTTCTAATGTATAAACAACCAATCGTCCCACCCTACCCAACCGCTTCCCTTATAATCCTTATCCGGTTCCGTAGAAATGAATGCCGGTCGCTTATTGCTTGCCGCCCATACTTTCCATTCACCCCTTTTCTTTAGTTTTAATTGATGGACGAATAGCCTCGCCTGATTAAAAGGCAATATTCCTGGCAGCGATGCAGGATCAATGTTTTGCCATAGTCCGGCTTTGCCTCGAAGGAAATCAAGGAATGAAATATTTCGATACCGGCAGGTCTGCGCCACACCGAGCATACTTAGGTATTCGGTGAGGCCCGCCTCGCTGACCTGGCCGTTCACCCCGCGCCGATGCTGTGCGAATGCCTTGATGGCCGCCTCCGCATTATTGTTGTTCCATGGCACCCCGTCACAAGACAGGAACCTCCACAAGTCTTCCCAATTCTTTTTAAACCGCTTCACGTACTTTATGGCTATACTGCTTGCCATGTTCTTTTCGATGAAGGCTGCATAGAAGCGATCAGTGTCTCTCATATGCTTCTGTAAGTGCCGTTTCTTCAGGCCATACTTGTCTATAGTGAGGATGATTGCTTTCAAGAGGCCCGTAAACGCATTCACCATCTCCTTGTATTCCATATCAAATGGATTCTTCAAGAGATCGTCATTCAAGTCGCGGATCAGGTGGATCAAACATTTCTGTTGCTTGACCGGCACCGCTTCATACGCTGGAAAGAAATCGGTCACGATCACACCGTGGTAGTCTTTTAACCATTCTTGCAAGAAGCCTGTTTCTTTCGTCAATGTCAAATGGTAGAAAACAGTGTGCGGCGTGGCGAATGTCCATACATACCCTTTGTCCCTGCCCCGAGAAAGGCGCACCGTCGTTTCATCAATATGGATGAAGGGGCTATGGCGGATTATCTCCCAGCAGTACCGTGCTTCGGGCTTGAAGCGCTGCCACCACTTGTAATTGCGATCATTGAAATAGACCGGATTCGTCC
>Ga0247804_10000515_pt1 | contig 17796 bp, 13 predicted proteins | sample UWRJL029104C1_FD_181142 | JGI IMG/M metagenome (GOLD analysis project Ga0247804, IMG submission 181142) | Plant litter microbial communities from Arlington Agricultural Research Station in Wisconsin, United States - UWRJ-L029-104C-1 | ecosystem: Environmental > Terrestrial > Plant litter >...
GGTACAGCAGGCTATAGGTATTCTTCATCCTGCCGTTAAAAATGGTTGTAGGGCTCGTCATGCTGGTTTAAAGAACCAACGTAATCCTGAATTAAAACTGAATTAAAAAGCATCAGTATTTATAGCTATAGCTATCCTGTACCTGCGTTCGTGCTCACCAGTATAAAATTATTCCCGTTGATCTCTTCTTTACCCGCAGGATATTTAAAAGATCGCGGGCATCGAAGAAGCCTTCTCCTTCTCCTTGCTTCTTTATACCGGCATTCTTGGAATGTTTCCCCGTGTATTTTAAAAACGATGCACCAGGTTGATCCCAAAGCTGCCCTGCTGGTAAGCAGGCAGCAGCATCGTATTCACCTGTTTATTGCTGGCCAGGCAATGCTGGATTTTTGGATAGAGCCAGTAAGCCAGCCTTGTGGAAAGAATGCCGACACCCGCCCCGGCCGCTACATCGTTCAACCAATGTTTGTTGTTGTACATCCGGAGGTAGCCGGTAGTGGCCGCAACGGCATAACCGGCGATGCCATACCAGGGTGAAACATCTTTGTATTCCTGGCGGAGAAATTCGGCAGAAGCAAAAGCTTCGGCGGTATGGCCCGATGGAAAGGAAGCGTAATTTGATCCGTCGGGTCTTGATTGGTGCGTGATTTTTTTCACGGAGAAAACGGCGGTATTCACAATGACATTCGACAAGAGGTAAAGCATGCTCCTGTCGGCAAAATTGTGCCTGCCTTTTATGCCCGCGAGGTTCAGCCCATATACCGCCACGGCCGGGGCAAACTGCAGGTAATTGTCCAGTGCAAATTTTTTGTGCGGCTTTTCCGTATACAATTCTTCTTTTACTTCGGAACTGATTGCTTTTAATCCGTTGTTTTCGATAGAGGTAATGCCATAAGCGATCAATGCGCCCGGAACGATCAATGCCCGGTACGGGAAAGGAGCTTTGGAAGCAGGCCGTTGGAGGCGCATCGATATTTGCGGGTTTGAATCGACGTTATTAAGGGTGGGTTTCGTTGAATATCCATACTGGGCTTTTGTTAACTTGCTACCCAACACACAAAGGAGGATAAATAAAATGGTTTTTGGAGAAGGCATCACTGTATATATTTATTAAGTTTTGCCACACGAACCGGGGCAATGCAAGCTGGAAACAAATGCTGAAGAAAAACTGAATAATAATTATGAGTTATGAGTTATGGATGCTTGAAGTCATGATAAGCCTGGATGTCTTATCGGTTATAACCTTGCGCCTTTGCTTCACTTAGCCTCATTGCGTGCAACAAATATTGCACAGTTATGAAACGGGAAAATGAACGGTGAAGCAGTGGAGGTCATCCAGGAATTGATATTGAATGCTGAACCCATAGAGGTTGCATACCTGTTTGGTAATTTCCAATCCCAGCCCAATGCTGGCGCTGTCGGCGCTTTCTTTTTGAAAACGGCTGAAGATGGCCTGTTCATCCAGCGCAGCGGCGCGACCTGAATTTTGAATGACAAGTTTATTTTGTTGCAACAATATCTTTATTGAACCGCCCGTATGGTTGTGCCTGATCGCGTTGCCCAGGAGATTGGCAACCAGTATTTCGATCAGCGCTTTGTTTGCCTTAACGCTTAAAGCCGCTTGAAAATCGCGGTGAATGTGCAACCCCTTTTCTATTATTTGTGGGTGATATTCTTCCAAAAGATGATCAATGACCGCATTCACTGATACATCTTCAATGCCGGTAAACTGGTGATTCTCGATTTTGGTCAGCAGCACCAGGCTTTTATTCAGCCGCGCCATGCGTTGTGTGGCATCTCCGAGATCGCTGATCAGTTGTGCCTGCTCTTCATTGAGCGGCGTGGTTTGCATCAGTAACTCTACTTTGCTTTGAAAGATCGCGAGGGGTGTTTGCATTTCATGAGCGGCGTTCTCCGTAAATTTTTTCTGCCCTGTGTAGGTTTGATAAGTACGTTCTGTGAGCTCTTCGAGCGAATAGTTCAGGTCGTTGAATTCGTTGACCGATGATTTGCCCAGTACCAATGGGGCATGCTGTTCCACATTATAATGCCTGAGCTTATCCAGTGTTCTGTAAAAAGGTTTCCATATCTTTTTTGAAAGATTACGGTTGATAAGAAACAAACCGGCCAGCAGCAGCAACAACAGGATCACCTGTACTTCCACGATGCTTCGTATCAACGCCTCTTTGTCCACCAGCGAGGTAGTCATCTGTAACATACAGGGTTGGCCATTCACCATAAAATGCGACGTAAGTTGCCGGTGGGGTACCATTTCACCTGTAATGCTGTCGTACAGTATGATGGTGGCGAGAGAATCGAAAGGCTGCGTATGCGTTGAAGCGGAGATCCTTATATCGTAGTCGAGGAATTGCAACTGGCTTATGTCATGCTTCAGTAAGGCATCGGCAATTTTTGGTTTCATACTTTCTTTGGAGAAGACCAGGTCTTCGTCCATGTCTTCCGTTACAATACTTTGCAATACGAGATAGAATGCCGGGATGGCTACCAGTAAAAGGAATAGGGAATAGATAAAATAGCTGCGTACTGTTTTCTGTAAAAGTTTCATCCCGCGCTGAACTTATAACCCATGCCGTAAATCGATTTTATATAGTCATCGCAACCAGCAGCAGTAAGTTTTTTCTTTAAGTTTTTCATGTGGGCATAAATGAAATCAAAGTTGTCGTACAGGGCCGCGCTATCGCCCGATATGTTTTCTGCAATAGCATTTTTAGAGATAACGCGGTTCTTATTCGATACAAGGTAAAGCAATAAATTGTATTCTTTGCGCGTGAGTTCCACGGCCTGGTTGTTTACGTAAACCGTTTTTGCCAACAGGTCGATCGTAAGTTCATTCAACACCAGTGCTTTGCTCCCCTTGAATTTTTTCCGCCGGATCACCGCGGCAATGCGGGCGCTTAGTTCAGATAAATGAAAAGGTTTGGAAAGATAATCGTCAGCTCCAAAATTCAGTCCTTCTATTTTATCGCCGATCGAGTTTTTTGCGGAGATGATGATCACGCCATCTACTTTATCATCTGCCTTCAACGCTTTTAAAAGCTGCAGCCCGTTGCCGTCCGGCAGTGAAATGTCCAGCAAAATACAATCGTAATCAAAATTGTCGATCCGGTCCATGCCTTCGCGAAAGGTATAGGCAAGGTCGCAGGAAAAATTTTCCCGCTGCAGGTAGGTCACCATGCTTTTCGACAATTCTTTTTCGTCTTCTACAATTAATATTTTCATGAGAAGGGCAAATTCGAAACAGATCCTGAACGAATCCTGAATTTATACTCTTTTTGCTGTATGGTAACGTTAAAAGCAGGGCCGGCAGTAAAATACGGTACGCTCGTACTGATACGCTAAGCCATTTAGCCGCCCTTATCTTTGCCTTAAAATTTTATCATGTCAAACTTAGTAACCGAATTCAACGACTACCGCACGCGCATGAACGAAGTGATCCTCGCAAAGGACAACCTCGTGATCAAGCGTTTATGGAACCTGGATACCAATACCTATGCCGCCGGCGCACTGGATGTAAAAACCAAAGAACTGCTGGGGCTTGTGGCCAGCATGGTGCTGCGTTGCGACGACTGCATTAAATACCACCTTGGTAAATCCCACGAGCTGAACGTAACCACCGAAGAAATGTACGAGGTATTTGCCGTGGCGAACATCGTGGGCGGCACGATCGTGGTGCCGCATACAAGGCGGGCTGCGGAGTATTGGGAAGAGTTGAACGGTTAGCGGTTGGCAGTTGGCGAATAGCGTGAGTCACTCCTTAAGAGTGGCCCATCCCGGTTCCGGTTCGTGAAGACACAAACCGGGGCATGCGTTTCCATTATCCAGCATCCCAATATCCAGTATCCAGCTTCTTTCAGTAACTTTGTCCTCAAATTCAAACCATGCCAGGAACAGCACTCCATACCCCGCCAACGCCTTTAACGGCTAAAGATTTTGCCACCGACCAGGAAGTACGCTGGTGCCCCGGTTGCGGCGATTATTCCATCCTCGCGCAGGTACAAAAAGTGATGCCTACATTGGGCATTCCCAAAGAGAACATCGTGATCGTGAGCGGCATCGGTTGCAGCAGCCGTTTCCCTTACTACATGAATACCTACGGCATGCACAGCATCCACGGCAGGGCCACGGCGGTTGCCAGTGGTTTGAAAGCCGCAAGACCGGAACTGAGCGTGTGGGTGGTAACCGGCGATGGCGACAGCCTGAGCATTGGCGGTAACCACACCATTCATTTATTGAGAAGGAATTTCGACATCAACATATTATTGTTCAACAACCAGATATACGGGCTTACGAAAGGACAGTATTCACCTACTTCGGAAGAGAACAAAGTGACGAAAAGTACGCCATTTGGCAGCATCGATCATCCATTCAATCCCCTGGCGCTGGCCATGGGCGCGGATGCCAGCTTCATCGCCCGTACCATGGACCGCGACCCCAAACACCTGCAGGCCATGCTCATCCGCTCGCAGGCGCACAAGGGCGCTTCGTTTTTGGAGATCTACCAGAACTGTAACATCTTCAACGATGGGGCTTTTGAAGTATTTACCGAAAAATCGAGCAAGGCTGACGAAGGTTTGTTTTTGGAACAGGGCAAACCCCTGGTATTCGGCGCTACGCAAAACAAGGGCATCAAACTCGACGGGTTCAAGCCGGTGATCGTTGACCTCGAAGCAGGCGCTTCTACCGACGAGCTTTGGATACACGACGAAAAAGATTTTTATAAGGCGCAGATCCTCATCCGCATGTTCGACGACCCGCGCCTGGAAGGGCACCTGCCAAGGCCATTCGGCGTTTTTTACGAAACCGAACGTGCCTGCTACGAAGACGTAATGGCCATGCAGATAGAAGAAGTGATCGCTAAAAAAGGCAAGGGCGATCTGGATAAATTGCTGAGGGGAAGGGAAACGTGGACGATAGGTTAATGTGACGATTAGCTAATTTGATGATGTTATAATAAATGTGAAGATGTGAAAATGGCTCAATATTTTTGAATTCTTTGAGCATGCTTTTTATCAAAAAATATTATTACGAAAACGTCGTTGGTTAAAAACCAGGCGGCGGTATCCGGTAGCCTGTATTTAATTTTCACATTTTCGTATTTGCTAATTTTCACATTATAGCAAACCTTTACTCAATAAATACTCTGCAATCTGCACCGCGTTCGTCGCTGCGCCTTTGCGCAGGTTGTCGCTTACGATCCAGCAGTTGAGCGTATTGGGCTGGGTTTCGTCGCGGCGGATACGGCCTACAAAAGTATCATCCTTGTCGAAAGCCGTCAGCGGCATCGGGTACAGGAAATTTTCATTGTCGTCTTTCACCACCACGCCCGGCGCATTTTGCAACAAGGTTCTTACTTCGGCTAAATCGAAATCATTTTCAAATTCTATGTTCACGCTTTCGCTGTGGCCGCCCATGGTTGGAATGCGTACACAGGTTGCCGTGACCCTTATGCTGTCGTCGCCCATGATCTTTTTGGTTTCCATGGTCATCTTCATTTCTTCCTTGGTATAGCCGTTCTCAAGGAATACATCGATGTGCGGGATGGCATTCATATCGATCGGGTATTTGTAGGCCATTTCACCTTCGATGCCGCGCCTTTCATTCATTAGTTGGGTTACGGCTTTGATGCCGGTACCGGTCACGCTTTGGTACGTGCTCACCACCACTCTTTTGATCTTATATTTATCGTGCAGCGGTTTCAACACCACTACCATCTGTATCGTGGAGCAATTGGGATTGGCAATGATCTTGTCGCCGGCCGCCAATACGCCCGCATTTACTTCCGGTACCACCAGCTTTTTTGTGTTATCCATGCGCCAGGCGCTCGAATTATCGATCACCGTAATGCCCGCTGCCGCAAACCTGGGCGCCAGTTCCAGCGAAGTTGCGCCGCCGGCAGAAAAAAGGGCCAGGTCGGGTTTGGCAGCAATGGCCGTTTCGGCATTGACCACGGGAAAGGGAATGCCCCTGAACTCCACGATCTTACCAACCGATCTTTCGGAAGCTACCGGGATCAGTTCATCCACGGGAAAATTCCTTTCTGCCAAAACCTGCAACATCTTGGTGCCTACAAGGCCGGTTGCGCCTACGACTGCTACTTTCATTGTTTAATTATGAATTATGTGTTATGAATTATGAATGCTCTTGCTCGTGAGGCCGGTATGTGTTTAACGAAACGCAAGCCGGCGGGTTTTTACGTACGCCCCGGTTCGTGTCTCACGAACCGGAACCCTTTTTGGTTTTTACTTTTAACTTTTGACTTAATCAAAAAGCCTCCCGTTCCCGGAAGGCCTGTGTATCTTACTATGACGTTACACTTTAACCTCCCGCTTGCACGGAATGTTGCTTGGTGTGTTTCATATATTTATCCATCTTTTTCAACAGGACCGAAATTAACAACTAAATCAGTTACCGCCAAACTTACAGGGATAATTTAACCCAAACAAAATAACCGCGAAACCATAAAGTAAGTACCTTTAAAACACAAGTACACTGCTTATGATAAAGAAATGGAGCCTGGTTTTATTTTGTATTTGCTGCACGTCATTTTTTGTGCAGGCACAGGTAAATGAAAGTTTTACCGACGGCGATTTTACCAATAATCCAGCCTGGGTGGGCGGCACTACCGACTGGATCGTAAATGCAGGCAAACAATTGCAAAGCGATAATGCTGTCGTGAACGGTACCTTTTACCTCAGCACCGCCAACACACTGGCCACGGGTGTTCAATGGGATTTTTATACGCAACTCACCTTCGCCACTTCGGGCGCCAATTATGTAGATGTATTTTTAACCGCCTCCGCCAGCGATGTTACGGCAGCCGCCACCACCGGCTATTTTGTACGCATCGGCAATACCGACGACGAGATCAGCCTGTACCGCAAAGACCCGGGCGGCACCACTTTCAAGATCATCGACGGCATCAACGGCACCGTTGCCAGCAGCAGCAACAACGTGATGAAGATCCGCGTGGTGAGGAATGCGGCAAATGTGTGGACCCTATCGCGGGACATGACAGGCGTTGGCACTACGTATACGAATGAAGGAACGGTAACGGATGCTACTTATACCACTTCTGCTTTTTTTGGCATCCAGGTAAGACAAAGTACAGCCACCTTTCACAAGAAACATTTTTTCGACGACATCAGCATTCAGCCTTTTACGCCCGATGTAACGCCGCCAGCGATCGTGTCGGCAACGGCGTTGACCAATACTACGGTTGATATATTATTCAACGAACCCGTGGAAGCGGCTTCGGCGCAAACCCTGTCCAACTATTCGGTGAACAACGGCATCGGTCAACCTTCGGCCGCGGTAAGGGATGCAGTCAATAACGCACTGGTACACCTTACCTTTCCCGCGGTTTTTCCCAACGGCACGAATACCATCACCATCAACGGGGTGAAGGACCTGTCGGGCAACGCGATCGTGAACGGTACGGCTACCTTCAGCTTTTTTACCGATGTTATCCCGCCCGCCATCGTTTCCGCCACTGCAACCAGCGGTACAACTGTAGATGTGTTGTTCAACGAACCGGTAGAAACCGCATCGGCACAAACCCTGGCGAACTATTCCGTGAACAACGGCGTGGGTGCACCGGCCACCGCGGTACGCGATGGGGCCAATACCGCGCTGGTGCATTTAACTTTTGCAACTACTTTCCCTAACGGCGTCACCAATACCATTACCATCAACGGCGTAAAAGACATTGCAGGCAATGCCATCGTGAACGGCACAGCCAGCTTTGGTTTTTATACCGCGCAACAGTACGATGTAGTGATCGACGAGATCATGGCCGATTTCAGCCCGGCCGTAGCTTTACCCGCCAATGAATGGATCGAACTGAAAAATACTTCCGGGTTCTCCATCAATATACAAGGCTGGCGCATCGGCGACGCGACAGGTTTGAGCGGACCGATGCCGGCTTATGTTTTGAAGCCCGATAGTTTTGTTGTTGTTTGCAGCGCTGCTTCACTGCCCGCGATGCTGGCATTCGGACCGGCCATTTCCGTAACCGGTTTCCCTTCTTTGAATGATGACGGCGACCAGCTTTTACTGACCAATGCCGGGGGAAAAACGATCCATTCGGTGTCCTATACTTCCGATTGGTACCAGAATGAACTAAAGAAAGCCGGCGGCTGGACGCTGGAAATGATCGACACGAAAAATCCATGCAGTGGCTTTACCAACTGGCAGGCAAGTACAGATGCTAAAGGCGGCACACCGGCTAAAAAGAATTCGATCGACGCCGTTAATAAAGATGTGGTGGCCCCGCGTTTACTGCGTGCATACGCTACCGCTAGCCAGGACATTGTATTGGTGTTCGACGAGCCGCTGGACAGCACCAAAGCAGCCACCATTGGTAATTACAGCATCAGTGATGGCATCGGCGCACCACAATCCGCCGTGGCCGTGGCGCCCAATTTCAACCATGTGAACCTGCACCTGCCAGTACCCCTGCAGGCAAACAAAGTATACACCGTTACGGTGTCCAATGTAACGGATTGCGGCGGTAACCTTATTGGTTCAGCACGTACGGCGAAGGTGGGCCTCACGGGTTTTGCGGTTGACCAGGACCTGGTGATCAATGAAGTATTGTTCAACCCAAAATCCAGCGGTGTCGATTTCGTGGAGATCTACAACCGCAGCAACAAGATCATCGACCTTAAAAATACCTACATCGCCAACCGCAATACGGCGGGAGCAGTAAGCAGCATCACGCAACTGAGCGTGGAAAGTTATTTGCTGTTCCCCGAAGAATTTATGGTGATCACTTCCGACCCGGCGATCATAAAAAGAGATTACATTACTTTGAATCCCGATGCATTTGTGAAACCGGCTTCCATGCCTTCTTTCAACGATGACAAAGGCAACGTGATCATTCTAAATGAACAGGGCAACATCGTGGATGAACTGGCTTATTCTGAAAAATGGCATTTCGCTTTGATCGATAACAATGAAGGCATTTCCCTGGAGCGGATCGATTATAATGTTAAGTCGAAGGGCGGCGACAGTACCAGGTCCAACTGGCATTCCGCCGCCACCAGCGTGGGTTATGCAACACCTACGTATAAAAATTCGCAGTACCGCGCCGACCTGCAGGTGCAGGGAACGATCGTTGTTACGCCGGAGATCATGAGCCCGGACAACGACGGGATGGATGATTTCGCCACCATCACGTACAACTTTCCTTCGCCGGGTTACGTGGCCAACATCACCATCTTCGATGCGGCGGGGCGGCTCGTGCGCAACCTGCAACGCAACGCACTCTGCGGCATTACCGGTAATTTCCGCTGGGACGGTCTGGGTGATAAAAGCCAGGCATTGTCGGTGGGCATTTACGTGATTTATACTGAAGTATTCAACCTGCAGGGGAAGAAAAAAAGGTTTAAGAATACCATTGTATTAGCGAGAAGAAACTAATGTGGCGATTTGAAAATATGAAAAGGTGAAAATGGGTTCTGTCTTATAGTCCATCATTTGATCAATTATAATCATAGTTCAGATAATTAAACAACCTGCTTATGTCACTTAGGCTCCTCCCGGCGCTTGCCATCTTTGCTATGGCCATCACATCCTGTAACAATAATAATGATATGGAAAGAACAGCTTACGACTGGCCCGACAGCATTGCGGCGCCGGTGTGCCCGAAGGTGCCGAAGACCTTAACGGCGCACGGGGACGACCGGGTCGATAATTATTACTGGCTGAACGATTTTTTTAAAAAAGGCCCGGACAGCAACAAAGTTGTGGATTATTTAAATGCAGAGAACGCTTATTACGACACGATGATGTCGGGCACCAAAACCCTGCAGGAAAACCTTTATACCGAAATGAAGGCACGCATCAAGGAAAAAGATGAATCGGTGCCGGTGTTCAAGCATGGGTATTATTATTACAGCCGCGTAGTCGAAGGCAAGGATTATTTCGTGTATTGCCGTAAGAAAGGTTCATTGAGCGCTGCCGAAGAAGTGCTGCTGGATGTGAACGCAATGGCAGAAGGGCATAACTATTTTTCCGCTATTGGATTTGAAGTGAGCACAGATAATAAATTGCTGGCTTACGGGGTAGATACTTTGTCGAGAAGGCAATACAAGATATATGTAAAGAACCTGGAAACAGGCGCTGTGCATGCCGATGTGGTGAGCAATACCGAAGGTGATCCTACCTGGGCAAACGATAACGCCACCTTCTTTTACACCGCTAAAAATCCCGTTACGTTGTTGTCTGAAAAAATAAAGAAACACAAACTGGGTACCGGTGAAGCTGCCGATAAAGTAGTGTATGAAGAAAAAGACCCTACGAATTACATCTGGGTGGCCAAAACAAAATCGGACCGGTTCATTATCATTACTTCCCAATCCACGCTGTCAACAGAAACGCGGTTCGTCAATGCCGACAAGCCCGAAGAGGCTTTTACCGTATTCCAGCCGAGGATGAAGGAAGTGTTGTACGACGTGGACCATGCGAACGATAAATTTTACATCCGCACCAATTGGAACGCCCGCAACTTCAGGCTCATGACCTGCGCGGAAAATAAAACGGACAGCAGCGCCTGGAAAGAAATGATACCGCACAACGACAGTGTGCTGGTGCAGGGCATGGACCTCTTCAAAAATTTCATTGCCGTATCGGAAAGAAAGAACGGCCTCACGCAGGTACACATCATCAATACCAACAACAATACTTCGCATTACCTGCAGTTCGATGAACCGGCGTACACCGCCAGCCTCTCCGGCACACCCGATTACAATTCGGAAGTGGTACGTTATAATTATACATCGCTGGTAACGCCGGCTTCAGTGTATGATTACAACATGGGGACCAAAGAAAAAAAACTGATGAAGCAGCAGGAAGTGGTAGGCGGCTACAAGGCTGCCGATTATGTTTCGGAAAGATTATATGCCAAAGCAAAAGACGGTACCAGCATTCCCATTTCCATCGTTTACAAAAAAGGGTTCAACAAGGATGGAAATGCACCTTTGTATTTATATGCTTACGGTTCTTACGGAGCCAGTATGGACGCGGGTTTCAACAGTACGCGCCTGAGCCTGCTGAACCGTGGCTTTGCCTTTGCCATCGCGCACATACGCGGCGGGCAGGAAATGGGCAGGTACTGGTACGAAGACGGTAAAATGATGAAGAAGAAAAACACCTTCACCGATTTTATTGATTGCGCCGAATATTTACTCGCTCAAAAATACAGTTCCAAAGAACACCTGTACATCAGCGGTGGCAGCGCGGGCGGGCTGCTGATGGGCGCCGTGGTGAACATGCGGCCCGACCTGTGGCGCGGCGTGATCGCTGCCGTTCCTTTCGTGGATGTGGTGACCACGATGAGCGATCCTACCATCCCGCTTACCACCAACGAATACGATGAGTGGGGCAACCCGGCCAACAAGGAAAATTATTTTTACATGAAGTCGTATTCGCCTTACGACAACATAACAAAACAAACCTATCCAAACATGCTGGTGACCACCGGCCTGCACGACAGCCAGGTGCAGTATTTTGAACCGGCAAAATGGGTAGCCAAGATCCGGGAAATGAAAACCGGCGACAACAAAATATTATTGTACACCAACATGGAAGCCGGTCATGGCGGCGCTTCCGGCCGCTTTAAGGCACTGAAGGATAAGGCAAGAGAGTTTGGATTTATTTTCGCGCTGGAAGGAATCAATAAGTAATTTGATAATGTGATAATATGAAAATGTGAAAATCGGCTTTACGTTGTTCCGAAATGGTAATGCACCGTTAGCAATTTGACAATGCCTCGTGTTTCGTTAGGAACAATATGTTTGTAGAAACGCGATTTTCCGGTTGAACGCATTTGCGCCCGTAGGTGCGCTACGATAATGATAAAATAAAAAACCGGGATCAACGTGTCCCGGTTTTTTTATAGATATTTTTTAAACAAATATTAAGGCCGCAGGTCATCCGTACCAATGCGGTCGATGTCGTCTTCCACGTGATCGGGCTTTTTATCGAGTATATTTTTTACCAGCAGGTAACCACCAAATGCAAAAGCGAATCCCATGAACATCAAGGGGATCAATTCTGTGCTGTTGAGTACCAAGACAGCAAAGGCAAAACCAACAATTTCTGCAAGAAACCAGGCCAGTACGGTATAAAATTTCCAGCGGCCGGGATTAAGCCCTTTGCTGCGGGCTATTTTACCAATTTGACGGCAAAGAAGAACAAGCGCGATTATTTCTAGCATAATTAAAAAGGTTAAACGAGGTCGATATCAAAATTAACCAGTTGTACAAATTCGCTCAGCCTTGCGTCGATGTCTTCCCGCGTGATCTCTTTCATTCTTTCCGGCCCGAATTTTTCAACGCAGAAACTTGCCATGGCGCTGCCCACGATGATGGCGGTTTTCATGTTGTCAAAACTGATGTCTTTCGTTTTGGCAAGGTGGCCGATGAAGCCGCCGGCAAAAGTATCGCCTGCGCCGGTTGGATCGAACACTTCTTCCAGTGGCAAAGCAGGTGCAAAGAATACGTGGTTCTCATGGAACAGCAATGCACCGTGTTCGCCTTTTTTGATGATCAAAAATTTCGGCCCCATTTCCAGGAGGATCTTCCTGGCGGCTTTTACCAGGGAAACTTCGCCGCTCAACTGGCGCGCTTCGCCATCGTTCACGAGCAGTACATCCACTTTTTTCAACACTTCTTTCAGGTCGTCCAGCGCGATGTCCATCCAAAAATTCATGGTGTCCATCACGATCAGTTTCGGGCGTGTTTTCAATTGGTTGATCACGCTCAGCTGCAGCTTCGGCATCAGGTTGCCCAGCATTAAAAATTCAGCGCCCTGGTAGCTGTCCGGAACAATAGGATTAAAATCTTCCAGCACGTTCAGGTCGGTCACCAGCGTATCGCGCGTATTCATGTCCAGGTGGTATTTGCCGCTCCAGAAGAATGATTTTTTATCCGGTACGATCTCCACGCCTTCCAGTTGTACGCCGCGGGCTTTGAGCAGGTCCATTTCTTCCTGCGGGAAATCATTGCCCACGATGGATATCTGCTGCACGGGTTTCACGAAATTACTGGCAGCATAGGCCACGTAGGTGGCGGAGCCCCCGATGATCTTATCTACTTTTCCAAAAGGGGTTTCAATGGCATCGAAAGCCATGGTGCCGACAGTAATCACTGACATAGGTTGAGTTTTGTTTTTTTACAGAAAGCGCAAAAGTAATTGATTAAAATGATTTTTGTAAGTTGTGAGCGGCTTAATGCGGTAACCGCCTATTGTGGTACAGCGATTGTGCCGGGTTGTTATTAAAGCCAGCCATTTATATATGTTAATACAAATACACCCCGAAAATCCCCAGCCGCGGCTGATCAAACAGGTAGCCGAATGCCTGAAAGATGGCGGCGTGGTGGTATATCCAACCGATACCATTTACGGGTTGGGTTGCGACATCAACCAGCACAAAGCCATTGAAAAGATCTGCAAGATCAAGAACGTGGACCCGCAAAAGGCCCAGTTGTCGTTCATCTGCCATGACCTCAGCGCTTTGAGTACTTATACAAAAAGCATCGACACCCCCCTGTACCGGATGCTGAAAAGTTACCTGCCCGGTCCTTACACGTTCATCCTGCCCGCAAGTAAAGTAGTACCGAAAATATTGCAGAGCAAAAAAAATACGATCGGGCTCCGGGTGCCGGATAATAAAATTTGTTGCGATATACTGGAAGCCCTGGGCAATCCTATTTTAAGCGCTTCGCTGCCCGGCGACATGGTGGAAGATTATACTGACCCCGAAGTGATGCATGAAAATTTCGGTCACCTCGTGGATTTCGTGATCGACGGCGGCATCGGCGGCATGGTACCCTCTACGATCGTTGATTGTACCACGGATGAATGGACGATTATAAGACAGGGATTGGGGGAGTGGGAACCTTAATCAATGTCTGAACTATAATTTTGAATGATTTAATATTGAACATTGAATATTATTATCACTTAAGCCTTCCCGGCTTTCAATATACCCGCCCCGCTTTATAATTAGGGCACCGCAGTCTTCATTATAAGCATCCCGGCTTTCAATACAGCGCTCCCGGTTTACAGTTGGAGCATCCCGGTACTCAATATGAGCAACCTGGTTTACAGATGGAGGATCCCGGCGCTCAATATGAGCAACTTGGTTTACAGATGGAGGATCCCGGTGCTCAACATAAGCACCCCTGCTTTCAATATACCTCTCCCGGTTTAAAGTTGAAGCATCCCGGTTTTTAATATGACTCCCTGCGTTTATAGTTGGACCATCCCGGCTTTCAATATGCTTCTCCCGCTTTTCAATGTAAGCACCAAGTTTCTTAATATCTCCATCCAGGCAATCAATTTGAGTTTCCCCTGGTTTATAAGCGGCCACCAAATATTCATATTTCAATACCTGTCTTCAACTTTCAACCTTCCCTCCTCCCATTCCTGTCACTTTTACACTTAAAAACTCTTATCGTTGAAAAGATGGGCTATGAAAAGATTACGTATTTGAATGCAGCGTTTACAAAGACATGCAACCTGCCTAACTCATAACTCATAACTCATAACTCATAACTCATAACTCATAACTCATAACTATTTCCGCGTTTATATTAAAACTCCGCCGGTGATAATTACAGAGCCCGTGTACCTCAATGGCCTGCCGGTGTTCTGCCGTACCATAGCCTTTGTTGTTGTGCCAGCCGTAGTGAGGGAACGATGCATGCAGGTTGCGCATAAATTCATCGCGGTAGGTTTTGGCCAGTATGCTGGCAGCGGCAATGGAAGCAAATTTTCCATCTCCCTTTACAATGCAGGTATGCGGGATTTGCTGGTAGCCTTTAAAGCGGTTGCCATCTACCAGTAAACGTTCGGGTATCACCGCAAGCTGGTCGAGCGCCAGGTGCATGGCCCGGTAGCTGGCCTGTAAAATGTTGATCCGGTCGATCTCGTCATTGTCCACCATCGCCACGGCAAAAGCAATGCTTTCTTTTTCAATTACCGGTCGCAGTTCATCGCGTTGCTTCTCCGTCAGCTGTTTGCTGTCGTTCAATAAAGGGTGGCGGAATTTTTTTGGCAGGATGACCGCCGCCGCGCAAACCGGCCCTGCATAGCAACCGCGGCCCGCTTCATCAAGCCCGGCTTCCACATAGGTTTTATCGAAAAAGGAACGCAACATTACGTTTACAAATATCCGCTAAAAACAGCAATGCTTTGCTAACTTTGGGGCAATTTATTTCTTATGCGCTCCACCCGTAACTGGATACTCGCCACTTTCATATTGTGTTTTTTAGTGATCATTGCGGGCGGTGTTGTGCGCACCACGCAAAGCGGCATGGGTTGTCCCGACTGGCCCCGCTGCTTCGGTAAATGGATACCGCCCACCAACGCATCGGAACTGCCACCGGACTTCGAAAAATACCTGGGCCGGCAGGACATCGATCATACGTTTAATGTATATCATACCTGGATCGAATATTTCAACCGCTTGCTGGGCGCCTTGCTCGGTGTGTTTGCCATCATACAGGTAGCGTTGTTGTTCAAAAAAAGAAAAACATGGAAACGCGCTTACCGGCTGGCCATCGCTTTTTTAATAACGGTGATCGTAACGGGGTTGTTCGGTGCCATCGTGGTAAAGCTCAACCTGGCGCATTTCAGCATCTCCGTTCATTTATTGTTCGCGATCTTATTATTGCAGGTTCAATTGGCATTGTGGTTATCCGTAAGAGGAAAATTATTTATACTCCCCGTTGATAAAAAGGTAAAACAGGTGCTGCTGATTTTTCTTGTCTTATTATTTATCCAAAGCATACTGGGTACCATGGTACGGATGTACGTGGATGATGTATCGCGGCAATTAAATTACGGGCAGCGGGAAACCTGGCTGGCGGCCACACCGGTGGCCTTTCTACTGCACCGTACTTTTTCCTGGGTAATTTTGGCGGCAGCGGTGGGCATTGGTTTTTATTACCGCAATCTTGCCCTGGTCAGGAACAAATTATTTGTATTGAACGCGATCGTTTTTTGCAGTATGATCACAGGCATCGTTCTGTTCTACGCCGATATGCCGGCGGTTGCGCAACCGTTGCATTTATTGCTTGCTTCCTTTGCCATTACACAAACGATGGGCATTCTTTTGCAGGTGAAAAATAAAATTTGACCGGGAAGGCGGAGAGGCGGTAAGGTTTTATGCAGGAAGTGAAGGAGGTTGTATAAGGTTCGCTTCGCGAATAAAAGAATATTTGCCGGGAAGACGGGAAGGCGGTTAATTAGTTGCTACATCAGGTTATCACGCAATGGGCGGCAAGATCAAAGACGCAGGTACATTCTCTACGCGAATTAAAAAGTTGCTGGCCGGGAAGACGTTGTTTGATTCCCTAAATCAATACGTGAAGGAATTCATAACTCATAACTCATAACCTGTCTGCCGTCAGGCAGGCTCATAACTCATAATTCCTGATGAAGCAACTGCTGAAAGATATTTTCTATTCCTTCCCCATCCAGCTTTTCATCCTGCATTTCAGGAAGTACCAGGTGCTGCTGGTGTTCTGGTATTTACTGGCGAGCACCATCAACAGCGGTTTCATGAAAACGTTCGGGGCCGATGCGCTTTTCTTTGCACCGGAATACCTTGGCACGGTGAATGCATTGGGCGCGGGCATTGTAGGACTGGCGCTGGGCGTTTTCTTCATGAGCTGGAACATCACTACTTTTATTTTGCACAGCAGGCGCACCAAGTTTTTAGCCACAACTACGCAGCCTTTTTTAAAATACTGCATCAACAATGCTTTACTGCCCATCGTTTTCCTGGTTTTTTATTTCGTCAAACTCTTTCCCTTCAACCGCGAAAAGGAACTGATGACGGTAGCCGAAACCTGGCTGGTGATCGCCGGCATCATGGGCGGAACTGTATTGTTGCTTGCTTTTTCCTTTGCTTATTTTTTTGGCGCAGAAAAAAGGATCCGGCGTAACATTGTGCCGGTACTGGCGGAACTAACCGGCTATGCCGACAAAGAAGATACGCCCAAGGAAAAACAACAACGCAAATACGGCATGACGGTGAGTTATTACCTGAGTGGTACCATGAAACTGCGCAAAGTGCGCGACGTATCGCATTACAACCAGGATTTCATGGACCTTGTTTTTAAGCGGCATCACCTGTCGGGTATCTTCAGCATTGCGCTGGCATTTATCTCGCTCATCGTGATCGGCTTCTTTATGGACGATGCATTTTTCCAGGTACCGGCTGCTGCAAGTGTACTGATCTTCTTTGCGGTGATGACGGCCGTGATCGGCGCCCTGAGTTATTTTTTAGAAAGCTGGAGCCTGCCCTTCGTGATCGTACTGCTCATTTTGATCAACCTGCTGTACGAGGACGAGATCATCGATCCCAGGAACAAAGCGTACGGGCTGGATTATACCAACATAAAAGAGAGGCCGAAATATGATAAAGGGTCATTACAACGGTTATGCCTGCCCGGGAAAATAAAAGCCGATAAAGACAGCATGCTATTGGTGCTGGAGAACTGGAAGAAAAAACAAACCGTAGAAAAACCGGTGATGATCTTCATCAATGTAAGCGGCGGCGGTTTGCGCAGCGGTACTTTCGTGATGAATACCTTGCAGCAACTCGACAGCATCAGCCAGGGCAAACTGATGCAGCATACGATGCTCATCAGCGGTGCGAGTGGGGGTATGTTATCTGCCGCCTATTACCGCGAACTATACCACCTGAAGCAGCAGGGAAAGCCCATCAACCTGCACGACCGGGAATACACGGACAACATTGCA
>Ga0247804_10000516_pt1 | contig 17791 bp, 21 predicted proteins | sample UWRJL029104C1_FD_181142 | JGI IMG/M metagenome (GOLD analysis project Ga0247804, IMG submission 181142) | Plant litter microbial communities from Arlington Agricultural Research Station in Wisconsin, United States - UWRJ-L029-104C-1 | ecosystem: Environmental > Terrestrial > Plant litter >...
GCTATCTCGGGGATGTATGCACGTTTATGCAACCTGGAGCAGGTGTTATTGGCTCCTCTACAACATAGGGGTTAAGCGAGGCCCTTGGCACTGTCTCCCCACTCCAAAGTATGGCATCGTGAAGGTCCACCAATAATAGTGTTGCTAGCGTAAATATTGGCGCAAAATCAGGACCGAGCAGCATTCTATTTTGGTGTCACCAACACCGTATTGCTTATACTTTCACAGCGGAATTCGATAAGCCTAGATATATTAAACAGTATACGATTAGAAATTCACGTCGGATGAGTAATAAGTCTACAGGAGGAGCTAAGAGAGACTCGCTCCTTCCTTGGTATTTTGCATTAATTCTACAAAGTATAAATTTAAGACGTAGTACGTTGTTCGGGGTGCCTTTTCTCTAAATCTAGCACATTCTCTGCCGCAGCTCAATACTTTGCCACAGTCTTCATACCAAGCCTATTATTCGACGATAATTATGGTCACCTCTCCAGACTTCAAGACTTTTCACGGATCACCGAACGGACAAGTTGTAGAAGGCATCTACAAAGCCCGCGAGCTCCTTGGTAATGAAGTGCTTATCCGCATAACTTCTTCAGGTGTTTGCGGGACAGATCTGCATGGACTGAGTGCCGGCATTGTACTTGGCCACGAAGGTGTTGGAACAGTAGAAGCTTTGGGCGATAGCTTGAAAGGTGGATGGAAAATGTGAGTAACTCCCGGGTTTCTAGCTTGGGTGGATAAGTTTCTTACGGATGAATGCTAATAACCGATAGAGGGGAACGGGTAGCCTTTGGTTATGTTAAGGACGGCTGCGGAGTCTGTGAATACTGTGTTAAAGGCTCACATATGCACTGCTCCAAAGGATCCCGATTTTTCTCGGGTAGTGATTTTGATCAAGGATCCTTCGCAACACACTCTATTTGGCCTGAGACTCTTTTACATCGCATCCCAGAACAACTCAGTGACGTGGATGCAGCACCCCTCATGTGTGCTGGTCAAACAGTTTTCGTTCCGCTCTTGAAATATGTTAAACCCGGGGAACGTTTAGGAATTGTCGGAATCGGAGGACTAGGTCACTTGGCTATACAGTTTGCATCTAAGTGGGGCTGTGAGGTGGTCGCTTTCTCCGGAACAAATTCTAAAAGAGATGAAGCTCTAAAGCTTGGTGCTAGTGAGTTTGTTGCTACCAAGGGAGTTGATACTCTGAAACTCGAAAAGAAGCTCGATCACTTGTTCGTCACTACAAGCGAGCATCCAAATTGGGTTCTGTAAGTGAACTCCACAATCGTAGCAAAACATTCATTAACAATCTCTAGATATCTAGACATTATGAAGCCTTTTGGAAAGATCTTTCCTCTCACAGTCAGCGAAGAGGCTTTAGTTATCCCATTCCTTCCGTTCCTTACAAAAGAATTATCATTTATAGGAAGTTGCACTTCAACCCCAGCAAGTGTTGACCAACTACTGGAGTTTGCCGCAGAGCATGGTGTGAAACCAGTTCTTGAGGAGTTTTCAATGTCAGTAGACGGAATTAACGCAGCTTTGAAGAAGTTACAGGGGGGTGGAATGCGATATCGAGGTGTTTTGAAGGTGTGAAAGTATCTAGGATTTGTTACGGGACATTTTGGCGAACAAACAAGACTGAGTTTACACCACTACGAACTGATACGTAAAAGTAAAGGATACTTTCAATTAAACACTATTCCAACAAACACATGGTAGTAATAGTAGGGCAGTGTAGCTCATCCAATTGTCTCTCAGTAGACCATACACTGTCACGACTAGAATAGAGACATCAATTTTTAATCTATATTTCATCTGGGTGCAACGTGTTTTGAGAAAGTAGAGACCTGTCTTCGCTACAGTAGAACCTGAACGGCATCGTACGAAAGATGATGCCAAATTGCTCTATATCTATGAGAAAAGTGGGAGGTATGATATTTTCAACGAGCGTCCCATAGAACCTAAAATTAGAGGGTATTGTGCCAGGGGGATGTTACTCTATTACCAAGACTGTATATTGTCTATGCGCCAAGCTACAGAAAGAAGGGGCGTTAGGGTGGTTCGCTTATGCTGAACAATTTTTGTACCGTTAGGTTATTTAGACTTGTTCAGGTTTCAGCTTAGCAAAGCTCCGTAAGAGAGCAGAGAAGCAGGCATTACGTGATAGACGAGCACCTCTGGGCATTTGGAGGAAACCGCTTGCGGTCTCCGTTACCTGTCTTCAAAATCATCATCCCAAAAGTCGCCCGTAGTCTCCCACATTTTGTGCAGAAGTTCCAGTCTCTTCTCCGCCGCTGGGGTTTTCTGCGGCACAGTCTGGTCCTCCACCTTAGGCCAAAATGCGAGTAAAACCTCTCCCACCTCGCCCCCAATATTCTGTGAACGATGCTTTAGTTGGTATGTAAAAAAGTCCGAAGGAACAGGGAGGTTTATTAAAATCTGAATCGCCCGCCCTCTGGCCGTGTTTCCCGCTGGCACACTCGTATCGCGATGGGCTGGACCAATTGTAAATCGATACATTAATGCCCCCACGTTGACACATTCAAGTGATATGAAGAAACCTCCGCGATACATCGAGGATTCTCCATAGCTATTGAACGGGATCGAAAGAAATCCAGTGAAGGTTGTGCCTTCAGCGAGAATACGGTTGTAAACTCTTTCCGCATCATCATTGGCAAGGGTCTGACTGCAAGCAAGACAAAGATTTGAGCCGATTAGGAAGAAGACGATGGCAACATCTCCTCTCCCTCTCTTATTCTGGATGATCATAACCCGAAGAGTCTGCGCAGCAGTTCCAGCCATTTTCAGTGTCAACTCATTACCACGAGAGAATGTTTCCGGTGGATAACCAGTAACAATTTTCAGGTTGTGATGGCGTCTTTCCATAATAATAGTGACAAGATCCTCCGCTTTTCCCATGGGAACAAGAATATCCGAGGGGGAAGGAAGTTGCCCCACTAAAGGTTTGCAAACTAGAGGTGTTATGTCGTCCATCAAGGAGATCCAAATAGGTTCTAGCTCACACTCATAGTCGGTAGGATTCCCAGAGCCCATCATGCAATTGTCGATGCTGGTCCTCATGAACTGTCGCGGAAAACCTCCTGGTACTCGCCGCAAGAAAATGAAGGGGAGTTTTGCTTCAGGAGGAAGATGCAAATCTTTCTTCACTGCTCGCCAATTGACATGAGGGTCAGCTTTGCTTGTGCATGCTAGAAAGCCAATGTAATAGCCGTTGAATTCGGGAACTGGGGCCAGTGGTAGCTGGATATGCATCCCAAAGTTCGTTGGCGCAAAATCAGGCTTAAAGGTCGATATCGAAAATATTGCAACAAATGCTTGGAAATCCAGGGGACGCCATATAGCCGACTGGGAAAACTCATCCGGCGACTCGGCAAGTAATCCAGCGGTCAAGCTTTTCCTCTGCCAGGTAAAGATAGTGTGGTCATTGGATACTCGCATGATCTCGTACTGCAGCCTTGTAAAGGCACGCGACCCTTCGCCATACAAAGTGGGCATATTAACTCCGAAGATGCCCATTAGGGAGTATGCCTTATCTTCCGGCCTTGTTGTCTCCCTTTGTGACGCCCAAGACATCTTTTCTGCTATACTAGCCTTGTACACATGAAGCCCTTCCGCGAGCACAAACTCATTCACCCTGGTGATTTTAGAGAGGGTGGAAGACAAATCCGCCTTGCTCCCAATTTTGCGCCAGTCCTTAGAAAAGAACTCTATCTCTGCAGGAGCAATTAGTTCCTGCAGGGTCCACCCTCTCTTGAACCAGCTGCTTTCCATGAAAGCTGATGTGTCATCTGGGTAGCTGACATCTTCGAGGAACGCATAGCAGATTTCGGAGTTTTCATACCAGCTGTACATCGAGTTAATTGCCTCGGACAGCTCTGCACTACTCCTCTTATCGATGCAACAAGTGTCAATCCAGACCCAGTTATAGCCGTCTCGCAAAGCTTGGAGGCAGCAACCTATGATCTTCTGGTAGCCTCTCTTGCTCTTCGACGACTCGTGGCGAGAGGTCATGTCTTCAAACGTGACTTCATCCTCGGGTTCTGCTGCCCATCGGTGGGATAAGATAGCATACCGTGGAGGCTGTCCAATGCAGGCCTTGAGCGATATGTGCAATGAATTCAAGTTGAATGGGTTTTCATAATAACAATGCAGAAGATGCATTTTATCGTTTACTAAAAGGCGGATATTTCTGTCGCTCTCCTTTAGATTCTGCAGCGAATTATGCGGATGCCTAAGGCGATTTGGAAGAGTGAGGTTGAACTTTGGGGTAGATCACATTAGTTTCATTATTTATCCATTGGCAATAGAATAATGCTGCATGCTTATTAATTAGATATCAATCTTAACAGGGGTGAGGTAATTGCCGGGACACTTTTCGTTGGATTACATAAGAACGCTCGCTATATTTCGTTAAAAGTCTTACAATTTTCGATTTGTCACAGCGAGGTTCTAAAATACAACAATCAGGACTTCTTTCGAAGTCATCGTCCAGCATCATAAATCAAGAATAAATACTCTGTAAAGTAAATGCAAGGATTCATGCTTCAACACTCCTATTCACATTGCTTCTCGCTTTGGATGGTAAAGCCACCGATCAGATATGCAAACTCTACAGTCTCCACGGTTAACTTTATATGAATATGACGTCAAGAAGTAGGAGCACCAGTTCGCAGAACACAATAACTCTGGAAGAAAATAGTTGTCGAAATGAGACAAATTTAGTAACACATGTAACCCAAAAGAGTCATCGACCTATGGCGCGACCAACGAAGCACAAGCCAACCCTGCAACCTGCTGGTCTCCTTTCGACAACGGAGAGTCACAAGCTTATCCGAGATCGATTAAAACAAGAGTTGCCAAAAACAAGGAGACTTGTAATTAAGGACCGTATAGAACTCTTTCTACCAACCGACTTTTCAGACATTCGTCAAAATAGCGATATTAATTCACCACTAGATAACGAGAATTTTGGCGCGCCCGATAACTATTTATATCAGCAGATGCAAGTGAATAGTGGTAGTTTAAAGTTGGAAGTACCTCTAAACGTTGCTGAATCGAACGTTGTGAGAAACCCATCCTTCTTGCTGCCCAGCCCAAGGTCTATGTTAGGAGCTGGTCGAGTCGATCCATTCGCGAATTACCCAATACCTGTCACAATCCGTGAGCAGTGGCTTTTGGACCGAGGTGCGTAACATAGCCAATACTTTAGTCCCAAGGGTTACTTACATTATAATCATTGGATTAGTCAACTCGGCAGCTGATCCGAACTCTATAACCTTCCGAGACACATGGCTACCCACAGCTACCAAGGATGCAACCTCATTCTATCAATTTCTCGCTAACGTATCCCTTGATATGCATTGGGCCAATGGCAGAGAGCTTGATAATCCAGTCTCTGTAGGCTATCATACCCTGGCATTGAAGGCAATTAACAACAAATTATCAAACCCAAGAAGCAGTACAAGTGAAACTGTTGTTTACAGTATTACTGGCTTCATGTGCTATAACGTGAGAAACCCACGCCACAGTCTATAGTCCGAGCTAACTGACAATATGCTTTGCTATAGGTATACTGTGAGGACTTTGCTGGCTTCGAAACTCACATTAATGGTTTGGCCAAGATCATTCAGCTTCGAGGTGGCTTTGAAACCTTGAATGAAAATCCCTCACTGAGGTGCATGGTGTTTGGGTATTTAACATTTCCAAAGAATATTTGCTACTTAGAACTTCGATCTGATTCTATCATAGGGTTGACCTGTCAGCGGCATGCCTTCGAGATACGCGGCCTAGATTTCAATTTCCTACACATATTGGCAGCCGATTCCGTTCAGATATCCTTGAAAAGCTAAATCATCAACTCCAGAATCAAAAGAAGATTCCGCAGCCGTGGTGGCTATTGGATTTCCAGGACGACCAGCTACTTAACACAGCGTTTCATGACACACGAATCGCAATTGATTTTACCAAATACAAAGAGGCTAGGGGCGAGAGATGGAAGAATGTAAAATTTTTGACATATTGGATTGATCCAATACTCCATACTTTAGTAGGCAAATCAATTCCTGCTACGGATGCTAGAAGCGTCATGCAAGAAGCTACTCGGCTTGGACTTATTCTGTTCCTGTGCAAGCTCCGCCAAATCTCCGGACAACTTGGCATCGAGACAAAGCTCTTTGTTGCTAAACTCAAGACTTTGCTATTGTACGGCGGTTTGGATGTCTATTTAAAGTCCTTGGAGCCAATGTTAGTTTGGATCGTGGTTTTTGGAATGGTCGAAAGTTGGAACATGGATGAAAGGACGTGGTATATAGAGATGATAGCCAATCTAGCACTGGAGATGAACTTGGCTTCTTGGGGTGCGGTGGTTGGGTTGGCAAAAGAAGTCCTCTGGATCGACAGGGTGTTTGATAGCGAGCTTGAGAAATGTAGGGAACAGTTCGATGGTCAGTTGCTGTTCATGTCGTACTAAGGTAGTATTCGAGAAAAATAAGAGAGAATTTTATGCAGCCCAACTCAGAGATGGAACATTATCAGCACCTTGAGTCAGAATTGTACGAAGGCACAGTATATGTTTAGTGGGCGATAAATATCCGTATACACATTCTCCCAACTCCTTTCTTTAAGTTCACCAACCTGAAAATATCATTCAAATTCATGAATCGGCAAAATTTAAGTTTTCACAGGCACGCAACTAAGCTATAAAATATTGAGACCCACATCAAAACAATTTAATGAATATACCACCAACTTGATGACGGTGCATATAGCTAGTTTTACGACAACGACGCCTTTTCACAATAATCTACCTGAATAGTTTATGCGGCTGTGACTAACTTGGATCTGAGACTTCGCCGTGCTCTAGATAAGTTAGACAGCCGAGGTGTGTGAGAAATATGGTAAGGCTGTACTCTTATCTGGCTTTGGCGATTTACAACACCGCTAATGTGTCAGGACCTATTGTTCGAATTGGTCCAAATGAGCTGGTCACCAATGATGTTGAAACGTGGAGAAAGGTGATGAATGTTAGGACAGCATATACTCGCTCGAACTGGTTTGATTCACTTCAGTTGAAGCCAGGTTGTGATAATATTGTTTCCCAGAGAGATAACGCAAAGCATGCTGCTCTCCGATCAAAGATGGCACCAGGTGTATGACGAAGCGTAATCTATTGAGAATAACACTAATTCCTGCGAACAGTACTCTGGTAAAGAAAATCTGCATCTGGAGCATTCAATCGATATCAATATTGCGAACTTTATTTCGCTTATTGATAAGAAATACCTCTCTACGGACTTGATCTACAAACCGATGGATCTCGCTAGGAAAATTCAATTCTTCACCTTAGATACTATCGCTGATATTGCGTTTGGGAAACAATTCGGGTTTCTAGAACATGATGAAGATCGTTTTTCCTACATTGAGAAAACGGAAGAAAGTCTTGGTGCTATGATGACAGTGACAGTACTACCATGGCTTATTAAGCTCTTGCATTCTCCAATTATGCGATCTGTGTTGCCTTCTGAAAAGGATCCAATAGGGCTGGGAAAGATGATGGGGTAAGTTCACTTTCTCAATTCCATCCACACAGCATTGATGTCACTATTAGTATAGCGCGAGACGTGGTGGGAGAACGATTTGGTCCAAACAAGAAAGAGCAAATGGATATGCTTGGCTCATTCATTCGCCACGGACTGACACATGAAGAAGCTGAGTCCGAGTCTCTCATGCAGATGTACGATTTCCCCTTAATCTCAGACTTGACAGTGCTAAACCTTTGTGCAGTATCGCCGGTTCTGACACCACTGCGACAACACTTCGTGTTTTGATTCTCTATTTGCTATCCAGTCCCCAAGTGTACGCTCGTCTTCTTTCAGAAATTGCAGAAACTAAAACATCTCAACCCATCACTGATGCTGAAGCACGATCAATGCCATATTTACAAGCAATCATCAAGGAAGGACTGCGAATCCATCCACCTGTGACCGGTCTCTTATTCAAGGAAGTCCCGCGTGGTGGTGACACACTAAACGGTCTATTTCTTCCGGAGGGTACCAAGTTAGGGTGGTCGGTGTGGGGAGCTATGCGAGACAAATCATTTTGGGGAGAAGATGCAAGGATTTTCAGGCCAGAAAGATGGCTCGTTGGTAGCCCAGATCAAATCAAAGAGAGGGAATCGAGAGTGGAAATGGTGTTCAGCTATGGGAAATGGCAATGTCTGGGAAAAGAAGTAGGGAAGATTGAGCTGAACAAAGTCTTGGTTGAGGTACGTCAGATGTTTGATCCGGTATAGCAAAAGATTTGTAACCGCCCGTCACTGACCAACAATTAGCTATTGAGGCACTATGATTTCACTACCGTGAACCCCCAGAATCCATGGAAGTCGTACAACATGGCACTGTTCATTCAGAGTGATATGTGGGTGAGAGTCAATGAACGGCAACCTAGACTATAAAAAACGTAGGTAGACCTACAGAATCAGGACTCTTTTTGTAATATTGGTCAATGATTCTATGCAATATTATCAATCATCAGATCCGTGATTAAACAACCAGCACAACCGTTTCGGTTTGTCAAAAATGAAGTTGGAAAGTTGTGGTTTGTTGACGCGTCTTCTATGATCATTTATATGTTGTAGTACCCAGCTAATATACACTTTTCTATTCATTGAAGTTTCTTTTGAACCAGAAAACATCAATAATCTATAACGAGAATTGATGATAATGACGATATATGGATCACTAGTGTCGTATGCAAAGGTTTCGCATGATCCACCTCCACCTCCCCGGGCCCCCTTCCTTTACCAAGTCCATTTCTAAAAAATTTCAGGAAGCTCAATCTCTCCATGCTTTAGCACAGTCTCACTGAGTTTGACTTGATTTTTCTTCATCCATTCTAGAATAGCTTCTGGATCACGACAAGAATGCTATAAGTTGAAATTAGACCCGGCCATGTGATATTAGTAATCAACAGGATATCATCTCAAGGCTTACCATGGTGCTGAAATCAGGAGTTGGGTCCACATAACCTTTAATCCAATGATAAACAATTAAGCTTGTATCGCCGTGACACATCAAGACCTCACGCAGCATGTCAACGCAATGGTCTGGTGAAGTTAGTTGAGACCACGAAGCTCAAAATGGATTCGCATAAATGGGTTGAAAATCTAAAGTCTATATTATCTTACCTGCATGTTGCTGTAGTAATGGCTGCTCCGCCCAGCTAGCATCTACGCCTTTGTAATAATCAAAATGTATGAACTTCCGAAGCATATTCTAGATCTTACTCTCAGTAATTGTTTTTCCTAAAAATTATTTGATTAGTAGACAAAAGCTTACCAAACAATGAATTTGATGAAAGAACCCTAAGCTTGCCATGTATCCAATATTCTGCGTGTCGTTAAGTTGAACAGCAGTCTCAAGGGGATAGCTTGTGGATTTATAAGCATCATCTATCGACACATTCAGTACTGGAGGATAATCTGGCATCCATTCTAGTTTCACAGGGAGTCAGAAGGATTTCGAAACCGGAATCGCGGACCTTGGTTTATTTTGACCAACATACTACTTCCAGCTTCAGTAAATCGCCCCCAGGTTTCGTCCATCTCAGGAGTCGGTTCGCCACTATACGGGCTCCGTCGAAAAAATGATCCATTGAATCGCTGCATATGAGGCTCAAAATTTATCCCATTATCTGTAACGTTAATTTGAGGAGAAATATGTTAATTGTGGTGTATCTTACAAATACTCAATACAGAGGTATTTTCAAAATTGTTACGATAGTGCGCTGAGTTTGCCTGAAGATTGTAACCAATGACCCCTCCAAAGACGATTGAGGTTGCCATCATAAACAAGTACAGAATCCAGGACATATGTGACCTTGCTGCTAGTAATACTCCTTGCTCAGGTGTATCACTATCAGCGTCACTCAGCCACGGCATCTCTTCTGCCTTTTCCTCTTCAACTACAGTGGCGTAGTAGTATTTCTTGGACTTTGACATGCTGGAGGTAGAACGTAATTTTGAGATATTAATTTATGAAAAATAAGGTAGTTGGTATGTATGGTTTGGGGATCACAATAGTGGGAAAAGTAGAGTAAGAAAGGTGAGATGGTCCTAAGCTTAACTCTGATATTTTATTTCATGATCGATTGTTACTAAGGGGGCATGTGTTTGACCCCAGAGACATTTAGAGCGGGATCTATTCGTTGTTGGAAATAAGCAACATATTCTAACATGGCCTAGCTAACATATCGTGGCGTCCGTCAGGCTTAACCTGTCATACGTTGATGCACGGTTAAATGGAAATGCTTATCAGACATAAGCATGGCGAACAAACAAGGATTAATTACTACACCGGACTTCACGTTGAGCGGTTTCGATTTCATTTTCACGGACAGTGTTCCCCAAAACAGCCTGAGGGGCAAAACCTCGGGATCGTGCTCAATGAGGAAGCCTATCGCTTGCTTGTTTGAGACTAAATCAGGCAGGGGAAGTGACATGAATAACAAACAAACTATTTTCTTCCCATCATGAGCCAAGTAATAAGTGGGCATCTTCAGTGCCAAGGTCTAGATCTCTAATTTTGACGTCTATAGACCCTGGCTTTTCCACCTATAATTTGAGTTATAGACCAGGTTTTCATTAGCTGCATGTTGTGGATTTCATGACTACGAATTAGAAGTTCGACTGCGTGTTGGAGTTGGACATTAGGTTGCATGTTGAGAGATTTTATCTCGTGTTGCAACCATAGTTACAAATTGGAATCATGACCATATGTTATGTGTTCTTAACGAGGTTCAAGGTTTGCCTGGTAAACCGGCGGTTACATAGAACAAGATGTTGGGTTACTGGATGAACGGCCTCAAAATAGCCTGTGTTTCTTTACCATTACCAATCATATGATTTGTGATATAGGCATTGATCCATTTAGTGGTGCTTATAGATGATCGGAAAATGGAAGAATATTAAGTATAAAGTAGTTTCCTCACTTCATCACATCGCACTCTCTTCAATCCAATTTTCAACCATTTATTAGTATCCTACTTAACCAAAGCAGTTGGCATCCAACTACCATCATGTTACTTACCAGCCTCTTGAATATCAGCGCGTTTCTAGTTGCGAATACTCTCGCTACTCCACTTCCCACCAATAATGAGGTATTTGAACCAAGAACTTGAAGATAACCATACTCACCAACCATAGGTGGCAAAATCCACTGAAATGAGCCCTCGCGAGTACTGGGCGTTTGCATTCAACAGCCCGGATGGCAATGCTTCTAAGGAAAAGCGCGAAGATCCAGTTAGCCCTCGTGAATACTGGGCATTCGCCTTCAAGACGCGCGATGGCAACCCAGAAAAACGTGCTGAAGTCAAGGGCGGCACTCTAGAAACAAACTGTGAGCAAGCTGCCGAAGGTGTTTATTGCACCTATACAAACGCAGATATCGAGGCTTTCGGTAGCAGCGGAACCAAATTGGAAACCTATTGCATTCAGACCACTGAAGGAGTTTCATGTTTTTATCCCTCGAATATTTTGGCGGTATGTATCTTTACTCATTCCAAGCACTCATGAACGTTATTAATTCCCTGAAGTGAACCAGAAGCATTCTGAATGGTTGGAGAATAAGGCACAGGATTGAGAGAAAGTCTTTGGGTTAAAAATCCATTAGTTTAGTATGGTCGATTTAGGAAATGAAGGGTTTGATATGGTTGCTTTCGTATTTGCTTAATGAATTCAATTTATAACCGTTTCGACAGTAGTTGCTCGCGGCTCTATGATGTAAATACAAATGAAACTGGTACCGATGTATGAGGATAGCCGCCTTAGACCAGGACAGTCTAGAATTATTCTTAAGATATACATCATCGTAACTGCTCCTCTTCAACTGCTTCGTGATAAATATCGCTTAACGCTTGTCTCTTGGTATAGGAGTACAAGCCCACAAGCAAGAAACAAACAATATGTATCCTCGGAAAGCGAACTCGGTTTTTTACATCTTAGTAGCTTTAATTGATTAAGATTCTTTGAACTTTTCCCAACTCGATCTAGTGGATTGATTCCGATAGGCCCTTACGGAAGATATGGTTAGAAGTGGGTCTGTACGTTGCAAGGTCAAGCAACAAAATAGGTACCCTTGAATAAATGCAAAACTATCTCCGTGGTACACTTCAACCAGTCAGTGCGATATCTAGAACTAACATTTACCAGTAGGTTGTTCGCAAGCACCCATAATCTAACTAGCCGCCGTTAATGTCTCAGGTGACAATGCGTATAGTCGGCGTTGGCTTTAATAGGCAATGGGACTCCGTACCGTCCGGGAAGCAATGTCCGTAAAGGGAAATCCAACAGTCGGTGTAGTTAGCTAGTATTGACCAGGATAGATTTCGTCCTTTTACCAGGAATTCACCAACTGGTTATTTCCCGCTAATGTCTTACCAACATGTTTAGCTCGCTTGAAAATAACAATGTTGCCATATCTGTTTCATGTTATTACTTTCTAATGAACAAACTCAGCGATGATATGACCAATCCTGATAGCGGTTCGTTGAACTACAAATCAGATATAATCAATCCGACCTCTACCTCATTGATAAGTATCAAAAGCTCCAACAGTGTTACAATTTGAGAGCCTGGCCAAAAGGTCTTTCTGCCAAACAGAGCCTCAGCCTTATTATCGCTTCGCCTAGCCATGGAGCAAGAGGCCCACCAGCAATTAGTCGTGGATATTGAAGGTCCGTCGAGCTTACCACCAGAGCCACACTCAGCTAGAATCTCACATTGGTCCAAAACATTCAAAAAGAAAAAAGGTCGAGTTCTGTCTATCACGCTCGTGGGAATCGTCTTGTTCGTCGGTTTAGTTTCTTTCAACAGTCATTTTCACAAAGCCCAGCGTTTTGAATATACCCAAACGCTCCCAACACCGACTGGTAACTCAAGAAAGACCTGTGGATCATCTCCTGCCCAAGCCCGAGAGTTGAAGTGCAAGTTTGACATCATGATGAACGGATGGGTACCACTGGCGTGCTACAACGAGGCCTTATCAGAAGAATACCTTTCCAAAAACGACTTCCATTTTTACACGGATTCTTTTGCACAAGATGAAGTCCCCTTGGATATCGTGCGAAGAGGAGAATGGAAAGGACTCTATACTGGCTGGGAACACCATATACACCATTGCTCGTATATGTGGAAAATTCTGGTTCTTGCAGTTGAGGCGAAAACAGGCATGTTTGATAGCTCATCTAGTAGTTTTGACCATACCTCACATTGCTCAGAATCAATGTTTGAAGGTGGAATGATAAGGGCAATGATGGCATCGTCGTCTGTCGGGAACGAATCATTCATAGAGCCTGGGTATTTATCTTGCGGCCAGCCGTAAACAGTGATTTTTTATGTAGGTTGGCACTTCAGATCTATCTTTGGATTAATAGAAACATTATCACGGGCTTACACTAGGTTGAAACTCCTATAGTTGTAAAATTGCTATTGTCTGGAGGTATTGGGAAGAAATGAGTATATTTGCAGCCATTCTCCATTATATGTTAGCTCATCACTGATGGAAAATTCAAGTCGAATATTGGGGTTTACACTATGAGAACAATACAAAGCAAAATTGGCTGTACAAAAAGGGAATGAATTTATTTTAGCTAGTTCCTCCGATTCTCACTTTAATGCTAGGCAGCATAAATTTGTCTCATTTGTGCGTTAGTGCCATCTACTCGGTCACCAGAGGTAAAATTATTTAACACCCTGTAGTCTACTGGAAATACTGGTATGATTGGTACATAAGACATGACCCAGAGTCTAATATAATATGCCGAGCTTTGGTAATCACAGACGGTGATTTGGTGGGGTGGTCGAAGTTATATTCTGGTAGACAAAGGTATGTGAGGAGATGGATGACTTGGGTAGAATGTGCTTGTTCTTTCGTTGAATCTTAGCACTACAGTATAAGTTCTGCATGCTTCAAGAAAAGTTAAACTATCAAGGTGTGCCGCAACATGATTTCCTACCTGCAATTACCTGAAACATCACATGTTAGAAATTCTCAGCCGTACCGGCAGTTCCGAAGTCACTAACACTAGTGCCAGTGGCCAGATATAGAACCATGATCTCTCCCGAGCACTGTCCAAAAGTACGCACATAATTTAACCGAACAAACTTCAAATTGAAACTTAAAAGCATAAAAATGGCAACCGTACTAGCCATTGGGTGCTTGGATAGCTTGAACACCGTGTATGAATCTATGAAGCTAAATACTCACTTATGACTAATTATACTAGTGGACTAGAAGCCGACAAATATGCAATCGCAACCCAGAATCTCCAAGCTAAGATTATTTCCACCGGCTCAGCTGTTAGAGATAAAGGGATCATTACAAATATTACTCAAACGGCACCAAAAGTGTTTCAAAGCCAAGTCGACGAGAACGTTCAAACCACGAAATTCAAGGCAATCAAAATCGGTTAGTTGTTATTGCTTCTAAAAGATTGAGGCAAAAACATTAACTCTCTTATTGGGGCCTTATTCTCTACTGAGTCTGTTGAAACGGTGTCCAATATTCTAAATCGTTATACGCAAACTCCATCAATTATTGATGTAGAGCCAGTTTTCAAAACAGGGCCAGCACCGAAGCCAGAATTGATCACAGCACTTAGAAAAGATATTCTTTCATCAATTACAATCCTCTCTGCCACAGTTCCTGAAGTCAAAACGCTGCTCGATGAGGCTGGAATCCCAACTGATTACCCTAAGAATATAGGGGATGTGGTAGAAATGGCAAAGGCATTACGCGCTCTTGGTCCTAAGTATGTTCTCATTAAACGCGAGGTTTTTGAGGAGGCTGGTCTAACAACCACATTCCATTTTGTGCTCTGCGGGGATAAAGAGCCACTCATCGTAAACTCCCAGTTCGAAAATCCAAAAAGCATAACTGGGGCAAGTTATTCTATCCCTCGTAAGTATGCGAACAAAATTATCGAATTCAAGAACCAAAACTTACTTCTTCATAGCAATGATTGCAGCAAATTTGGCAAAGGATCAACAGGTACCAGATGCAGTATCTGCTGCTTTCAAGTCCGTAGAAGAAATGATCAAGGAAGGGCGTCTGTTTCCAAATCTCTAATTATCGGACAACTCACTCCTACCACGCCAAATTGTTATTCTAGACTACACATTATTCACAAGAGAATCAATAGAGCATTTCTAACTTTTCCAAGGATCAAAGATTTGCAAGTATTAGATTCACTGACTTGAGTCAGCTATCCTTATTTCATTTGACCGTATGTGCCACAGACTCTATTCTTATTCGCTAAGCCTGTGATGTTCAAAATCCTGAGATTCATCCACATTCATTATTAGAATTAGATTGAAGCCTCTGGTCATTTCTGACAAGTATACATGTACAGTTCGTATTCCAATTGTGAGATTGAATATATAGGCCATCAGGAACTAGTAATTTTACAAGTACATGGTAGTTCAATGGCGAGCTGTGTAAACTTGCGTGCTAGGGTGGGCTGCGGCTGTGTGCATGCTTCCGCGACCGTTGGCTGCCTTTACGCTTTACGCCATAATGTTTATTCCGCGCTCTCCGTTTGGCCATGATTCAAACATGTATACGAGTAAGACGCTTGTTACTTTTTTTGGAAAAACTCGAAGATGGTTGTACTCGTTGTAACTGGTATCTACTAGTGATTATGGAACTTCTTGAATGATCACATCATCACAATTTCCTCACAAACTCCACAGAAGCACTCGCATGGCACAGTGTGGCGCGGATTGCAACTGAGCACGATCTTGACTCATTTGCTGCAACGACTGAGACATAATTATCGGGTGCATATTGAAATTGTCGGCCCCGAATATTCTTCATACAAGAAAGTCTCGATTGAACACCGGAGTCTCGATATGCTTGGTCGTTGCATACAATTGCTGCACGTGAGATATATCCTGGCCTGGAAGGATGGGAAACAAATAACCACATGCAGAATCTGGTCTGTGTTGATCGTATACACAGTACCGCTGCTGTGTCTCTAGGCTCCGTTCATCCAGATAATACTTTTGCTGCAGTTGCTGCAGATTGAGTTGTTACTGGAAAGGTCAGCACGTCGGTGGCACACTCGGCAGTTTCTTATGAGGCGTTTGGCTTTCAGCTTTATATTACTCATGAGGGACCACCATAATACAAACCTAATCGAACACGGCACCTGTCTCGGGGGTAGCCGCAATAAGCTTTCGAAGGCGCACCTTCAGAGATGCTGAAACTGTTAGCCACTTAGGCTTCCATGAATTACAAGTGTGAAACTACATTTTCGCTCGGATTTGATTCGAACAAAAAGGTATAGAGTACTCGTAATAGTTAGAGGCTGAACTCTCGGAAATGATGATCAGGACTTGTGGTGCCACAGTACTGACAGGTGGCATTTATTCCCTGAGTTAGTCATGTGACTATGTACAGTACATATACGATCAAAGGTCTGACAAGATTCGCTTGTTTTGCGGGCCGAATCCGTTATCATCATAGCAAACGACTACCTAGTGGATGGAACTGCCGCGTCGTTGAAACTGTTAAGATGAGAAAATATTAGCTTGTTATGTGCGGTTGCAATGCGATATATAGATGGATAAATAACAAGGCCCGAAAGTTCGCCTCCCGGCATGTCCATGGCATCCCAAAGGTCATTTTATCGGGATAGACAGCAGGTCTCCATAGATCCACACAGGAACATAGCACTAGCCTCTTGCCCGAAAACGTTTCCAAATTCAGGCTATAGAAATTGCTTAAGTTTCTAATCCAGGGCCCCACGTGTCACCCAATGGAATCTGGGGTTAATATGGATAATCGGAGTCTGAATGGGGATTTCGCATTTGCTACATTTACGAGAAACACCTGACTGACGTATTCGTACATGTTGTCAGCCCATGCCATGAATATCAGGGCTGGGAGCATATTTCAGCTAGGTCACTGTACGGAAGGCTGAGGCTTATTCGACCCTAGGAGAAGCGGTCGGGATCAGCTCCGAAGATCCCTATCATAATTATGTAGTCTGTTCTTGTCTGGACTAAAGGGCGGTATTAAGGAATCTGAGTAGAAGATACATCTGTAATTCCAGTGAATTTTGCTTATGCTCATTCGTTATGATAGAGTATGTTTATATTGCTGCGATTGTTTAGAGTATAGTTGATCATGGCAATTTAGCATAAAGCCGGTCATGTTTTCACTGTCAAGTGCATAGTAACTACTTTGGGATTTTATAAAAGGAAAACAGCCCTCGTATTTTTTAAAGAGCTGATAGTACCTGATCTGACTGTATCAAGTCCCCTCCCAGGTTGCTGGGCCTTAGAGTACGGATATAGTCTGGAGCCCTGCCGCATCCACGCCTTGACCTGCATTCTTTCTTAGTCTCCAAACATGTCTCTAATACGGTCTGAGAGCAAAGTTACTTCTGCTGTCAACCACAGCGAGGTGTTCGTTGATGTAGAGAAAGGCGTGGTGGCATCGTCGCCTCTCCCGAATATAGACCAGAAGACAGAAACACGTGTCGAAGGGCTCCTGTCCCCTATCTCGCCGATCTATCAAGGCATAACACCATCTTCAAGTGTTCCAGTGTTGTCCCTATCAGCAGGTGGACAGGTCACCAAAGTTACACCACCCCCAGCAACCAAGAAACGTCCGAGTAGATGGATCCTCTTCCAACTTTGGTTCAACACGTACCGGAAGTTCTTCATCTTTGTCACCTTACTCAATTTGACTGGGATAATCATGGC
>Ga0247804_10000517_pt1 | contig 17787 bp, 11 predicted proteins | sample UWRJL029104C1_FD_181142 | JGI IMG/M metagenome (GOLD analysis project Ga0247804, IMG submission 181142) | Plant litter microbial communities from Arlington Agricultural Research Station in Wisconsin, United States - UWRJ-L029-104C-1 | ecosystem: Environmental > Terrestrial > Plant litter >...
TGCACAACGGTGTCGATGATCTCCGCCTGCGATTCGCGGAAGGCGTCGTAGCCGAAGGTCGACTGCAGAACGGCGAGGGCGGTAGTCACTCCACGAGTGTACGGAAGGCGACCGACGGGATGCCGGTCGGCGAGCTCACTGGGGACGCCCGCACTCGGCATACAGAGCGCGAGATCGCCACTTCTGCCGCCCGATTTCCCGAGGGGGCGGCAGAAGTGGCGAATTCGCGATGCGTGCTACCGAGTGACGGGTGCTACCAGGCGATGACGATGCTCGGCCAGCTGGTCGAGCCGCGCACCGCGTCATCCCCCGCATACCGTGCGGTCAGCAGGTGGATGCCGCGCGAGAGGCCCGGGAGCTCCGCGGTGAAGCGGCCCTCCGCATCCAGCTCGACCGTCGCGACGAGGCGACGACCGTCGTAGACCTGCACGTCGCCGGTCGGCGTGACGCCGCCCGCCCGCACGGTGCCCGAGTACTCGATCGCGGTGACGCTGCGCACGAGCAGCCTGTCGGCCGACGCGTACACCTGCGAGTCGACCTTGGCGACCGTGACGGTGTCGGTGGTCGCCGTGCCGTCCGAGTAGCCATCGGCACTCGCCGTGACCGTCGCGCTCAGTTCGGCGCCGGCGTCGGCTGCCGTCACGACGTAGCGCGACGAGGTCGCACCGTCGATCGGCTCGCCGTCGCGCAGCCACTGGTAGGCGAGCGTCGGGGACTGCACGCTCCAGGTGCCCGGCTTCGCCGTGAGGGTGCGCCCGACTCGGGCAGAGCCGGTGATCTTCGGCTCCTTGACGACCTCGATGGCCTCCGTGGTGCTGGTGATCTCGAACGGCACATCGATCGTCGAGCCGGTCTCCGGCACGGTGATCGTGAGCGCCTGCGGTCCACTCACGCCGTCCGGAACCGTGAAGGCGAGGGATGCGGTGCCCTGCTCGTCGAAGAAGTCGACGATCGAGAAGGCGAGCTGCCCGCTCGCGAGCTCCTGCCCGTCGAGCGACACCGTCACCGTGCCGGCCTTCGGCCCGCCGTTGCTCATGAGCAGCGACGAGACGTCGAGCGTGACCTGGTCGCCGGCGGAGTATCCGTCGGCGTCCGGCGCGCTCAGCGTCGCGCCGATGGAGCGCTGCGTGAAGTCGGGTGCCACGGGGCTGTTCGCCTCGAAGTAGTCGACGAACGCCTCGAGGTCGACGCGACCGGTGTCGGCGCGGTTGGTGCCCTCGGCGAAGGTGAAGAACTGGTCGCCGCCGGTGGCGAGGAACGAGTTGGTGACCACCCGCACCACCCGGTCGTCGGTGAGCAGTTCGCCGTCGAGGTAGACCGCGGTGATGCGCTCACCGGCCGGTGCCGCCGGGTCGTAGGCGTACTCGAAGCCCTCGCTCAGCCCGAGCTTGAGGAACGGACGGGCGAGCCCCGCGGGCTGCCACTGCTCCTCGAGCACCTGCTTCAGCTGCGCGCCGGTCATGTCGAGCGTGACGAGCGTGTTCGCGAACGGCTGCACGTTCGCCGCCTCGCGGTAGGTCACGTTGCCGTCGGGGTCGACGGGGTTGCCCTGGTTGTCGACGGCCCCCGAGCTCGCGTAGACGAGGTCGGTGCGGATGCCGCCCGGGTTCATGAGCGCGACCTCGGCTCCGACATCCTCGGTCGCCCACAGCTGTACGTCGGCGATGAGGTTGCCGAGCGTCGACTCGCCGCCGCGGTTCTCGGTGGTGCCGTTCGCGAAGAGCGCCCGACGGATGTCGCCGGTGATCTCACCGAGCGACACCTTGCCGGCCTCGTTCGCGACGACCACTGCGGCCGCGACGATCGCCGCGACCTCCGGGTCTGGCTGGGCGGAGCCGACGAGGGGCAGCACCTCGGCGCTGGCCGAGAGCAGTTCCTTCGTGGTCGGGTCGACCGAGAGGTCGATGTGTCCATAGCTCTCGCCGTATTGGCCCGACTGGATCACGAGCATCGGCTGGTCGGAGCCGGGCACCGGGATCTCGTGGTCGTACACCTGGTGGGTGTGCGCCGAGACGATGACGTCGACGTTGCCGAGCACGCCGTTCACGATGTCGCCGAACGGTGTCGCACCGGTCGACTGCTCGATCGCGGCGCCTGGTGCACCCTCGTGCACGAGCAGCACGAGCACGTCGGCCTCGCCGTTCGCCTCATCGCCGTCCTGCAGCTGCGCCGAGACGCGGTTCACCGCGGTCGGGATGTCGCCGAACTCGAGGGTGGCAATGCCGTCCGGGCTCACGAGCCCGGGCATGTCCTCGGTGACCGCACCGATGAATCCGATGGTCACGCCGTCCTGCTCGTCGAGCCAGTACTCGTCGTAGGCGGGCTCGCCGGTCGCCCGGTCGTAGACGTTCGCCCCGAGGTACGGGAAGTCGACCGCCGGGATGACCCGGTCGTCGAGGTCGTCGCGGCCCTGGTCGAACTCGTGGTTGCCGAGTGCGCTCACATCGAGCCCGATCTCGTTGAGCACGTCGATGGTCGGCTGGTCCTGCTGGATGAACGACGTGAACGTCGAGGCGCCGATGCTGTCACCGGCCGACACGAAGAGCGTGTCGGGGTTGACGGCACGGTACTGGTCGACGAGGCCGCCGAGCACCGCTGCGCCTGCCGCCGGCGGCGACGCCTCGATGCGACCGTGGAAGTCGTTGATGGCCAGGATGTCGATGTCGACGGGCGCGAGCTGCTCGCTGATGCCGACGAGCACGGGGTCGTGGTCGCTCGAGCGGAACGGCGTGCCGGCCTCGGTCGCGCCGAAGGCGTAGCCGCGATCGCTCCACTCGGCGGAGTTGATGCCCCAGACACCGGTGCCGGTGACGCTCGCCGCGAGCGAGGGTGTCGCGATCGCGTGGTCGAGCGATCCGAGCTCACCGTCGAACGTGTAGGTGTACTGGTCGTCGGTGAGCGACGGCAGCAGGTCGACGTAGCCCGCGGCGGTGAAGACCTGGATCGGGTCCTCCTGTGCGTAGGCGTTGAAGTCGCCGAGCAGCAGCACATCGCTGCTCTTCGTCGGGTCGGCGCTGATGCCGGCGACGAACTCGGTGAGCTTGGTCGCCTGCTCCACACGCTCCGCGGTGAAGTGGCCCTGTCCGTCGGCCGGCTCGCCGGGGTTCGGGGTTGGCGGGCTCTTCGACTTGAAGTGGTTCGAAACGACCGTGACGATCTTGCCGGTGTCGGCGAACTCGAAGGTCTGCGCAATGGGCTCGCGGGCGATGTCCCACACGGCCTCGTCGATGTCGGTGAAGCTGTCGCCGACCGGGGTGACGGCGGCGGGCTTGTAGATGATCGCGTTCGTGATGAAGTCGGTGATCGCCGCATCCTCGAGCGCGGTCGGTGTTGGCACGAACGCCCAGGTGTCTGCCCCTGCGGCGGCGTTGAGACCGGCGACAAGGTCGGCGAGCGCGCTGTCGACGGGCTTGCCGAGCTTGACCGAGTTCTCGACCTCCTGGATCGCGACGACGTCGGCGCCGAGGCCGTTGATCGCCGCGACGATCTTGGACTTCTGGATGTCGAACGCGGCCTGGCTCGTCGCACCGCGAGCCGGCTCGGTGAAGGTCGTGAAATAGTTGAAGACGTTGAACGCGCCGACCGTGACGTCGCCGCCGACCTCTGGGGCGCTGACCGGGCGGGCGTTGCCCTGGGTTAACGTCGGCTCGAACACTGCGAGCTCTGGGGCCGAGGTGTCGCTCAGCGGGACCTGCGGCTGCAGGCGCCAGTCGTCGAAGCCCCAGCCGAGTACCATGCCGCCGGCCGGCGAGTTGAAGACGTCGCCGTTGCGCACCACGGTGTCGGTGGTGAAGTACGGCTGACCGCCCGGGTGGGCGTTGTTGGAGATCTGGATGCTGTAGCCGTCATCGACGAGCAGCCGGTTGGCCCGGTTGGCGGCGGCGATCGCGTCGGCGGCGGGGCCAGCATCCTCGAGCTCGGTGCTCTTGACGGCGAGTGTGTCGCCGACGTTGAGCCACAGCGTTCCGAAGTTGTAGAGCTGGTGACTCGAGCTCAGCCGCGCCGACTGCGGCGCGACGAGCATGCCCTCATAGGGCTCGCGGTCTGCACCGACGGCGGTGTTCGGCAGGATCGTGGCGGGCGGCACGCCGGCGCGGGTCGCGAGCACCTCGACGCCGTCGATGCCTGCGACCGAGATCTGCGTCTGGTCGAAGTACTCGCCGGCCGTGCCGGTCACGCGCACCCGGTCGCCGATCGTGGCTGTCGGGTTGGCGTTGCCGAGGAAGACGAAGATGCCGTCGGATCCGTTGGCGGGCACGTGGGCGGATGCGCCCGATCCCTCGGTCTGGATGTTGTAGCCGCGGTATCCGCTGCCCGTCGCCGCGCGGTAGTCGCCCGTGACGATTCCCTCCACGGTGACGACCGACCCGGCGAGCGGTGTCGTCGCCCCGGTGCCCTGCACTGCGGCGATCGTGTGGGTGACCTCGGCGGCGCTCGCGGGCGGGGCGGTGAGGGCGGTGATGCCGAGGGCGGCGGCGACGGCGAGCGCCGTGGCGGCCAACCGCTGTGAGGAGCTTCGCCGTGCGATGGTGGTCCCCGTGGTCGGAGTGGCCGAGCGTTCGTGCATGTCTGGAAGCTCCCTGTCGTGGAAGTGCGGCATGTGAATGGTTCTCGTCTACCCCACTTCGGGGGACATCCTTCACCCTAGGGGCGGGCTGCGACAAAAGCCAAGAGATCGCCTGAAACCGGCTCGTGATGTTCACCGACTCGTCACCTGATCGAGTAAGGATAGGCTTGCCTACATGGAGGTGCCATGAGCCACTCGAAACCCCTCGCGCCCGCGAACCCGACGATGCTGCTCGCGGAGGTGATCCGCACCGAGCGCGTCACGCCGAACATGATCCGCGTCACGGTCGGCGGCGAGAGCCTCGCACAGTTCGAGCCGATGGGATTCGACCAGTGGTTCAGGCTGTTCATCCCGAAAGACGACGCGGCCGACTTCAGCCGCCTGCCCAAGCGCATCGACATCGTCGGCTACTACGCGCAGTACCTGCGCCTGCCGAAGGCCACTCGCCCGGTCATGCGCAACTACACGGTTCGGGAGTTCCGGCCGGAGGCACTTGAGCTCGACATCGACTTCGTCGCACACGGGGATGCGGGTGTCGCGAGCGGCTGGGCCGAACGCGGCGTCATCGGCGACCAGGTCGCCATCCTCGACCAGGGCATCGGATACAACCCTGCGCCAGGGGTCGACTGGCAGCTGTTCGCGGCCGACGAGAGCGGCCTGCCCGCGGTCGCCGGCATCCTGCGCGACCTGCCGCGCGACACGATCGGGCACGCGTTCCTCGAACTCGAGAGCCTCGACGACATGCAGCCGACCGGGGCGCCGGATGGTGTCGAGCTGCACTGGGTCGTCCGTCGACCCGGGGCCAAGCCCGGCACCGGTGCCCTCGAGGCGGTGCAGTCGCTCGACTTCCCGCCCGGGGCGCTCCACGCCTACGTGGTCGGCGAGTCCGCCCTCCCGACGAGCCTGCGTCGCTGGCTCGTCGCCGAACGTGGCGTGCCGAAGAGCAACGTCACTTTTTGTGGCTACTGGCGGGTCGGCGTCTCGCACTGACGGAGCGTGGCGTTGTGCACCACACTGGATCCATGAACACCTCTGGCAGCATCCTCTCGGTCAATCGCGACAGCGAACACCGCTTCAGCAAGCCCGCTGCGACCGAGATCACGCTCATCGCGGGGCTCGGCATCGAGGGCGACGCCCACGCGGGTGCGACGGTGCGGCACCTGCACCGGTTGAAGACGGATGCCGCTGCGCCCAACCTGCGCCAGGTGCACCTCATCCACTCGGAGCTGTTCGAAGAGCTCGAGTCCGACGGCTTCGGCGTCTCGGCCGGCGACCTCGGCGAGAACGTCACGACGAGCGGCATCGACCTGCTAGCCCTGCCGCGCGGCACCCGACTGCACCTCGGCGACGAGGCGGTCGTCGAGGTCACCGGCCTGCGCAACCCGTGCAGCCAGATCAACCGCTTCGAGCCCGGCCTCATGAAGGCGGTCATCGGCAAGGCGGATGACGGCGCCATCGTGCGCAAATCCGGGATCATGAGCGTCGTCACGGTCGGCGGCGTCGTGCGCCCAGGCGACGCGATCCGCGTCGAGCTGCCAGCTGGCGACCAGGTGCCACTCGAGGTCGTGTAGCGGCTCAGTCAGGATCGGAAGCGCACTCGGTCAGGGCACGGCCACCGTGGCACAGTCGAGCGGCACGTCGCTGAACTCGGTCGCAGTGACCAGCGGTGTGAGTTGCGCTTCGAACTCCTTCTCGCCCGAATCCGCGGACACGAAGTCATAGGTGAGGTTGACGGTCTGCCCCGGCGGGATGGAAATCACTACTTTGCCGACGGGGTGGATCGTGTCGTGCAATGGCTGGAGGGCTACAGCCTCCCCGTTGATTCTGGCGCTGGTGATCTCGCTCCCCTCGGGGGCGTAGAGCAGCACGATGAGCTTCTGCACGCCTGGCTGCAGCCCTTCACGCAACCATGTACCCACGATTGCGAAGGGAAGCGAGTCGGCCTGTGCTGGGTCCAGCACATTCGACAGGTCGGCACTGATGCGATAGTTCTGGCGACCGTCGTCGCGGCAGGTCCCCTGGCTGAGCGCGACCTTCTGCCGAAGGTAATAGTTCAGCTTGGCGCCGACACCGTCTTGAAAGTAGAGTCCGACGCGCTCCGTCTCGGCGTCGCTGACCGGTATCTCACCCTTCAACCCGAGCTCGGCGAGCACCGCCTGCTCGTCCTCGTGGGCGCTCCACAGCAGCAGTCGGTTCTCGTTCCAACTCTGCATGATGGCCTCGACGAGCAGATCGACCTTCACCGCCCCCGACGTCAGCGCGCTGAACGTCGAGCTGATCGCCTCGTCGAAGATCACATCGACCGAGGCGTTGTCCACGAGCGTCTTGCCGGTGTTGAACTGCAGATAGGTCTTGTTCAGCAGAATCTCCACGAGCGAGTCGCTGTTGAGCACCTCGCCATTCGAGAGTTTGATCGGATCGGTCGCACGGAGCACGTAGCTGAGGGCCCGAGGATCGATCGAGATGATGCCATCCACCGTGTACCCGAACCGGTGCAGCCAGTTCGCCTGCGTGATCTCTGCTGCGGTCGTGAAGCTCGGACGAAGCGTCGCATTCGCGATGAAGGTGCCGTACATTCCTCCGGGATACACGGCTTCCGCGCCATCCGGGATCGGGACCATCGACTGCTGCGGGAATGGGAAGCCGCTGAACGTCGCCGACTCGGTTCCGACAAGTTGGATGCGACCCTGATCCATGCTCAGGAGGGCGAACGTGAGTGCCGCACCGCCCAGAGGCCTCACTTCTGCAGTGTTCTGGAACATGAGGACGTAGGTGCGGGGGCCCTCGGTGCCGAGTCCTGTGAGGGCAAGAGGCAGGACTGAGTCGAGCGTGTCCAACAGGGGCGCAACCTGCGACAGCATTCCATCGATCTTCGCGTGGGCATCGGCAACCTGGCTCAGCGTGCCGTCGACCTCGATCGCGCCGACATCGGCCGATGCGCGTTGGGCAGCCGTGTTCGCACTGGAGATCGCAGGCATGGCGTCCATGACCGGCTGCAGGTTGATCGCGCCATCCTTCGGAGCCAAGGCGTCCGGATCGAGCGTCGACGCGACCCCGATCAAGGGGCCGACCACATCAACGATGATGTCGTCGGTCGCCGCAGCCAGCTCCCGCACTGCCCTGAGGTTGCCACCGGCGTAGGGAATCAGCTCTCCAGTTCGCCAGATGAAGTCGTCCGTCAGCGCACGGGCACTGCTCGTGTGCTCCGAGACCTCCGCGAACGTCGCCGTCGCGGAGTCGATGTCGAATTCGAGCGCTTGCGACTGCAGGGTACCCACCAGCGCCTGCGCCGACTCCAGCTCAGCCTTGGCCTGCAGGGCATGAATGCCGATCCAGCCGCCTGTCGCGAGAAGGACCAGCAGGAGACCGCCGCCCACGCCCAGCGCCCAGCGCCGCCGGATCGTCTTTCGCCGCATTGTCCCATGAACGTGTCGTCGGGTAGCTGGCACGTCAGTCATCGCCCAATTCAATCACGTCAACATGTGTGATTCGTGCTCAGTGTTGCGTTTGCCAGCCGTGCGTACGTTATCGATAGGCTCAAAGCCTCCGACGCTGAGAGACATCACATGCCCGATCGCGTTCCCAACCCGAGCCGCATTCGCCTCGCCCTCGCCTGCACGCTCCTGAGCCTCTACCTCGGAGCGGTGCTCGCCATTGCCTTCTACCCGGCGCCGGTGGATCGCAACTTCCGCGGCCTGCTCGACAGGGTGATCGACAAACTGCATGAGAACGGCGTGCCGTCGTTTGTCGACTACGGGGTTATCGAGGCGCTGGCGAACGTGGCGTTATTCATTCCTGTCGGTCTGCTCATCGCGATCGCCGTGCCGAAATCCATCTGGTGGATCACGATCTTCATCGGCCCGCTGATCTCCATCGCGATCGAGGTGCTGCAAGGCGCCCTCCTCCCCGAACGTTTTTCAACGGTGAACGACGTGGTTGCCAACTCCATCGGATGTCTCATCGGCGCAACCCTCGGTCTCATGGTCCGCATGCTCGTTGCCCATCGCGACGAGCTGGTGATTGCACGACATGAACACCTTCGCGTCACGCAAGCACGACGAGTCGCTGCGAGTCCTCTGGGATGACACGCGGACAGAAAACTGCCCCCGCTCGATCGGCGGGAATTGCAGAGTCCTCATCCGTGACGGCTCGGGAACCGTTGCGGCCAGAGATTCAGGGGCTTCGCGCCATCGCCGTGATTGCCGTGCTCGTATATCACCTGTGGCCAGGGACGTTCACGGGAGGCTATGTCGGTGTGGACGTATTCTTTGTGATCTCCGGGTATCTGATCACCGCCCACTTGGCGAGGGAGATCACGGCCACCGGATCACTCTCTCTCAGCTCCTTCTGGGCACGTCGCATCCGCCGCCTCCTGCCTGCATCTTTTGTGGTACTCCTCTTCAGTGCCGTTGCCACGTTCATCTGGCTGCCACCCCGGCTCTGGGAGAGCACATTCACCCAGATCGGCGCAAGCGCCCTGTACTTCCAGAACTGGTTGCTCGCAGCAGGCTCCGTCGACTACCTCGCAGCCGACGAGCAGCCATCACTGGTCCAGCATTTCTGGACGCTGTCGGTCGAGGAGCAGTTCTATGTAGCGTGGCCCGTACTCCTGCTTGCGTGCGCGGTAGTCGCGTCGAAGGTTGCCAATAGGAGCGAGCTATCCAGTTCCCGCCGGAGCGACGCGATCAAGCGGTTCATGATCGCGATGATCGTCGTCACCTTCGTCGCTTCTCTGGTCTTCTCGGTATTCGAGACCGGGCGAAGTGCGCCGTCTGCCTACTTCATCACCCCGACGCGGGTTTGGGAATTCGCTCTCGGCGCGCTGCTCGTCTTCCTCCCTCGAATCGAACGTCTTCAGGTCGCCAGTGCTGTGAGGCTGCCTGCCGTGGTGAGCCTCGCGGGCGCGGCAGCGATAGCGGCGGCGGTCGTCTTCTTCGACGATGCGACACCCTTCCCAGGATGGACCGCCCTCCTTCCGACGCTCGGCACGGTCCTGGTGATCTGGGCCGGTGCCACCACCGCGTGGTGGTCTCCAATGACGCACACCAGCCTGAGGCCCGTGCAGTTGGTAGGCGACCTCTCCTACTCCATCTACCTCTGGCACTGGCCATTGATTGTGCTCTATCCCTTCGTCAGGGGTGGAGACCGAGGCCTCGCCGGCAGCCTCGCCGTCATCGCTGCGACGCTCGTGCTCGCGTGGCTGTCGCAACGTTTCGTAGAGAAACCGATCATGACGAGCCCGGCCTGGGGGAGAGCGCGATGGCGGTCGTTCGCTCTCGCTGGCGTGGGCATGGCATCCATCGCCGCGCTCTGCGCCGTCACCATCTCCTTCGCCCCGCCCAGCGAGAGCCCCTCGTCGAGCGCAGGGCCGACCCTGACGAACGAGGGCCTCGTGGCGGCCGTGCTCGCGGCAGGTCAAGCGTCGAGTTGGCCTGAACTCTCGCCCTCGCTCGAAGAGGCTCCCGAAGCCATCAATGACGAGATGAAGAACGGAGGCTGCCTGAATCCCCCAACGTTGGACGACGACTCGCTGTGCTCCTTCGGATCCGCAGACGCCAGCTCATCGGCCCTGATCCTTGGAGACTCCTTCTCGACAGCGTGGCTACCAGCCTTTCGTGGAGTGCTCGAGCCGAGAGACTATTCCGTCAAGGCCGTCGCCTATAGCACCTGCCCATTCCTGTCGCTCGAGGTCGATCTGGAGATGGGGGAGGCGGCTAGTGAGACCTGCAACAACAGTCGCGAGCGCATTGTCGACCTCGTGAACAGAACGAGTCCGGACCTGATCATCGTGATGGGCTCCGAGTACCCGATCCTTCAGCTCAGCACCCCGCTTCAGGGCTCGGAGTTAGTCGAGGCCTGGACCACAGCCCGGGTGGACATGATCAAGCAGGTTTCGACCCCGGACCGTCGCATCGTGATCATGGCCCCGAATCCAGCCGGCGCAAGCCTCGACACGTGCGCTGGCCCGTCAAGCCGGCCCGTCGATTGTGAGTCCGCGATCTCTGAAGAGTGGCGGCTCCGAGACAAGGCCGACCGAGCGGCCTCCACGATAATAGGTTTCGAGTACTACGCCACGCCGCAGTGGTTTGCTGCCGAGGATCGAGTCGTCTCGTTTGCTGCGGGCACGCCACAGCGGTGGGACAGCGCCCACCTGACCCAGCAGTACGCAGAGCTGCTCGTGCCTGCACTCGATGCCCTCCTCTTCCCATAGACGCGTACAAGTCGTACTGGCAATTACGCGACTTCAGCGGTGAAGTGCTCACAGCTCCGACATGAAGAAACTGAGAGCCCTCTTCGCTCACCAGTGTCGATCAATAGGCGACGAGACCTGCGTCCTGCAATGCGCGTCGCATCACGTTGCCCAAACGACTGGAGTAGTTCCCAGTCAGGTGGTCTCCATCTGCACGTACGAGAGTCGAACCAACTTGCGTCGGGCAAATGAGGGCTTCGAGAGAACAGAACCAACCAGTCGAATCAATGAAGACGAGCCCTGCACGTGCGGCTGCTGCACGTTCGATGCGAAGGAGGTCTGCTCCCGGAAGTGTTGATGCTGCTCTGCACTCGCTTGGCAAGAACTGACTGTCGCCGCAGTTGGCGCGTGGCACGTCGCCTATGATCGCGACCGGAAAGTCCCATTCACCGAATCGCTTGTATGCCTCATCGAGTCCGGCACTCCACTCTGCCAGCGCGTCCTCGCCAGCGTTGCCGCTTTGAAGCCGTTCGATTGTGCTGATCTGTGCGGCTGCCCCGAGCACGAGTTGTGGCTTCAACCGTTGCACTTCGCTCTCCGCCCAAGCTCGGTGAGTATCGCACTCAACGAACGCGGCAGATTCGCCCCACTTGTGCACCGCAACATCGGCGATTGGGCACTGACCTCGGTTGAGCACGTGAATCTGCCAGCCTTCAGGTTCCAATGCCGCCCGAATCGCCGGCAGGTAGGCGGTAGCGTGCGAGTCTCCCAATATCACTGCAATACGTTCGGACTGCGCGCCGTACACACAGTCCGGGGCGTTCTGGGGGGTCACATTGACGCACCCATCTACTGTCCACTCTTCAACCTGTGCATCAACGCCCGGCAATTGATCGATGGCGGGCCAGAATCGAGAGTCGAGAGTCTCGGCAATCGCTTCGGAAAGCTCTCGTTGGTCCGAAAATGCAGGTGCAACCCGAGCATCGTCGGACATTTGCTGAAGCCACAAGGAGCCAATACTGCTTATTGCGAGGATGACTGTGGTACCGGCTGCAGCAAAAGAGTAGGCGAGTCTCCGTCGGCTCGCCCAGAACTGTCCCGTACGCACCGGATCCTCGACGAAGCGCTTCGTTGCTGCCGCGAGCACGATGCTCGCGGCAAGGATCAGCAACCCGCCCTTGAACTCGGGTTCATTGCCGCGAAGGTAGGGGTAGAGAACAATCAACGGCCAATGCCACAAGTAGATCGAATAGGATAGTTCGCCAATCCACTGAATAGGGCCGAACTTGGCAACCGCGGTTGGTGCCCACGCGTGCTCGACGTTCCCCGCCCACATCACGGCGACGGCACCCAGGACGGGCAGCAACGCGATGTAACCCGGGAAGGCAGACGAGGCGGTGAACAACACGGCCGCTACCCCGATCGCTGCCAGCCCCAGCCAGCTAGCCGTCGCCCGTATCGCGACCGACACGGGTTTGGTAAATCGCGACAACGTCGCGGTCGGCATAAAGGCGAGCAGACCGCCGGCAGCGAACTCCCAGGCCCTCGTCGGCGTGATGAAATACGCCGACGGCTGACTCCGGGCAGTCTCAACGACGGAAAAAACCAGCGACGTCACGAACACCACCGCCAACACCGTGGCCAGCACCTTGTGCTGCAACAACAAGCGCGACTGCCGGGCAAACCGCGCGACCCGTAGCAGCCGACCGGTCACTGCTATTGCCAGCAACATCAGGAGCGGCCACACGATGTAGAACTGCTCCTCGACAGACAACGACCAGAAGTGCTGCACAATCGAGGATTCGTTCTCGGCAGCCAAGTAGTCGGTCGAGTTGAGCGCCAGTAGCCAGTTCACGCCGTAGACGGCGCTGGCGCCTATCTCTTGGAACGTCTGCAACCACACCGACTTCGGCAACCACAGCCACGTTGCCACCAACGACGCCACCAACACTGTGAACGCCGCAGGCAAAAGGCGACGGATCCGGCGCGCCCAGAAATGAGATACGGCCACCGTGCCGGTCGCGGTGATCTCTCGCAGGAGATGCGCTGTGATCAGAAAGCCCGAAATCACAAAAAAGACATCAACACCGACGAATCCTCCACTGAGCCGGTCAGGCCACAAGTGATAGACCACCACCATGAGCACCGCGACAGCACGCAATGCCTGAATCTCGGGACGCAGAGCGCCCTTTGTCACCCCGCTTTTGGCGCTCACCACGACTCCTCGGCTTGCAGTATCGCAGGAGCCCGGCCAATCACTGCCATTGCTGAGCCCTCGGCTCACCGAGAAATGCAGTCCATGACTCGTCGCACAACCCCACATAGCGGGCGTGCGCCTCGCGCGCCGCCGCAGGGCGCGTATGAGTGTCCTGGATTGCCCGCACCCAGTTCTCGACATCGCTCGCGTTATGCACAATCGAAGGCGAGTCCGCCCCGAAGAGTGACTCGATGAACGATGTACGCGATCCGACTGTGAGCGTGCCTTGTTCGAGCGCTCGTATCGCAATGCCACTCTGGAAATAGTGTCTGTACGGAAGAAGCATGGTTGACGCCCCTGCAAGTTCGGCGTCGAGTTCAGGTTCGGACAAGAATCGACTCTCGACTTCCCAACCGTCCAAGCTGTCAGGCCAACCTCTGCCGACGATCCGCGGCCGGAATCCCAACCTGCGAAGTCGTGGCCCGAGCTTTGCCAAGAGTTCAAGATCGCGCGCAGGCTTGTATTGCCCTGCTACGAGTACCGTCTCGGAATCTTCGTTGATCGGAACCTGAGAGGTGAGGATCGGATGCAGGACGCCGAGGACCGTGTGGGCTGGAAACAACCGGACGAGTTCTCGTTCGGCGTCTGGCGAGTGGGCGATGAGGGCGGGTGCGCCGCGCCGCGGATGCCGCGCCAGAAACTCGGGAAGTCGACCGAAACCGTACTGCCTCCTTAAGGGGACAGGGTCATGAACGATGATCGCCGTTGCTTGTGAACTCGAGTGCCATAAGTGCGGTTCGAGAAGGCCAAGGCTGGGCCAGGCGACAAGTATGAGTCCATCTGTGCGCCTGCGAAGCCTGAATGGCGAGGCAACTGCCCCCAGGAGCGCTTGAGCCTTGCCCGTCGCGCCCGATCTTCCCTCGACAGACACATAGTCGTCGACGACGCTGATGTCCTGCCCGATCCGATTCCACGTTTCTTCGCTCTCACGCTGGTAGTGCGCTAGCGCAGACGGAATCGGGTTTACGAAGAAAGTGCCGGACACGCTGGCCATTTTTACGCGAGCCCTTCGAAGTTCAGACTCGACGCTGCTGCCACCTGCGGCAGTCGCGCATCAGGGTCGGCCCGGGCCGCTGGAGCAAGCCCAGCAATGACCTTTGCGGAGAACCCGGGCGATGGTTCAACAGTGAAGTTCTCGATCGAGAACAGAGCGTACAAGCCATCGACTTTGCCCTGCGTGCCGAGCGTGATCGGCACAACCCCGGCCATCAGCGACATGACCGCGAGGTGCATGCGGCCGGTGACCACCGAGTCTGCGAATGCGACCAGCCCTCTCACCTGTCGCGGCGAGAGTTCGGTCTCCACGAGATACAAATCAGCGCTCGAGAACTTCGCAAAGATCTCGCGGACCGGTGTGACGTCGTTGTCGCCCGGGCGAACGACGTGGGGCACGAGCACAATGGCGTAGTCCTCGGAGAGGAGGTAGTCGACAATGGCAACGTAGTCGTTCAGTTGACCAACGCGCTGTGCGATCAGTGCGCTCGCATTCACAATCGCTATTCGTTTGCCCTGTGCCTTCTTTGCGGCCGCCCACTCGGCAGCGGCCGATGCTCGGTCCACCCCAGTTGCGGCGAAGACGGTGTCCGCCACCAATTCCACGCCTTGAATGCCGAGGCCCGAGAGCCGTTCAGCTGAGATCGGATCACGAGCGAACAGCGCCGCGTCTCCGCGAAGACGCCGCATGGCCCTCGTCGCTCCCACGTGTGGATGAGGTGACCAGCTGAAACCAAGAACTCGGGCGGGGACCCCGGCACTCGTTGCCGAACGGAGAGCACTTGCTCTCGCAACCGAGGCTGCCGGGTTGTAGAGGCCATCCATGAGATCCGCGCCCGTGACGGAAAGGCTCTTGCCCTCCCGTAGAAGTCGATTGAAGGTGAGCACTTCAGGCAAGCGCAATCCGGCCGTGCCGCGAACGAGGCGAGGTAGCGCAACGAGGGTGGCTCGCCCCTCATCAGCGACTGGAAGCTTCATGTACGCGAGGCTTTCGCACACCACGATCACATCACCGTTGACATTCTCCAGATACGCCTCAAGCATCGCTTGGTCACCGATATTGCCATTCCCTGTGGCGGCAATGAGGATATGACGCTTTTCTTTCGCGGGCTCCTTCGGACCCCGTTGAGAGAACCAGTCGAGGAGCCTGTCAAGCGCCCAGATGGACTCGAGATACACCCGACTCCCTCGCACAACTCTTGCAATTCTTCGCTTCATCAGATTCCTCTCACGCACGCTCATCGGGTTGCGTCGACTTCTTCCATCGCGCCAGCTCAATCCAGTTCCCAAAGCCCCGGACTAGCTCGCCCAACGCGAGCCCCAACTGCGAGCCAGCTGCACCACCAAGTACCGTGCCAACGACAACTCCCGTCAGAGCAAAGGGAGTGCTGATGATCTTCGACCTGAACGCTCGGTTGACCAGGCCCGCGGCGCGGAGGCCAAGCCCCGGCCCCATGGCCAAAGCGAGGAGGCCGGTGGCTAGGGCGGCGAATGGGAAGAGCGCTAGTGCGCCCGCTGAACTCTCACCGAGAATCGACTCGAACACCTCAGGCGGCAGGAGGAGAACCAGCAACAGCGCTGCGCCCACTGCGGACGCGGCCACGACAGAAAAACCAAACGATGTCCACACAAGCGCTCGATACCGTCCCCGATCCACGAGCTTCTTCGCTTCCGGACTCAAGGCGATGGTCAGACCGCGCGTGACGAGCAGAATCGGCGTCAACAAGACTTGCGCTGCACGCACAGCCCCGGCATCGCTCACACTCGCAAGCGCGCCGATGAGGAAGATCGAACCCAGCGCTAGCGCATTCGTCGCCAAGAAGTCCCCGAGGAAGTACCTTCCAGCTGGCCACTCGGTTCGCATCCACTCGAATGCACCACGCAGTGAGACACGAGGTTTCAGCATTACGAAACCGATCAACGCGGTCACGTACGTTGCCCCAATCCACCCGCCGATCAATGACGACAGCGATCCGTTCGTCTGCATCAGCAGCAGTACGAGCAGCACGAGGACAAAAATAGTGTCCACAAGGAGTGCGGTTTTTGCCCGGCCTGCCGCGACAAAGACGAACCGAAAGTGGTCCTGAGCGATAAGACCCGGTAGCCCCAACGCCAACAGTATGAACGGGTGCGCGGCGTCGCCAAACGCGAACGCCACCACCGCTACGACGATGGCTGCGCAAATCGACAGGGCTAAGCTCGCGCTCGTTGCGCTCGACATTCGAGCTTTGAATTCCCCTTCAGAAACGAGGGAACTGGTGAACATGAGCACCTCAGCCGTCAGCGCTCGCACAATCCCAATCGCGATACTGCACGTCGCGAACACGAGCGCGAATAGTCCGTAGTCGGCGGCACCGACGTTGCGAGCGATAACGACTGACAGGACAAGTGACCCGACGCTTGCCATCACTTGCGCGCCGGCGGAGGCCGCGACGCGCAGAACGGACCTCCCTCGCCTGTCTCGCACTCCCCTCACACCTGTGTACGGTGAGTGTCGCGAACCCCGGTTGCCTCGAGGATTTCACTGACAGGGCGACGAGGCGACCGAGCGACTCGATAGTGCTCGGGATACTGCCCGATGGCTACAAGCGAAATGACGTCTTCCCACGGCTCGAGCCCGGCGACACTTCTCAATTTTTTACTCGCCGAGTTGTTCATCGACCAGTTCAACATGCAGCTTGCAAGTCCTTCAGCATGGAGCGCCCAGACGTAGGACATTGCGAAGAGCCCTCCGTCGACCCAGCGCTGATTCCTCTCGTACGCTCCCGAGAACAAACGTAGATCGACCGTGACGATCGAGACCGAGGGCACGTAGGCGAACCCTGAGTTTCCATTCTGCAGACGGAGGATTGCCGCCACATCGTCAGGTTTGTCGAAGAAATGAACTCGCCATGCCTGCCGATTGCACACGGACGGCGTATTCGACGCCAGCCGCACAGCTTCACGCACCGCCTCCAGCGGGACTGTCTGCCCCTCCGCGAAGTTGCGCACGCTTCGACGCGTCTCGAAAAGTGTGCGAACTGCCTCGGCCGACGTCGTTGCCGGAGTCGAAGGCACCCAACCTCCTCCAGCATTGCGGGGCTCCGCCACTGACGGGTCGACTGTGCCTGAGTCATTCCAGCGCACGAGGGCATCTGCTGCGGACTCCGCATAGTCGGCAAAGGGACCTCTGGGAGCGGCAGCCAGTCCAGTGGCAAGACGAATGGAGAGTTCTTGGCCAAAGGGGCGCCGCGGTTCCGCAAGCGTCAACCCTTTCTCCACTCGGTGGTAGTCCTTGGTCAACTGCGTTTCCAATTGCCGGCCGATGACCTTCGATGAAAAGACCCCTTCTACCGGTGTGGCCCATCGTGCATGTCGAAGCGCATCCCAAAGCGCCTCACGACCAATTCGAAAGCGCTCGCGCGCTGCCACCAGCCATCGCTTGAGGGTGACCGGAATTTTGAGACTTGAGATGATCTACTCCTTCAAAAACTCTGGGCGTTCGGATGCTCTTTGCACCTGACCCGCAACGATGCCCAGGATCACCATGAACAGAGGAGCACCTCCTGCGTCATCCATATACGGGTGGATGGTTTGCGCGACGACCAAGAATACCGAGGTCAACAGGGCAGCTCCGGCAATCGCCCGGGACAAGGGCTGGTCTCGGAGGATGGTAGATGCCCACTTCATCTCACGAATCGCAACCCACGAGAACCAAAGGAACGCAATGAGGAGAACAATCCCACCCGCCATAAGCACCGTCACGTACATCGACTCGGTGTGAGGATAGATGGTGTCCTG
>Ga0247804_10000519_pt1 | contig 17744 bp, 13 predicted proteins | sample UWRJL029104C1_FD_181142 | JGI IMG/M metagenome (GOLD analysis project Ga0247804, IMG submission 181142) | Plant litter microbial communities from Arlington Agricultural Research Station in Wisconsin, United States - UWRJ-L029-104C-1 | ecosystem: Environmental > Terrestrial > Plant litter >...
ACTGCCTCTTGCACGACTTAAGGGGCATAAACGAGTTGGAGCACAACTCGAACAAAGTCTTTTCGAAATAGTGGACCGTCGATTGAACCCCAAATTGGACCCGACAAGCCTCGACAAGTCCTTTATTGCATTCTTTAAGTGCTTTTTGACTCCCCACACGTTTCTGCCTACAGATCTTAGCTTCAAAACGGAAATAGTGGAGCCAAAGAGTTTTGGGACTGTTCGTGATGCTGCTGTCACGTCTTTTTGGGCCGCAAGTCGGAGCGATGTGATCAAAATGCTTGATTCTTTGTATGTCTTGCATCAAAGACAGAAGATACCGCAAATTCGGCCATTTGGTCGCTGTGCTGAAACATATTGTATTACATCTGTTTTGTAAGTTTGTCGTTCCCTGAGTAAGTTTGTCACATAGTTGCTAATACTTATCCAGGCCAGACCATTTTCCCTGGTTGGGCACGCACAGCCCTTCCATGGGCGACTTGCGCGGTATTGCGCTCAATGTTCTCGAAGTCGGATCCTCGTTACTCTTTCAAGATAGTTTTACTAGTGTAGAATTAGGGAAAGTCAGTGCCCATGGGCCGTACTCACGACCATGCGAGAATTGCCAGGTCTTGTTACCCCTTTACAAGGCAAACCTCAGTGACAAGGTATACAATGCAGACCTAATTACCGCATCGTCATAATTCGGCTTATTTAGTATTTGTATTGATATGAAACAAAGTTCTACTTTTCTGGAAGAGTCATCTTTATCCTGTAACTGATAGTTGGTCGTTCAAGGCATGAGCAGATTGGTCTACTGAAATGACAATGGTTGCCCATCACTTTAATAACATGTATTCAATGTAAACTGTTAAAATTGCTACTTGACATTACTTGCTCAGTCTCACGTCTAACAAAAGTTCAAGTAGCGTATTAGCCAAGGCTGGGATAGTGTACCGTACTTCACCTGTATCCAGAGGAACGTGACACCTCATTCCTGACATCTGAGACTTACATATTTAAAACACATAATAGGAGAGTCTAGACTATCAGTTACAACCTCCAACCGCTGGGGAAAAGGTGATGGCTGGCTGAAGCTACTCCAATCGGCTACATAGTGAACAGATGAATGTAGCCTTCATTTCGTGGCTGGCTGAAGACCAAGTCACGGCACGTCTGGTGCATTGGATGGGCTAAAATCCTGGCTCCCTTTCTTAGACCTGCATGTGAAGAGCTCTCAGACCTTTCTCACCCTCCTTTTAAAGACAGGCCATTGGGTTGTAAGTTATTAGCCATCAGTCTCAGTTTATACGGTAGGCGTCATTTATCATCCCTTAATCTATCGAGTTAGACACTGACCTTGATAAAAGTTTTTATCAATCTCGAAGATCACAAAAGAATTCATTTGCTTCCGAAACACTTGATCAGGTTTTCTTTTATTGAATTGCCTACCATGGTTATATACGGTAATGACAATCGCCATGAAGCCCTTGACTATCCAGACGGAATTTCTGTGGGTGTTTTGAAGTGAGATATTTCTTATGCTAGGCGAAGCTATATTGTTAACCTAAGTGTAACATAGTGCAATGAAGTCAGTGGGTGTCTTGGTAAATTCGGCCGACCTTGTGCCATTTCCCAGTGCACAGAACGTGCAAACATATAGGTTCAACGGCAAGAAAGTAAAAGAATATCTAATGGACCTAAAAAAGAATGATCATCCCACGGGCGTAGCTGGTACTGTTAAATTCACAGATCAGACTTGTTTAGGGTTTGCAACCGCATTCCTTGTGTCTCCGAGCAATATTGTCTCGGCTGGACATGCAGTTTGGAAAGATCAGCCACTACTAGCCCCTGATATCGATTTCAGAAACGTTGATGATATCAAAAAGATTCGTTTCATACTCGATTGGCAGATGGAATGGAATAATGGTACCTTGCAGGAACCGCAATCAATAAGTCCGAGACAGATTTACGAAATTGATAGGTACGTACTTACTACCATATATGAAGGTGTACTGTTCTCATTCGGCTGCTATCTGCGTATAAATCAACTAAAATTATTACCAACTAATTTGACATAGAATTCGCTACATGACTCCCACTGGAGGCAACCCTATAACCTCTCTACCAGGAAAGCCTGATTTTCTGATTATGAGCCTGACACGATCTGTTGCCGACCGTGATCCACTGAAGTTTGCAACTCAACGTCCGTTGCCCTCGAGTGAGGCTTGGATTGCAGGTCACCCACTGGGTATGCCAAAGAAGTTTAGCAGCGGTCTCATGTATGAATATCCCGACACACCTACTCACCCTGTGAACGCAACGGGACCTACTTTCCGTGTATATAATGATCTTTGTACATACGCAGGCAACTCTGGGTCACCAATCTTTGATGTCAACAATCAAGTAGTTGGAATTCACGTTGTTGGATACGACCCTGCCTTCACAGTTGTTGCCGGCCTTGTAACTCCGACGATCCTTCCCACTCCACTTACGGAGCTTACTAAATACGCTAAAGCGATGAGAACTGACGGACTGCGGTGGCTCTTCAATACCAACGCAAGCATACTTGTCTCTATAGAGTTTAGAGCAACAATCGGTCCACCTTCTAACATCGAGATTTGGCACTCGCTCGTTCAAGGAAACCCTGGGACTAAGTTGGGGCAGTTTACCCACGTATCATCAGATGCACAAACGCAAACCTTTGATTGTACTCAGGCCTTTCAAGGACGTATTCGACCACTTGATTGTCGTTTCTGGAGCTTCCGAATCGACAGCAATGTAGAACCATATGCTACGAACCGAGAAATGGGTCGCATGAGAGTGATTTGCGCAAATCCTACAGATTCACTTGAGCGCATTGAATTGTGGGACAGTGACAGTCGTTCTATTTCACCAAATCACTTCACCATAGGGTTCGTCCTCCGCATCTTACAGCACCCGATTTGGGCCGACGGTATATGGCCACAAGGCTGGCCAGCACCTTGATTATTTAGTGATAGTTACAAAGTAAATCGTCGCGAGGATCTAGGAAGTATGTTGTGTTTTTTTACGAGATAGTATTTCATTGAAATTGGATCTTACTTCCTTCCAATCACAAACCACAATTAAAATGTATTACTCTGGCGATTTTGCATTTTTCTCTCCTTGAAATAACAAGTTGTCCGAACATCATTAAACATCCAAAATTATGTTTTAAAATGCATGATTGGCTTATTGCTACCTCTTTACCACCAATCCATTTCGAGAGTGTTGTGGCCTGAGGCCACACCCTCATTAGCTAGCATACTTAGACCTCTCCCGTACGGAGAGCTTCCTTCCCTAGAGTTTACCAAACAAAGAACCTTATTACACGTTTTACGCACAGGAACCACTCCTATCGCCTTCATCGTGAGTCTAGGTCCTTGACAGAGAGTCACCCAAATCCGTTCAAAGAAAAAGCGTTCGGATCTCAGCATGACTCGAACTAGTCCAGTTGTTGATCGATAGATAGACCATGTTCGGGTTATGATATGCAATAGCAAACATTGGAAATTTTGAGCCACACTACATCGAAATATTTGAGATATCGTAGCGCTTCGTTAGGTAAGGGTTGAGTTTCACGTATAATCGGGCTCAATCTCAGTGATACGGATTTTCTTCATCTCGTTGAGAACGTTGCAATGTAATTAAGTAAGCAGCCTTATAATTGCTCAAAGTGATGTTGAAATTACTTAAAAGTTATTGCTACTCCAGTCATTTTATAGAGAATCAAATTGTGGACAACATATCTTGACCAAAGTCGATAGAGTGACGCAGAACAGTCGTAACTGCATGCGATAAAATTAGGACAGAAGAACCTCGAATTAACACATCCAGATATTTTGGCTCATAGAAGCAATCTAGCCTCAATATATGGTGCTCAGGGTCGATGGAATGCCGCGGAAGAGTTGCAAATACAAGCAACACACTCTACTGCATGATTTGATACTGAAATTTTCTTGATGAAGTATTCCTATAAACTCGAAACCAGGTTCCAGATTTAGTGCGCTATCATACAACCAAACTTTGCAAGCCAGCGGAACTACGACCATACTTCTCTAGGAGTCCTCCATGTTTGGTCTGTTTTAGTGATATATCCAGTTTACTTCATGCCACCTGAAAGTTTTGTTGCTGAAATTACATACGCTATTCCTCTCATAAGTAGACTATCACGATACGATACCAACATCACAGAAACACCTGATGCTGACGTGCTGCATGGCTCAAGAAATATACAGGAATGCCTATAAAGTGAAAACATCCTTTATAAGGACAAAAGAAGCCTCCATTGGCAGTTTGCCTCTGAAGATACTAAACTCGGACGTGACTTCCCAGACCATCTTTACGAGAAAATGGCCCGTGTTTGCAAAATAGGCAGTGTAGCTCAAAGTCTCTTTGTAAACCCTGGTCCCCAATTTCTGTTCCTTTCGTTTCTCCGGAGAAATCAGTTCGTCCATTTTCTCGAGATATCTTGTCGTTATCATCAGTATCTATTTTGGGACGAGTGGGTGGGCTCTGCTTGAACTGCTGAGAGATTTCTTGACGGTGGCAGAGTTGTGCTAGAGCATGGACAAGTCGAACGCGTATATCAAAGACAATAAGTTGGCGACCCGCTCCTTAAGCTCATATTCAAGTTTGGATAGCACAAGGATCTCGTTGCGGCAATTTGTATAACTAGCTAGTGTTAGTAATGTGATTTTGCCGGGTTGCGAAAACATCAAAAATCAACCTTAACCCTGCATTATCAATATTACTACTTCTATAAATAGCTTAATCAAATCAACCATAGAATATAAGTTAAATATATTAAACTAAAGCTGAATAGATTATCTTTAATTTGACTTAAAGAATAGAGTTTAGTATGCCTGCTTATTTATATATAATTATAATATAAAAAATAAGATTTTATTGTTAGGGTACGGTCATCATGTGACACACGGAGGGTATATCATAGCATAGTACTTAGATGGATTACCAGCATTTTCTCACATTTCATGTGTACAGTACATACGTACTGAATTTATTTCTGGCTGGGTGTTGCATTTATAGGGAGAAATCTAATCTATAAGCCTACTAATCAATATCGATTCACTTTAGATTTAAAGCACCACTACACATATCACATAGATGATAATTACTTTCGTAATAATCGTTAACTGTATCAACTATATAGAGGATAGTGATAATATACCGTTCGAAGCTCAAACTAAGCACGTGACCTAGTCGGATGACTAGAGCCATCCGAATATACCAACGTGTATACATCACTTAATTAATTTCGACGACTAAAGTTACACTCCACACAGATTACGCAACTACAGGTAGTCGAAATCTAAGGTGAATACCAGTTTGTTATACAAAGTCTTCGCAAGGCGCAGACTCGTTACCCGAAAGTTACTTTACCCATCAAAACCCAGAACCAAAATCCAGAAACATATTTTGGATATCGTACGGTATCCAACAAAACGTCAGCCCAGGAAAATTCCACTCCTGGATAAACTCTTTTGGAATATAGTTTTGGAAGTCTAATTCAGCATCGGGGCTGCTTCCCCAAGCTAAGTCTTCCTTAAGAGCTTGCTCGCACTTCTCAACGGTGAGACAGAGGATTCGATAGTAGATGTTGTTCGAGCCTCGCGCTTTGGATAACTCAGCAAGGAGAATCTTTGCGTTGGCAATAAGCGCAGACATATCTGCTGATGAAGGAAGCAAGCGGGCGAGTTTGAGAGCTAGAAGGACCGAGAAAGCACACTTTGCTAAGAATGGGTTGTTAGATGGATAAGACAGTGACTTTTGGGTGTGTTAAATATACCCCAAACAAAGTCCATCCCGTATCGAAACGTTGCTAGGTATTTTTCTGGGCTGGAGATCATTATGGAAAGATGACTCTGTGCTGCTATTCGAGCCAAATGGATGAGGTTTTGTTGTTCTTCGGTCATGAGTCTACGAATGTGGTTAGCGTACCGAGTTTAGTTTCAAAAAACAAGACTTACGCAATGTTATTCCCGATTCCCTGTAGGCCTTTGCATAGCATGGTCATTTCACCCCAGTCTTTTTGTATTCTCAGGTTGACTAACAGACTCGCCCTTTCTTCTTCGTTGATAGTGTGAGTCTTAATTAAGGTTATCCAGTCACTGTTAAGAGTCAGGATATATTCGAGACTTTGATGAAGAAAGAGTAAGTACTTAAGCCAGATCTTAAGATCTATTCGTGTACCCTGTATGATTTCACTCAACTCTTGATCAGAAAGACTTGTACCTGCAGGTGGCGTCAATCGCTCATGGGCTAGTGCCCGGATAGAGTTTAACTGGACATAATTAGTTCAATGTCACTACAAGGAATATATAGTACCTCGACTTGTGATAGTAATCGAAGATCCAGTGGTATTAGAGAGGGGTGATTAATAAGAACCCGGCATCTTCTCATACCATCAATTGCAACAACACCAGGCTTCTTTCCGCAGTCGAGGCTCATTCTGAACATAGTCGATGTCTATTAGATCTTTTGACTTTAAGAAGAAGAAAAGGATCTTCTATGTTTCTGAAATCAAGAAGTCTTGGAAAATACTCACATGTGCTCCAGAACAAATGTCCCAAACCATACTCTAGCTTCCCGGAAATGCCTATCTACGGTTTCTGTATCTACATTAGTGCGGTCTTGATGTGAAGATAGAGCAGACATAGTAAGATCATGATAGGCTTTGGGCAAATCAAGATCTAATGCCATCCGTGTTGCCAAAGAGGTTAACAGCCAGCCCTTCTCTGAGTATGATGCGTTTACTAAAAGTGCTTGTATAGTTTCTGTCGATGCTGGAATGTTGCCCAAAATGACTTCGCAAAATAATGACTTGTTCGCATTGGAAAGTATCTGATATTGCGCTGACAGTGGCCCTATTAAAGATTAGAGAGTATCTGAGTAGAAGTCATTGTCATCCTATCTTATAGAAGAGTTGCTGCATTGGTGCTCTTATGGCGGGCAAACTGGCAAAGCAAAGTACGTACCATGTTCAGCACGACACCCAATCGTGCAGATAGTATCGAATAATATAATACTTCTCTGTCTGACCGATTCGAAAGTATCGAACTTCGGATCAAAAACCGGTACATATTTGTCCTGTTATTCAATTAGTGCCATACGTTTTCAGATCACCTCCAGAGTTGGAAACAAACACAGCCTTGAAAGAAGCAAGTAAAATATGACCTTGCGTTTTCACAACTTAGCAAACCCTTCCCAATAATATCCACATTAGACTCATCCGTGATTTCATAATCGTCACGTTTTCGCTTGGTACTGAGCGACATTGGGCGAAAAGGTTCAGACTGGTAGCTACCATGCGAGGAACGGGAACGATGTCTAGTTGCACATTATCAGTACAGGACACATGAACTTTCCTCATAGTATCTGGTCTCACTGACGGGCTAGTCATTTCTCCTAGCACATTCACACTGCTTTGTCGGCTGAACTGGGCAGTTTGCGGTGGTTGTAATAAGTTCTGCTGTTGCTGTTGTTGCTGAAGTTGTAATAGCGCCAATGCAGTGGCTGTGTCCGGTATTCGGTTACTTAACTGCTCCATCTGAGCCTCGATTCTCTCTAGTTTCCTATGCCCATTTCAGTCTATATCCACCAACATCACAATTCCTAGTCTCCATCCAGTTCTTGACATAATACCGGGTAAAACACACAAAGTTTAGTGTAGAAGAGGCGCCTCTGGTTCCCTTAATCTCAACGCAAAGAGCAGGGGAGGAGATTTCGATTTATGAGAGTACGTTTATATGAAATGGGGTGCAAACTGCTTCATAGGGTCTTCCTCCTGCAGCAAATATTCGCATTCAATCTTCAGGGTTCTACATCTCGTACAGGGTTTTCCACCATCGCATTTCAGCTATTTCTCACGAAACGTCAGTTTCGGCCAAAAGACTATAGTTGAAATGGGTTGTTTATAAGGTTGCTGGCTCATTTTAAGGTGTCTTGTAAGAGAGACAGCTAGACTTCTCGGCTCTCGGTAAAGATCTACGTACCTTTGATGTCCTACATAATTTGCAGGCTTTCTAAGCTAGGTTAGTTGAGGGGTACACTGATAGGAATACAGCAATCCATACTGGTATCCTTCGCTTCTTAAGAGGAGGCGAGACTTCCATGGTTCGGGTCCTGGCAAGCATGAATTGGGTGATCCTGAGCCGATCAATGGTAGGTAAGTTGTGGTGGTTTGCGGGGTTGGAGGGTGTGGATGAGTCACGTGCAAGTTCTCCCTATAAGTTGTTGAACAGACCACAAAAGGACCAGAAGAGTCATTATAGCTTCCAATAGTAGATAATACTATGATTTATATTTAATGATTTCGAAAGAAAACTGACATGGTTTTTGTGTTCCTCGCCAGTGGTGATGAATGCACTTACGGACCACGACGTTATTGATTATTCTTCGCCGGAACTGTTAACTTTCACCTAGTTGCATGGCCTGCGGATAATGTCATAAATTTGGAAGACATCTGTAATTCTGTACATATATGGGTGTGGTGGTGATTTGGAAGTCTTAAAACCAGGAGGGAAAACACCGTTGCATTTGCGTAATTCTTTAGACTGATTATTTTTGTCAAATGAGAGTTTGAGGGTTTGCATCTATGTAATACCGTATATTGTATTCCACTCGCCAAGTACGTTCGTTCATCAATGGGTCATGCTTTAAAACTTTTGCTGCACTTTTTACCATAAAACGGCTTCCAAGGCATAGTAGTTTTCTGCAACGAACTAGATCACAGGTAGAAATATCGGTTAAGCCAACATCCTATTTCCTTAATCTCCACAGCCACTTCTCAAAGTCTCCATCATCTAGCCCTTGAGGTACCAATTCCTTTGCAGTCCTCCACCTCCTTGAAAATCCAAAACTGCTGTGCGCTGCTGGATTAAACATCAAACCTTTCATTTTTTGTGTTTCAGGGCTGTCCTCTCCTTCACAGATTATTCTCGATTTATAGCCCCTCTCTGCAAAGACTAGTGCTCGAGCTTGATCACTGTGACTAATGCTAATCTGAAAAGCATCATAGTAAAGTCTAGCTTTCAAAGCGAATGCGCTGCCCTCGTACTCCTCATCGAGAATATGAAGCAAAGAATAGCAGTCTGCCAGACACTCTCCCGGCCTATTCATTACTCGATTCGAGTCCCCAATTGCGTTGTCGAGAATCTGGATCTGGAGGCGACGAGTATCGCTTGCTTGGACAGCATCAGGTGGGAGATTGCAGAGAGTGCAGCTGCAGTCGAATCCAAATGCATTCCTCAGAGAGTTGCGTCGCGATTCCTGTGGCTCTCCCTTGTCGTAAGATATAGTAATTTCCTCTCCGGCTTTGATTGAGCGGATTGCGTGGATACTTTCACACTTCACTTTACTGTTCCAGCTATTGTGGGCATTTGGGATACAGCTGTGATTGATGCGGCATATTTTAGGATAGACTCCTCCGACACTAGCAGCTGAACCGCACGGTAGAGCGTTGGTTCTCACGATTCCGTTGAATGGTTGTTTGCCAGGAAAGTTATTATGAAGAGAAAGAAACTGCCGTTGCTCATCTTTGGAAAGTGTCTTTAGCGTCGCCGCAATATCTCTTTCCACTTTATCAATTTGGTTCGCTGTAGAGAAAGCCGGAATGGTGAACAAAGGCTTCTCATAAATAATTCGCTCGCCTTTCTCGATATCAAAGCGAGCTACAACTCCAGTCCCTTTTCCTGGTACTGGCTGGATACTGAAGAGCGAAAGATTGAGTTGCTCTAACGGATCTTTCTCGACTATGTACGGAGCCATGATTGTTATTGATTACGGTTTGTGTGACAAAAATGATTTCAGAAAATAGTGTGTTGTAAGTTGATACCACGGCCTAGCCTTGATGCCCACAGTTGATCTTTCTTACCACGAATGGGTGCATATATGTATGTTTAGGTCACTGGATGCTTTTGAGAGATTTTGATTGTGATCAAACAAAGTTAATATAACGCGCGTTTATAAAGCTTCTTCAGCATATATGGCTTTTCTGTTGTGCTACACTGGGCATAACATGAACCAACCAAGAACCACCACGAATAGTGCTTGCATGTAAATTTGTTTTGTGAGGGGCTACAATGTATGTGCTTATCGTTTTTCAATATGATTGAACACGGTTGGCCATACATTAACAGAGTGGTAACTTTGGTTACGTGGCTTTGTGAAACCACGCCGCCCAAAAACTAATGACCGGGCTTCTGCAAATACTCACGAAGGAGTTAAGAGTTCAGGAGAAATTCAACAAAGTCCTTTCTCTTTCATCTGAATATCAAGTAAAAAACGGAGGTTGGGTTTGAGATAGATCAGAGAAGATGCAATGAGTTGCTTATTTATAAGAAGGCTGCTTTGATCAGACTGGAACTTCAAATACATTATCTCCTCATGTTACTTAACCTTGCTTATCATTAGTATATTAGACGACGGGTCATGAAAAGTCCTGTACTGCTAGAATATATATGATGCATGATGCTAGTTGTTCACAAACAGCGATACTTCAATTAACGATCACCTACTTGAACATGTCGCAATAGCCACTTTTCATCGCATTCCTTGAATTAGATGTCCTTGAACTCGATGAGGGACGACTTGAAGAACATAACGAACAACGGTGTAAGTGAGCATGTCGCCGGAATATCGCGGACAGGCTGCGGAGATTTTTCAGTTGCAAAAGGAATGGAGAGAAGTTACTGAGGACTTTCGTTCTGTTCTCTCATGAGGTAAAGATTGAGATAGAAGCACCACCACCAAACCAAAGAAAATCCGAGAACGATATCGTTGGGTATTGCCTTTTTTTACAAACCTAAAAAAGATATTACAGGTTCTGCGATGCCTTTCCTATCCTTAACGCCTCTATAAAACACAAGCAAATGACTACCATCCACCTCTGAAACCACCTCTGCCTCTACCTCTAAAGCCTCCTCTGCCGCCGCCCCGCCCTCCATAACCACCACCTCCGCCAAAGCCGCCATCACCACCATACCCACGATCGTATCCTCTTTCGCCGTCTCCTCCATCTCCTCCCATAGGTGCTCTCCGTCCCTTTAACTCTTTAGGGAATCCATCATAAGTCTTGCGCATCGCTGCGTATCCTAAGTGCATCTTTCCATAAAAGTGATCCGCCAAACGTCGGTCGTTATCCAGTCGACTGAGGTACGCACCACACACATCACACACCTGCAGCTTCTGATGTCCTGAAGGTCCACTCGTATCTGACAAAGCCTTGAGCTCCCGTTCCTTGTCTCCTTTCGTCTGCATCGCCTGGCGAATGCGAAAGAATTCTTCGTACGCCCTACTAACCTCACCCTGTTCACCTAAAACCTGAATCTCAAGCAACCCCGTCTCAACACTACTAGCTAACTCTGCAATCTGCTTCAATAAGGCATTCGTTTGCCGAATCTCGTCAGGCGTCTTCTCTAGCCTCCGCTGCGCTATATCGATCCGTCGATTACAATCATCAATGTACTTCTGTAGATCGCGCATATAATCATAGTCGAACCCCCATTTGGCTTTTTCTTGTGGTGAGGCTTCGGCATATTGAGTTTTGAGGGGCTCGGCGTGGATTTTGGGGCAGGGACCGAGATCTTGTTTCGTATTGGTGAAAAGATCGTGTGGACAGGTGCCGACAAGAAATGAGCGGCATATCTTGGAGTCTGTGATGGAGAGTTGGGCAGCGCGCGAGGATGCGCCTGCTCCCATAAGCTGTTCTGAGAATACGTTAGCTTCAATGCTCCTAAAAAAGATATAGTAGTCCGGGGTTCGAAGAGGGTTCCATACCAAGCAGCTTCCTTTGTTCTGCTGCCATTTCTTTTCAAAGGGGGTTTCGGTGTTGTTTATCAAACCACTGATGTTGATGGTGATGTTCAGAGAATCAAATTCTCAGCCGCAACACAAGGCGCGCTTGTCGCGCGCCACCGGGGTGAGTTTCACAGCCTCGTGTGTAGCAGTATCCAACATAAGACGGAACATTGTACATTCTCGACAACTAATGATAAATTTCTAACCTTTGGCGCTACAATGCGTCATTCACTGTCCCTACTTCTTGTTTACGCATTGGCTGCTGTCTCATTTGCTTCTTCCGATTACCACGAACAACTGGTTCTCACGCCTCTTCATCCCTCCCTTCTCCTAGCCTCCTTCAACTTTCAGAGCAACACTAGCTGGGCGTCCTTCGAGCAGCAAAACTTTAGATACTTCCCACGATCGTTGGGGCAAATCTTGAAGCATGCGAATACGCGGGAACTGCACTTGAGGTTTAGCCTGGGTAGATGGGATGCAGAGAATTGGGGAGCCAGGCCATGGGGAGGAACAAGGGAGGGAGGTACTGGTGTTGAATTATGGGCTTGGGTGGAAGCAGAGACCGATGAAGAGTTCGTCAGACATTTCTAGAGCTTGAGACACAATTTACTGATTATATTAGGGTCGAAGGACGTTGGTTGACGCTGACAAATGCGTTGTCTGGCCTCTTTTGCGCTTCACTGAACTTTATTGACTCAACAAGAACTACGAGACCTGTGTTAAGTTTCCAGCCGTCGGAATCTCATACGAATTCGACAAGTGAAAATCTGCATTTATTGCATGGAACATTACCTAGGGAGGTTGTATGCACGGAGAACTTAACACCTTTTCTGAAGCTACTACCATGCAAAGGAAAGGCTGGCATATCGAGTTTGCTAGATGGTCATAAGTTATTCGATGCTTCATGGCAGAGCATGTCCATTGATGTCACCCCTGTGTGCTCTCCTGGAACTACCGAATGCCAGCTTCAAATCACGCAGACTATTGACATGGTGCTGGACATCCAAAGATCGAAACGTCCAAGAGGTACAGTGTAGTCCCAAGTCAGACCCTTTTAACATAGACTAATTATCTAGATAACCCTATCCCACGACCAATTCCCAACGAAGAGTTGAAGTGCGATCTAACCAAATCCTACCACTCACATGATACGTGCTACCCACTTGATACTTCAGCGCAGGAAGAAGATTGGAGCTTGTCACAGATATTTGGACATGCCTTAAAAGGTTCATGCCCTCTAGCAAATGATGGGATTGATCCAGTTTGTATAAATGTTCCCCATGCGAGACAAGTTTACTCGTCCGATGGTACAAAAGAACACAAGGACAAGTCCGGGTTTAGAAGATGTTTCAAATTAGCGACTGACAGTGATTTCGAATTGATACTCCCCCAACAAGAAATTTCGGAAAAGGCACCTCTCAAGCAACCGCTTCTCTATGCAGAGCGATCCTTTATTGGTTACGGTCAAGAGCGCGGAGGTGTGCAAGCAATCCTCACCAATCCATCCCTTACAGAAGCAGTAGACTTTGTTTATATGGAATCTCTGCCCTGGTTCATGAAACTATACCTCCACACGTTGAAAGCTAAGCTTAGCAATGGGAAGGGGCACAGTGAGGCTAAAGGCAAAGCAAACGAAGTGATACAAGAGATGTATTATCGACCAGCTCTCGACCGAAAGCGCGGCACTCAGCTTGAGATACGGATACTAATACCTGCAAACTCAACTGTGATTCTCACCTATGATTTTGAAAAGGCTATCCTCAGATACACAGAATATCCACCTGATGCCAACCGTGGATTTGACATTGCGCCGGCAGTCATCACGATAGGAAGCGACGTGAGCATTAGGACGACGACCTTACTATTGCCTCTCCCAACTCCGGATTTCAGCATGCCTTACAACGTTATTATCCTCACGAGTACGGTGTTGGCAATGGGATTTGGGAGTGTTCTAAACTTGCTGGTACGAAGGTTCATGGCCGCGGATGAGGCAGAGATGTGGGATGTTAGGGCTATCAGACTCAAGGTAGCTGCAATCTTAGCCGGCGTCATAAGGAAGTTTCGGAAAAAGAACCAGAAGCAGGAATAAGAATCTATGACCCTATACTCAAGCAAAATTTAGTCCGCTCTTAATCTAGAATAGCTAGTGAGATTTGGCTAACATAGTCTGTTTTGCTAGAATCCATGATTCAATCGTTTGGCGTACCTGGTCGCTATGTGGCACGCTCTGGAAGGAGTGGTAGCTTCTATCGTTACAGCAATGGGCACAGGCACCAACGGGCTATCGTTCATCCCCTCCTCCGGTGCTAGCAACACAACGTTTCTTATTTTCTTTGATTTGGGGTGATGTGATACCCTCCTTATCGGCAGCACCTGCAACCTCCTTCAACTAGTGCTGATGTATACTTAATATATCACGTGGTTAATATCGGAGAATCCCCGTTTCTTTCCTTATGAAAGGCAAACTCCCAGGCTTCTGAATTTCCATCAGATGCAAAGAGGCAAAACTTCCGCTCAGCGTTACACTACCACCACGTCACGTGCACTCGCAAGGGGTTTGAATTTAGGCGCATCGAAATGAATGGTCGGACTGCATGGAACCTACCTTGTGATGGACTAAAATATTGCCGCCCGAACCCCTTTCATCTCTTCACAAGTTGTCATTTGGCACAAAACTCTAGGACTGACTATGTCATCTGGTTCAAAAGCCGAAGTATTTTGCGCTTGACGTTGGCACAACACTGCTTAAGAGTTTCTTGTTTATATAGAGTTGGTCTACAATAGATTTAAGAACACGCCCAGGGTTACTTAAAGTTAAGTATTAACTTTGGATTACGTTGACCCGAGTAAAACGACATCCAAGCTTTTAAAGGGTTTGCAAAACCAAAGACTTGACTATTCTCGCTTAATATTCATTACGGGACCCCGCTTTAAGTATCAATATGGGCGTTTGGTGGCGATATCATCCTATCAAAACTGATATTTACATGACGCTAGTGTAAACTAGCGTTAGCGAAAAACCATGAATGACGTTTACAGAACTGAATACCTAGTAACATTGACTCGAGTAAAGCTAAACAGAAAAGTATTACAGAATTTACATACCAGCTAGGTACCAATTCTTGCGAAAGAGAACAAAAGTCAGGGAGGAGATAAAACAAACTTCACATCCAAGATATCCATCCATTCCTACCAAGTAGGGTGGTAATGGAGTAACGTTGCGCGAAAGTCGTGTGTCTCGTTACAAGTCTTCTCCGATGTATGGCTGGACAACTGCCCTGCTGCCCCCTATGCCATTACCAAAGTCCTTGACGTCCAGATAAGGTTGGATGTTATTCCCAACTAGGCAGGTAGATTCTCCCCACACTCTATCGACAATCCTATGTACATTACCGGGACGATCTCCTTCATCTGTAAGTAGTTTGGAAGCCGCTCGGAGATTTCAGCGCATGGGCCCGTAGCCAATCAGAACGTGAATTTGGGATGTGCCTTTATTGCATTCCATTTCCAGTCCCACTAGCTAACGAGCTATTCAATGTTTCACCTGAGCTATGTTCACTGAGCCTACATTCTACATTGGAAGAATTCATATAGAACGTGATGTGTTGAACGTGATGTACGGAGTACGCCATGAGTGTGGGTGACGTTAATTCTGCTAGTCAGGTACGCGTTGTTGCTTGTGCTAACAGCCATGGGACGAATGTTGAACCTGTCAAAAATGCAGCCACAAAATCCCACATGAAGGAAACATGAGTGAGCCACCTCTTAAACCCGTGGCGCTATCGAGCGCATCGGCTCGCGGTGTGGGGTCTTAAAGTCACGGCTCCTCCATTCCTAAGCATGACGGCCTAGAATTGATCTACGTAGCCTTTTCCTCTAAGTAACGTTTTATCAACGATCCTGTTCATCTCCCGCGCTTATACCTACGATCCTGGTCGATCCATCTTTAATCTTTACAACAGTTGTGACAGAAATATGTCTTGCAGGGTAAGGAAGGTTTCACAGAATGGCATAAGTATCATGAGCCGCTCCCTCATCTGTAACTCTTCATCCAGAACATTTGGTGACCTGACAATCACACGACCATACGCCCACCATGACTCGTTTCTTTCTAACTGCCCTCTCCGCTTCGGCGCTCTTCATGGCGGCTTCAACTGCTCCTACCGAAGTAATGGCTGTAAATGGAAGTGAAAGCTATGCCCCATTATCCGAACGTGCAGTCTCTGGATACCGCAATGCTGCATACTATGTGAATTGGTACTTCAACTTTCAACTGCAATAAATTCATATCTAATAGCAGATAGGGCCATCTACGGACGCAACTATCAGCCACAACAAATACCTGCTTCTTCGCTCACTCATGTCCTATACGCGTTCGCCAATATTCAAAGCGACGGCACCGTGTAAGTTTACCTCCGGATTTGCTCACAGTCATATAACTTCTGACACTAATATAACATTGTAGATTTCTGAGTGATACATATTCTGACTTAGAAAAACACTACCCAACCGATTCTTGGAACGATGTTGGTACCAACGTCTATGGATGCGCCAAGCAGCTTTTCCTTCTCAAGAAGAAGAATCGGGCCATGAAGACCCTTCTCAGTATTGGTGGTTGGACCTATAGCATGAACTCTAACTTTCCTACCTTGGCGAGTACAGCTGGTAAGTACTTAACTTGTGACCTCTTGAGTATCATGTGTTCAGAGCACTAACACGGTGATTATAGCCGGAAGATCAAAGTTTGCAAGCACTGCTATTGCTCTACTGAAAGATCTTGGCTTCGACGGGATTGATATAGATTGGGTAAGTTTCTCTACTTAGACTTCCAAAATATCACGTGCCATCCATATTCGAAACTCTTTACGATTCTTCTCTAGAAGTTACATTAACACATTCCCAGGAGTACCCATCCGATAGCACTCAAGCGGCAAACTTCGTTCTCCTCTTAGCTGAGGTCCGTCGTCAGCTTGATGCCTACTCTGCCACTAATTTTGGCGGATATCACCTCCTCCTCACAATCGCTTCCCCTGCCGGTCCCACGAATTATAACATTCTCCAGCTCAAAGCCATGGATGCCTATCTTGATGCCTGGCACTTGATGGCTTATGATTTTGCTGGCTCCTGGGATGCTAACTCAGGTCATCAAGCCAACCTCTCACCGAACCCATCGAACCCTCTCTCAACGCCATTCTCTGCCAACAAGGCGGTTACCGACTACATAGCCGCTGGAGTTACAGCAAGCAAAATCGTGCTCGGTATGCCCTTGTACGGCCGCGCATTCCAGAACACCGCCGGGATTGGAAAACCATATACTGGAGTCGGCACACCGGATAATGTCGGTAGTTTCGAAGCCGGGATCTGGAATTTTGCCGTTCTGCCTCGCGCCGGCGCTACAGAGGTTTATGATAGTGTGTCTGGTGCTACATACTCGTATGATGCGACAACGAAGGAGTTGATCTCTTATGATACTAAAAATCAGGGCATTAGAAAGACGACATGGTTGAAGAGCAAAGGCCTGGGCGGCGCCATGTTCTGGGAGACGAGTAACGACAAGACGGGTGCTGGCAGTTTGATCGCTACAGTCGGAGGGCAGATGACATTGGAAGGAAGCGCGAATCTTTTGCGCTTCCCAACGAGTAAATATGCTAACTTGGTTGCTGGCTTTCCTAATGAGTAGGATGACCTGGCGACGATGGGGAAAGGATAGGTGCATGGGTGGCGTTTGGACTTTGAACATGATTTCTCTTTTATATATACCAATACAGAGCAATTCATAGCTCTGAGTTCTGGCACACATATGGAAGTACTCGAGGGACTTGTGTAATGCTTTTACATCAGTGGTATTCTGAGTTTTCGTCATACGGGTGGGTATTGGGACTGTACATATTTAGGGATATATGTTTATAGGGTGATAATTTTTT
>Ga0247804_10000520_pt1 | contig 17739 bp, 15 predicted proteins | sample UWRJL029104C1_FD_181142 | JGI IMG/M metagenome (GOLD analysis project Ga0247804, IMG submission 181142) | Plant litter microbial communities from Arlington Agricultural Research Station in Wisconsin, United States - UWRJ-L029-104C-1 | ecosystem: Environmental > Terrestrial > Plant litter >...
GTGTACAAAGTAGTCGGCTTCGCTTTCTGCTTTCTTTTCTTCGGAGACCCAATAATTACCCCCCTAACGGACTGGCTAAACCGAAACAATCCCAAATGGCTAGAACTCCTAGAACCCAAAAAGTAGGAGTTGGCCCGGCGTTTTCAATGTAGGGAAACTAATGTTTGTAGCAATATTTTTCGAGGAGTACCGACGAACAGTCAAATTACCCTCACTCTCCTTCGTATGGGAGAAGCAAATAACACACCGCTTCCTCCGGTGCCAAAATCCAAGCCAGATGATCCAGACCGAAACCCGAGTTCAACTGTTAGTAAATCACTGCAGCTGGAAATTGCATCAGTAAACCAGCAGGTGTCACTAGGGGAAATCAAATCTGAAGATAAAGGAGATAATGATAACAAGGATGTGCCCAAACACAGGCATTTATCTAAAACAGTTCGATTTTTCAAAGGGAATATAAAAGCCGTAGTTGGGGCTAAGCTTGCTGTTGATTATGTCCGTGCCTCAGGAGGATCTGAAAAAGCTAAAGGTCATCTTGGTGTTCTTCCAAAGCCAAAAGAGCTCATATATGCCGGACCCAACGAGTTCAAGGCCCGTTTCGATGGCAAGAAAGGGTGGGTGTACATCACCCCAAATCCCCACCCCCATATGTTGTTTGTCTTCGAACAACCCAGCCTTGTCGAAAATGTGATGAAGATGGACCCTGCCTGGAAAATTCTCATTGCAGACATTACACGACTTAAAAGAGCAGCAGCATCATCAAACAAGCTTGCTGAGAAGGCAGCTGACTGGTCTGGAGATGGAGAATTGCTGGCAAGTGTAGAGATTGACGACATTACGGGAAAGACTTGGCGCTTTACAGCGATCCCAGAGCGAGATGAGCTTTTTAATCGTCTAATTGCAATTGGTGATCAAAAGTGGGAAAATATATGATATATTGAATGTTGAAAGTGGGTCATAGCAAAATCAAACGACCCTTTGCCTCAACATCGGAAGCCGATGAATTGTGCAAGTTAATTGTGTGACAAGTACTCACCCGAGCTTTATACATGCAATGTGCCACTAAAGCTCTGATATCGATACATTTCCTTTACGTCTGCAGAGCTTTGGTCTGCTCCTCATGGATGGTTTTCTCATGTGACCTTCTACAAGCCCATTTTTGATATTGAGATGCTGACATTTCCACAAGAGAAAGTCCCATTCCACTTTACTCTTTAAAGACTTAGACCACCCCTTTCTTCATCATATACATAATTTAACTAGGAGCTTCTTATCGATCGGTGAAATTGTGACATCTGAGTCATTTTGACTCTTCAAATTTCGACATCGGGGTGGTGAAATTGAGGAAGGGAGGAACAGGTGGCAGTGTTAAAGTATAAATGAATTTGTACAAACATCAAGAACTATGTCAGATATCCTAGTGTTCATTCCTAGCAATCTAAATTGATTTGATGGAAAGGAATGCCGAAGGATTTGGAGCGGTGTTATACATTGTACCTCAAAGTAAAGGTCTTCAGATGAGACCGATTCTGTCTTTGAAACATGAAAGATGCTCTAAATCTCACATGTCGCCTTTATTAGTGTATATATTCATTGATTGATCATCTAATTGCGTCTATAGCAAGTTAATGAGTTTGCACATAGCGAAATTGTCCAAGTGTTTATGTATATACGCAAAATATAGAGATTGGTTGCCAAAACGCCCCTCAGGGTATCAAAACTTCATTTTATTTCCTCTCATATTCAGGTCACGACACCAGTTACACCTCTACCACGATTAATCTGGATCATTTTGTCCTCTCCTCCACTAACAATACCGACTTCTTTATCCCAGGTAACTCCAAACACTTTGATACCCTCTCCTCCTACCGGTCTTTTTGCTTCTTTTTGAGAATTACGCTCAATGATATACATCGCTTCGCCAACCGATCCTGATCCTTCTTCTTTCGTTCCCTGTCTCGTGCTCCTTAAATCCCATCTGTGACTTGTCAGTACAAACTTTTGATCTCATGGTAGCTGCATATTTCAAGCAAGAACAAATGACGGGAATAAACTTACACTCTACATGTTCCATCATTACTAGCTGATACTAAGCCATATCTACTCTCTGGATCAGGAGAAAGGGACGTAACTAGATTAGTATGGCCACGTAGAGTCATCGCCTGGGTTGTTGAAGCGGAAACTCTAGGGTCTAATAATGTTATATGTCGTGCAGTTGTTCCAGCGGCGAGAAGTTGATGGCTGACTCCAGGAAGAGCTGTGATGCAGAAGAGAGGATGAGAGGTTGTTCTTGTGTCGACAAGAGAAGAAGTTGTGAGGTCCCAGCTACGGATGGTATGATCCTGAGAACAGGAGTATGCTACTGTTGGGTCATCAGGCTTGAATATCACGCCGTATACAGGAGCTGTATGTCCTGATATCAAGGAGAGCGGCCCTCGTTGTGGTGTGGATACCGAGGTCGTCGATTTCCGACGCTTAGATCGCAGAGAGGAGGGAAGTAGAGAAGAAGAGGCCTGTGGAAGGTCAGCCCGATATTACTCATGGCATGTATGTTGACGAGATGAAGTTCTCAGGTATGGGGAGCTTCGAATAACATACCTCTGGTGCTGATGATTCGCTGGTAGTCCACAAACCTAATGAAACTCTAGTCAGCAAATGTATCTTCTTACCACTAAATACTACCAAGACTGATGACTTAAAACTCTTGGTTCCTCAATTTCTTACCGATTTTATCATCTCCGGCTGCCGAAAGAATGCGATGTGAAAGTCCATGTACGGCCAAGGAGAAGATGTACTGCTTATGTCCATAGAGTTCAAGTTTGGGTTTCAGTTTTCCAGAGAAGCCATCTTCTGATTCGTTGTATTGCCATATCCTGATTGTTCGATCCATGCCCGCAGATGCAATTTTGCTCTGTGAGATAAACTTCGCGGCCTTGATTCCGTGCGTATGCCCCCCATCACTAGCCGTTGCTGATGTCGCAATCACCTGTCCTGACTTGTTCCATATCCGTAGAAGTCCATCGTAAGACCCCGACAAGATTCTTTCTTGACCAGGCACAAATTTCGAGGCATCACGGCCACTTAGACTGTGTGCCGATAAAACATCTACCGAGCTAACCCAATCATCGTGCTCAAAGCTGGCCTCATATATAGGAGGAATAAAACTTCGAACATATTCGAGTCGTATTTGAGTCTCAGTAGAGTACCCGTTCGCCGATAGATACTCCTCTAGAGTCGTCCGTAGGAAGGAGCTGTTGATGAGGAATTGGAAGGGTACAATTTTGGGGGTGTCCAGCATAGACTCAGAATTCAGGATTTGGGAAAGCCCGGAGCGTCCAATGTCTACAAGATTGTCAGCTATTTGAGCAAAATAGGAACTCCTATGCCATCTATCGCTCCGTTGCAGTGACTAGGCTGACAAATGTACTTACTAGTAGGAACAAGAAGCTGTTGCTTTTCTTCCGGTAACGCGATGTCTGGTGAATTGGTAAAGAATTGTACCTGGATCTGGCGGGCCACGGGTTCAGACATATTGGTATCCATTGCCCTGAATCGCTCTGTGGGAGTCTACTTCTGGTCCGTAAGTTTGGTGGGTTTGATGTCGAGGGGAAAAAATATATTTACGATGGGGCGGACAAAATTCCGCGTCAGCCTCGTCATGTGATTCTCACCAGCCTAGTGAAGCTACATAAACAGTTTTACAGCCTCGCCGATTGATCTCACTCGTTGTATTTAGCTTCACGAAAGACAACAAAAACTCCAGCATTTTATATTACCTAACGTACAACTCTCACCACACGCTTAGTATCTGTAGTCTCGTATTTGATGGGATATTTGGAGCTGCGAGAAACTATGAATATGCAGAAACGCTTGTGCTAACCTAGCCACAGGCATCGGTGCTGTATAGCCACTACCAAATTTTTCTCAAGCAACCTAGAACCTTTTACTTCTAAATGCAACCTTATGTGTTGTGACATTTAAGATATGTTACCGAGAAGCGTCTAGTAAATTATGCTTCCTCACTAAAATGCTTTAATTCAAATTATTTTACAATTTCGACGAAAAGGTCGAACTCACACACGTGATCTAGGAGTCGGTCAGTCAAAATTTCCCGTTTGGGACGCCGAACATAAGCTCTTCAACATATTCATTTGCATCATTATTCTTCTTTTTCCTTTCGTTTCAACAAGGTTGTAGATATTGTATCCGTGAATATTATGGCAAGGGGATGAGAAGATGGTGGGCGTCCCTCTTTCTGATCAACATGTCAGTGAAATTGAGGTTTTCTCATACAACATCACGTATGCACCAGATCATACATTGCGATGGGACCCACCACCAAATTCCAAAGAACTAGCAATTGCTCTGAGTTATCACTTTCCACTAGAACCGGACCTTGAGAGCAAAATGCGAGCAGCAATGGTTAAATTTCTGTCCGACCGACAACCATCTTCCACTTCAAAAGGAGAAGCACATAGGTATCTAACACCAGAAGATGACGAGATGGCTCCTGTTTCCAGCAAACCAAAGCGGGCTACGAAGACGAAATTGTTATCTCCAAGGCAAAACCAATTGAAGATGGTTGCTTGGGGTCCGGGAAATGGTCCGAACGGTGGCTTTGATAAAAGGGAGGTCAAACGTCGCAGATATCAGACAGAAGAGGGTGCGAAAGTCGCGCGGAATCGAGGTTATGCATGTGAACGACACCGTCGGCAGAAACTCAAGGTCAGTGAATGAAGAGATATAACTTCCGCTCCTATCTAATACCTAAAGTGTGACCCTGATACATGTCCGAGCAACAAACAACGACTCGGAAATCCTCGTACTCAAGGAAACGATCAGTCGTTGAAGCCAACATTTTCTATGCCCAACTTAGAACCTGATATTTTTCAGAGCGAGACTTTAGCTATTGGCACACCAACAAGCTTCCCTGACCATGCCTTTCCAGGCAAAGATACTGTATGGGATGATTACTCCCCGCTGCCTTTTACAGCAGATATGGGTCTACAGCATACCAACGATACAAGCTGGAACTTGCCACTCAACATCCCACTAGCTGACACGACTGATATGATGATACATGATCCCAGCTATATGTACGATAATGCTGTGGGAAATACTGATATCCTCTCCTTTTCCTGGCAAGGAAGCTCTAGCCTGGACCCGGGAATTTTTTTCATATCAAGTCTTCCAGCAGCTGATACTCTACAGACTGATGACGCCTTGTCAAAAGCCACTCAAGGGAATCTCGCCAACAATATGTTGCCTACCGATTTCATTAGCTGTCACTCACTCGTATTTCCGTCTGATACTGCCACTAACTCAGACCTACAACACCAGAAGCAAACTCTCACCCCTGGGCTGTTCTTAGCCCAAGAAGGATGCAACAGAATTTCCATCAAACCTACCTCAGATCACAGCGCGGAGTCAAAAGCTACGCCGTGGTACTTTTGCAAAACGACTGAAAAAGAAAATTGTCTTCCTGAAATCACCGTTACCATAGGCACTGGTGATGATGCACGCTCAACAACTTTTACAAACAAATCTGACTTCATTATTAAACTCAAGGAGCTCATATCACATCCACATTATTACTTCTCTGTTCCCAACCTGGTTCACGATCCTGAACAATTGACCTCTTATTGTCGAGCAAGCTATGGAAAACATAGAGGGAGAAAACTGGAAACATTGCAAGACCTCCCATATGTAGCAGTTCGTCGTTGAAAACAGGAGGACGTGGCGAGTTTTAGCGTTTGATAACTTTTAAGCTATGCCATACTAAATTCGAATTTGGGCCTGATAACGGCTAAGGCTGTGAGATATAGATCTTCACTAACTTCCAGATGAAATTGCCAAATGAAAAATAAATGACCTTTCCTCGTAGTTGTGTACTGGCTCGTCGCTTGTAAGGTTTACTACAGAGTTCTCGCTCTAGTCGCAAAATGACCATTTATGGTCACCGATGATTGTGAGTGAAATGGGTACAAGTTTATGAACTTTTAGGATTGCACGACGATAGCTTTGTGTTTAGCGACAGGAAAGGAATTTTGTTCGTTGTAGACGTAAGTGACATTACACATTAATGGCCAGAAAGCTGTTTAATCAGCTTTATAAAATGCGGTGCGTGGAATGGTGTTGATCGCATCCAATTCAAAGATATTCATTGTGCAAATATGAAAAATTTCCAAACCAGGCCTGTCTACTGTGATGTATTTTCCACTGCCAATTACTGAGCTCGCTGCTGTGATGAAAGTTTGCCTACGAATATCCTAAAAAGTGTATCCTGCAACTATTGGAGAGTTAGTGGTTTTGAAAAGTTGTGCTCACAGCAATATCAATCCTTCATCTAGCGACCCGGGCCAGTATTAGTCAAATAGAAGCTTGCTAACTACATTTTCATTAATAAATGACGTATATAACTAATTTAAAAATTGCATTGAGTTTTTCAAGGCTGCATTTGAGAACGTGCCCTTCGAACAAGCTAGGTATTAATACTGTGCAATCTTGAGCTGAAGTTTGATGGATGCTTTAATTCTCTAGCTAATAACCTAAATGTGGAAAAAATGACAAGGAGAAGAATGATTAAAAAATAGACATTAGAATAGATATCTATGAATGTTGTAATTTCTGCCAAAGCTTTGTCGATTCATTTCAAATTTGGAGTACCACTATACATACATACTCACGTACGTGCTCATTGTATTCGGCGGTAATCCTTGATTGTCTTAAATACGTGCGGTGTTGTGTTGATATACCATTTGAAGCTTAAATAGAACGCATGAAATAGTCAAATAACCATTGCCATTTCAGGCTAGTTACAACATTTATCGCCTTGCTCCATCTTCACATTTTGAATTTTTTGAGTAAATTGGTACCTCAACTTGTCTCTGAGCTACCGAAAAATTCAACCCATATCAGTCAATCGGTGATGCAATAATACGATGCAGAGATGTCTTTTTGCTTGGAGTAGCTCAGTGGTAACATTCCTCACCTATAGGTCCTAACAAACGCATATTAATGTGTCGTATAGCTTTAAGCATCACTGTAATCATTTTCAAGCAGCAAGATATTTCCCTAGTGGCCAGAGACATGATGATACCTAGTGTCATTACATAAGGTTCTAACAGTTTCTAGCATACAAGTTAAGATGTAATTAAGCAATAAGTGACAACTTGATTAGGAATCAAATAGCTCGAAAACTTAGAAAAATGGGAAAGAAAAAACTTCGATGTCTAGTCTGCGCCAAATATCCTTTGCTATGTCTTCTATAATACAATATAACCTGTTTAGCTTTAACCCTTACAAAATTCATAACTGCTATAATTTCTCCCATCCGCCCATTCAGTATATCGGTCTAAAACTTTCGCATCATGCGCTCTAGTCGTCTTGAAGAAAATTGTTTCGAATGGATGGTAACTGATCCCATAGTATGTACCCATACGCATGAAATCTGGACGATTATCACCGCAGACCACAAGTTCGCTACTGTGATAAGAGCTTAACATCACATCTAGTTTGTATCCAGCAGCAATTATCAGCGCACTTGATCCAATCTCCATGGCGACTGCAGACTCGTATTTGCTAAAACATTCATTGATTCCTGGGTATGGAGGCCACATTCCATTGTCTTTGTACTTTGGTATTTTGTTTAATTCAGCAGCCGCGGCTTCTGGAGGAAATAGGAGGATTTTGATTCCGATACTATCCGTGGCTACAATTGGTGTTTGAACGTGTACAAGTGGCCAGCAGTTTGCAGACATTCCCACCATCTATGTTAAAGCTTTAGTTTTTTGTTCAAGTTTCAGGAGGGGACTGAGGGACGAACCTTAACTTCGTCCGTAACTCTCTCTAAATACATGTCACTCCAACAAGATTTTGACCAGTATGGTAGAAAAGGCCCACGCAGACTCGCGTTCAGCATAATGAACTTTTTATATCTCTTATACAGGCTGTCCTTCAGAAGAATCTCTGCATAGGCACCTAAATCATAGCATTTATTTTCGCGCTTAACATACCTATTAAAAGTCAGAATGTTCAAGGTTAATCGCTGGGAAGTAAAAGAGAATGCTAGCTCGCAATGAAAGTGCTGTACCGGATATTAGGCTCTTTCGGAATCATATTTTCGGCCTCATTTTCTCCATTTAAGATAAAGATAAAGTCTGCTTGCGCATGAAGTCCATGCTTTATGAAGAATTTCAAATTCACTTGAGCATTCTTGGCCTCAAAGTAGCTGTACAGAATTAACGGCCTGTCCGATTTTCCTATTTCAGCTGGTGGAAATGGGGCATGGATCTTAAGAAGATCAGCAAACTTCAATCATGAATCCATTCTATCAAGCATATACTCACTTTAGCTATTCGGGACCTTTTAACCTCAAATTTTCGCAAGAAACACACCGTAACAAGCAAAAACAAAAAGGCTGTCCAAATATGCCATCTTGGGGTTACCCTGCCTATCATAGTTTTTTTCGGATAGAAGTAACTCGTAAGAAAACAATACAGGTGTATCGAAATACCAAGTTAAAGTAGCTGACCAGGAAAATAATTGTAATTACTACCCATTGTTGGTTATTATACCGGGGCAACTCTTCCGAGAGATCCAATGAACGACTAAGCGCAAACCATTGTGTTGATAAGGGTTGGTGGCGTCACTAGAGTGATGGGGTCGATGTGCATCTCGCCGAGGGCTGAAGATTTGTTACAATGCCGCTTTAACATCAACATTCTCGCTCGCTAAATTTATCTGGTCAAACATCCAAACTTGGCAAAGAATTCAGGGCGGCTCTAGAAACGTGCAAGGAATATATTGCAATTTAAGTGCGTAAACAGCCTTGCTTACTTATTCCCACTGACACCCAATGAGATACGGTGGTTGTGGGTTTCATTGAGAGTGAAATCTGAAAAGGTTGCTCAAGGGATTGCACTTGGTGCTTGGCATAATTAGTTGGACTGATAGGTCATTCGTTATACAACTTCAACTTCTCAAACATCTTGCAACGCCCAATGCTCCTTTCAGCTGTGCCATTTTGTAACTTTGGCTCAGAACACTAGTGAGCCTAGGAAGGGTAAAGGCGTAGCAAACTATATGATGAATTACAAGTTAAACCACCAAGTGCATCTTTTATGGTTCTATTTAATATAACAGCTTTGCTTAGAAGTGTATTTATTTCTTCTTCCAGTGCACCCTGTTACTCAAAATTTCTTGGGAACGCTCATGCCTATCATACGTATCAGCAATTATACACAAGTAGCAATAAAATATCACTTAATTTTCACGCTACCTGAACACATTAACATATTTTGAATATATCATTGAAGGGCGATAAAGTACTTGGGCTTCGCAGTGTTAAGAAAACGGCAACAGCTAATGTGATTTGCTATATCTTCAAAATTGTAAGGCGTAGATTGAAGGTCGCAAATCTATTCTTCACTGACTAATACTAATGATCATTTGCACTTCAAAAGCTCTTGTCTGAAGAATTTTACATTTATCAAGTCTTGTCCCTTTGCTGGAGTGGGAATTCCTGGGGTTTGGTAGCTAGCAACAAGACTAATGGGTGAGCGACTCATTGTCTATGGATGGAAAAGTAACAACGGCAATATTCTACAACCTTTACCACAAAATTTTGGGCTTCCTTTGGTCAAAGCACTAAACAGCTCACACAACTAACCACAAACATCGGTTAGCCAAAAAATAGAATGTATAGCTCCTTATTAACAAACAGGGTAAAGAATAGAGACGAACAAAATTTGCTGCTTACTGTACTTATGTTAGTATTGACTTCTTATTTTCTATTTTACTTAGTCAGTCCTCCATGTGGATCATGTAGAGAAATATATCATACATCGCCAGGCTTTCCTATTCAACCACTACGGGAAAAGAAATCGTGCCGCTACTATGTCTGTCACAGATCCTTACAAAGCTAGTATAGCATTATTAGCATACATTATAAAAATTACAGTGTTTAATAAGGATAGAAAGATTTATGACCTAGATTAGTACAGGTCCGTATTGGGCCTACGGGAGGGGTTTCGCAAGGAGGGCAATGTAAGAGCGTAATAGAAGACCAATGTCTCATCAGTCTAGGTATGAAAATCAGTAATGCCATTATAAATAAAATAATTATCTTCTTCAACACTTTCTGAAAATTGTGGCCCCCGTTTACCAGCAAAGCTGCCGTGGAAGTTATTACGTCGCATGATTAAGGACGCTAGTAGCAAAATGTTTGATTGATACAGTCAGAGAAGATGACACGCGATAGTGTATAATACGGTAATCAACCATCTTCACTTAGATATCACGTATTCTAATATCCACTATAAATGTACTGTATTAAAGATTATACAAAAAGTAGAGAGTATTCACTGAATCTTGAACAAGGATATTCAATGGCCTACAAGTGGGAACCGTTGGTGTTTTGAAAGCCGTTGTATTTCTAAAAGTGTCCTTGATTCTCGATCACCAAGGAGCATTCACTACAACGATCTATTTACCATTGCTCTGTGCAAATAAACACAAGGTAAGACTGGGTTACTATTGACCTTACTAGACACCTTAAGGAGCCTCCCATAGAGCCGAACTTCTCATAGCATGGTTGATATATTCATCACAGGTGGGGGCCATCAATCGACCGTTCGAGAAGCTCCTCAGCATTTAGAAAAGCTCCAGATTTCACAATATGGCAACTTGAGAATATAGGCTAGTCCGACTGAGATGTGCTAGCTGGAGGATTCGAGATGAGGCAATAGGTTAAGATATTGAAATGTGCGGGGAGGCGAACCTGCAAGGAACTGGGGAGAAGCTGGGGCTAGGTCTTAGCTTAGACTGGGCATCTAAATATTGGCTGAAATCAACCAAACCACCGGGTCCAAATGTAATTTAAATACCCCGGTTATGCGTTTCTGGTCATGCCGCGGACTTAATTTGCCCATTTGCCAACCCATCATTCAAGCTTGATTCTCTCCATTACTCTCGAGAATCTTCCGATTACTTACCTCATTGTCTCCTGTTTGCCTGAAGACTTTAATTTAGAAGATGAAACTTGTTTGAACTTACCAGGTTTATGTTCCATTGAATTGCTGTTTGATACGTGGCGTTGCGTACTCTGTAAGTAGTAGATGGTTCTTGTTACTCACCTGCTTAGAGTCAATTCTCGGCTGCGGAATGCTTTCTCATTTCCAACAATGCTGGAAGGTACGGCAAAGCGCTTATCGTATTGTCGGCTGCATTGATATCCACTGGCTGCTAAAATTACCATTCATATAATCATGGTCATCGCTTGTTGTTTCCCGACTGTAATTGATTGGTCGGTTCTATCCCCGTGGGGGTTATAAAGCTCAATCCAGGGCTAAGCCCGTGATATGTACCTCCATTCAGATGTTATTACCTACGCTTAATGTCAAGCCGCATAAGGATCTCGGATCTGTGGCTTGATCGGTGATTTGACGCGTTCTGATTTCGCCAATATTTTGTTGGATCTGCGAGTGATTAATTAGGTACTTATACTTCCCCAAAGACGACAGTGAGGGTCACTCGCAAGCTCTATCTAAGCTCTCTTCTTATATTTTCGTTGGCCTTAGAATATTTGTCATCATGGTTGTAAGTCAACCACCTCTAGAGAAAAGAACGCCTGTTACATGTATTCGAGAGCTGACCATGTGAATGTCCTCCTAGCAGCTAATTGCACATCAACCATGTAGCACACTAATAGCTCTTTGTACCATCTTGACTAGCTTGTCTGGTGTTTATTCAGCTAGCGTTTCTGCGGGAACTGCAACTCAATTCGCCAAAATCCTTGGTGCAGCGTTGTCTCCAGGAGCCTCGATATATCTACCCCGCTCGCCAAACTTCACCAATACCACCCAGCGCTGGTCAGAGTATCAAGCTCCTACATTCTCTATAGCAGTTGAGGTGGCTACTGCGAATGATGTACAAGAAACGGTGCGAGATATGACTACGCAGGCTACCCTGCCAATTAGCCAAAACTAACAATAACCACTAAGGTCAAATATGCAAACCTTTTTAAGCTTCCATTTCTAGCAACAGGCGGCACTCATGGGTCAATTTCCTCGCTCGGAGCACTGGACTACGGAGTTGATATCTATATGCGAAAACTCAACTCTATCACGCTGGAAAAAGATGGCTGCACTGCCAATATCGGGGGCGGTGTTATCAGCAAGGACCTTACAGATACTCTATGGAGGCAAGGGAAACAGACAGGTAAGTGTCGCCGTTCTTCCGTGGCCGTCCCGAGGGTTAGGGTTTACGCGACTAATCTACTATGAAGTAACCGGAACGTGCGAATGCCTTTCTTTACTGGGGCCTACTCTTGGAGGAGGTCAGGGTTGGCTGGAAGGCAAATATGGGCTTTCCTTGGATCAGATAGTCGAAGCTCAGGTGGTTGTTGCAGATGGCTCATTGCTCACTGCATCTAAGAATTCAAATTCTGATCTGGTACGTATTGTGAGGTCACGTAAAGCAAATTCCGAACCTCCAAATATCAAATGCTCTTAGGAATTTTAGCTAACTTTTATAAGTAACTAATTAGCCCATTCTTAAGCCTCTGGTTTCCCTGCAGCTTGCTAATGGTCTCCTAGGTACTGGGCACTGCGTGGTGCTGGACACAACTTTGGGATAGTAACCTCAGTAAAATACAAAGTCTATGATGTTCCAAAAAGCAACATCTGGACGGTAGGTACCTTCTTCTACACCGAGAACCAGTTCAGGCCCGTTTTTGAGCTGGTTAATAAGTTCACGGCCGACGGTAAACAACCAGCAGGATTGCTCATTTGGTCCAACTTCTTTCAATCTGCAGATATTGATCCCAATAACGTATTTATACATCTGCCTAGTGACTCTCCGTCGCATCAGATTACTAACGAATAGCAGGCAGTAATTCAGATTGAAGTTATCTTCGAGGGGACCATAAAGGAAGCGTCGCGATACACGAGCGAGTTTGCCGCATTGGCACCTGTCGCTTCTACTATTGTTCCGGCTGACTTTACCCAACTTTCTGGACTTACGGAGCAGGGTATCGACCAGTTCCCTTGCCAGAAACTTGGCAACAGGAGTCCACGCTTTACTGTTAACGCAAGAAAGTACAATGTGACTGCCACTAAGGCAGCATTCGATGTCTTTAATACAGCCACGAAAGTTCCCGGAATGGAGAATTCGCTATTTCTAGCTGATGGGTATGCCGCTAAAGGCGTGGTGAACGTGCCTGCAGATAGTACAGCATATCCTGACAGACATAATGTTCTACATTTGTGAGTCCTCGCCCTGGGAAAAAGATCCCGATAAAGGAATTGGAAAAAGGATTTGAGGTTGACTGACATGATGAATGCAGATCGGCAGTTTTCATCTATGCTGATTCTACTCTTGACAAGATTGCTATTACCGCTGGAAAGGAGATCAGGAGGCTGCTTATCGAAGGTCAAAGGTCGACTCCATTCAATGCATATGTGAACTATGCCTTTGGTGACGAGAGCGTCGAGGAAATCTACGGACATGAGAAATGGCGCCTGGATAAACTTCGTGCTGTGAAGGCCAAGTACGATCCTAACAATCGCTTTCACTTCTACGCACCTATTGTACAGTAGGGAAAAGATACTTTTGATACAAATGAAAAGGTTGAAGTTGTATACAAGAAAGCTATGTGCTGTGGTACTTTGATCTGTACATAGAAATCCATATTATTGTATAATAAATGTTCATCCGCTCCTTTTATCTCAGTGACCAAATTACAGTTACTGTTATCCGTGGATCGCTCCTCTTTTTCAAACAAATTCTCTCTCCAAATTTAATCCTTTAAATTAGTAATATTGGTAAAGCAGTTCGGATTTTGTCTGAAGTCTAATACAGAAAGCTACTTCACCGTACTACTGCACATAATATAACATCTGTTTGTGATATTCATCAGCTTTCCAAGTCGAAAAATCTTTACTACTAGAACAGAGTAGATGATCAGATGTTGCAAATAGATTCGCGGTGACCCCTATTCTGTGATATTGAAATTAATCTCTATCTTATTTTCTCGACTGCCCCACACGTATGATAGAACGACACAAGGTAGCTCGTAATCGGCGGTCAATCAGCAGGACGATAAGAACTCTGAAGCTTTTTGGTTGTACCTAGCAAACTTGTAACATTGATGATCTCACATATATTCATTCACTAGCGACGAAGAAAAGAGCTTGTCATTGAAAATTGATCAGTAAAAGCTCCACCATGATATCTGGTTTCGTAGAGGCCTGCCTTTAGATACACCAAAGAAGAAATCCAACCGCGATTACTACGACTGCCATTACTACTATTGCAACCACTGATTTAAAATCTTAATATTGCCCCTCTAACACCCTTGTTTCCTAAACCGAACACACAAAGTTGGCAATACTCAGTAAGTTGTTCCACGGAAGGTTACAATTATGTTGATATTTTGGCTTTGGGTGGCGCATCCTTCGCGGCGTACTGTTTAATACCTGGCTCCCCTACAATTGCTTTTCCAGAAACAGTGTAGGTTATAACATTTGCCGCTGCCGCCGCAATGAGTCCGTCAGTTGCCTTTTTATCGGCTTTGCTGAGTCCGGGTGACACCGATGCTCCACAGACAGTCGCCATATCAAGCCTGGTCAAGTCTCCCGGGCCAGGGTTACTCAAGGCGTCCATGGCAAGAGCAAAGGTCACAGGACTGTAAAGCATGCCTGCATGGCTAAAATCTTTACCAGCAGGCTGGTTAGGACAAGCTGCCTGAACCAAGGTATTACTGACCCCGACATTGCGCGCATCAAGGAAGAAACCAGAACCTTTGACGTTGTCGACTTGGGGCTTTACGATCTCGTCGCTAGAGCTGAAGACCGCCGTTGTGGGGACGAAGGCTGAGTCACCTCCATTCGCGTTAAGAGTTTTGACGTAGTTTGAGTCATCCTTTTGCTGACTGAGAGCCTGTGGAACGGGAGCAATAGCCTGGAATGCATCGCCAATTCCGCCAGTAAAATTGATGATAGTGCTACCTTTAAGATCTGGAGACACTGGAATGAAGTCACTGACTACCGCACGAGTAGATGGCCAGTATTTCATAGCCCATTGCATGTTCATAGATCCTTGGGACCAGGTTATAACGCTAACATTTGCGTTATTTGATACCGCAGATATATAATTGATTGAGTATGAATAGAACTCAGCGTTGGACTGGATGTCATTCAGCAAATTGTCGGGGATGTCGAGGGCAACGGGATCAAAGGTCGAACTGTTCATGAGTTGCTTCAAGAAGTTACCGCTGAAGGATGATGTTCCTGTAGCCCCTGTTCCTGGGCCTAAGATAACCGGCATCTTTTTCCCAAATGTAAAGGAGGCGGGCATCTTGATCGCAGCTTTGAGTGTTGCTTCCGTGTTACTGTAAGGCGCATCTCCTTCTGCTTTTTGCGGAAAGATGGAAGCCCCTAGTGCAATTCCAGTAAGATCTCTATAAGCCAGTCTGTGAATCAAAGACCTTGCCGCCAAAGTATTCGCAATTATGTCATGGCTATCTAAAGGGTTCGTGGGAGTTGCTAGAGGCGCTGGAGGTGTTGGAGCTGCTGAAGCAGTAGCAAAAAAGCCAAGCAGTGCGAGGGAACAAACATTGATGAAATACATTTTAGCAGGTCGGCGAAGCTAGTCTTTAAATTTTTGAGGTTGAAAGCTGACAGTTTGGGTGGAGAATTCTTTTCATGCTTTGAAATTCGGAAGGAGAAAAGGGACGAAGATCGCCCCTTTATGACAGTTGTTTAAGGGCGTTTGCTGAAAAGTCCACCAGCGGCATTGTGGTGGACATGAGTAGCTAACTATCACATGGAGAAGTGCTAAGTTACCTGTTCAGCCATAAAACTTTCCATGGTTTATGTCTTTCTGTTGCCGGTTCTTGATCGTTCCCGAATGCGACTGGTCCCCCGATTAGAAGCTTGTTTTTAAATCGAAACAAAATGAAACAGTATTGGAAGGTTTCCCTCTACTGTGTGGTATTTGGTCGAATCTGGGGGTACTATCAACAAGGGTTTAAGTCCTATGTACTACATTATAGGGCAAGAAGCTCACACGGAGCAAACACTGCGCCTTCTTCAAAAGAAGGCGCACCAACAACTTCCAGCAGATTCAAAAATGGCGCGCATAGATGTAACTTGTTATGAACTAAGTTTCTCAGAAGATCCTCGCTGCTGAGCTCATTGTTTAGTACTTCATTTGCTGTTCAAGAAACGTATGTCGTAGCTACATGACTAATATACGCTCTATGTTAAGGCAAATCTTTCGTGACTGCAAAAATCTAAATATATGCCCGTTTGTGATTCCTGATAGTATAGTCCCTAGGCTTTGCAGCGCTTTGTATTTGACAAGCGATAATGGGGGTTGAAGGCGAAGGCCAGCGCTCGGCACTTAGCCACTGTCAGAGCTCGCAAAACATGTTACGGAATCACTAGTCGTAGGTTTGCCGGAACTGTTTCATATGACAACGACCAAACACACCTCGAACAGTCTCTACCATCAGTCTGCTAGTTATCTATGGTCACATAATTCATCCTCGGTAACACAATTCCTGTCTGTGAGTGGAAGTTCTGTTGCTATTTAGCATGTGGGTGAATTTGAGTGATAAACAACAGCCCCATGCGCAGTAACTTTGCGAATTACAGGGATCTATAACATAGTGAAACATCGAAGCATCAATTGCCGTTGAAACGAATGGTGAGATAATATGCGGGAAGAAACAAGTTATCCTACGAAGCATGCACCTCTGACGAGGCCTAGGCGCTTTGACAGCAGCCCTCGAAGCAGACACCCAAAAATATCGACTTCTGCGATGTTGAGAATTTAACTTTATTCTTAAAATGGTATAAACTACCCGACTGACAAGTAAATTGCGAGTAGAAGAGGTGAATAATATCTATCATCTCAATACTTTGAACCAACACATACCATACGTATAGGGGGACTGTCAGAGGGACGGTCAGGTGATCCTAAGCTGCACCTTACTCTACCTGTTCAAATATGTGGATTCAATAGCATAAGACTATACAGCGTCCGTGTAAGCTAATGTGATCTTTCTGTGAAAGAATAGGGACCTAAATATAGTTATAGCATGGCAGGCATAAATATTTTATCAAAACCATTCCTTGGAGGGGAAGCGTTTTACGAGAAGCAGCTGTTGCAAGTGGGAGAATGAAATCCATGTGCAGATATAGGTGGTTTAGTCGGAAATTTATTTGATTTTTAACCACTCATATAAATTTCAAAGAGAGAAGTGATAATTAAGCACCACTTCTTTTCCATAAGTGCTGTTAATACCTGCTTGGAATTCAAGCTTGGATCAGGCGGAAAGACTAAGCTTTCTCTTCTAAGTGTGATGGTTCACTAGATTGGAAATGCGGTACGCCGGACAATACTCCCCCGCCATCCTTGTAGTCTTAAAATTAATGGATTGAAATCATGAATATGTCAGCATTACTGATACAAACACGAAAGATCCGCTGGAGCAATTCTTCACCTTCATCCGGAATAATTATTGGGCCGTACGATCGGAGGAGACAACATGGAAGCCAATGGTTTTTGGGGAGTTATATCTGAAGGGTTAGGGTTGTGAAGTGGTGGCGTCGTGGAGTCGGGACGGCGTAATAAACATTTTTGTGGCTTGGTGGCTTGAGGGAGAATCCAATAGTTGATACATCTTATTAGCGCCACTTTGGCATTTAGTACGTATATATATTGTCGTCGATG
>Ga0247804_10000521_pt1 | contig 17732 bp, 13 predicted proteins | sample UWRJL029104C1_FD_181142 | JGI IMG/M metagenome (GOLD analysis project Ga0247804, IMG submission 181142) | Plant litter microbial communities from Arlington Agricultural Research Station in Wisconsin, United States - UWRJ-L029-104C-1 | ecosystem: Environmental > Terrestrial > Plant litter >...
GGCTAAAACCATTCCCGGCCAGGAAAAACTCGTTATCCCCGGCGACCCCGAACGCGAAATGGAAATTGAAAGAAGGGCCAATGGTATACCGCTGCTGGACGTGGTAGTAAAAGACCTGGAAGCGCTGGGCGAACGCTTTGGCATAAAGCTGTAGAGAAGCAATACTGTATTAATATGGAATAGGGAATATTTAATATTTCCTTCAATTCATTAAAGCTGCTAACTACCTAAACCCTCTAAACTACCTAAACCTACTAAACTCCTAAACTCTAAACCCTAACCCTAAACCAATTCTTAATTCATAACCCATAATTCATAATTCACGCTTTATCTTTGCGGCTCTCTTCATTTTCCAACAACAAAACGAGCGCAGAAATGAAAGTAATGAAATTTGGCGGCACCAGTGTAGGCAAACCCGAACGCATGCATGAAGTGGCGAAGCTGATCACCAAGGATGAAGAAAGCAAGATCGTTGTATTGTCGGCCCTGAGCGGGACCACCAACGCATTGGTAGAGATCAGCCAAAGCCTTGCATCGGGCGACCGTTCTTCCGCGAAGCAACAAATAGAAGCATTGGAAGCCCATTACCGCGATTTCATCGGGCAACTGCTCAGTACCGGTGCGGCGCTGGACAAAGCAGGCGCAACTTTGTCGGAGCATTTTGAATTTTTAACCATCATCTTAAAAATATCTTTCAGCGAGGCGCTGAACAAAGACATCCTTGCCCAGGGCGAATTGCTGAGCACCAAGTTGTTCTCGATCTACCTCCAGGAACAAAACATCAACCACGTGCTGTTGCCGGCGCTGGATTTTATGACCATCGATGGCTACGATGAACCGCAGATCGGTACCATCAAAGTAAAGCTGTCGCAGTTATTACAGAAGCACAAGGAAGTGCCTGTTTTCATTACGCAGGGTTACATCAGCCGCAACGCGCGGGGAGAAGTGGACAACCTGAAAAGAGGCGGCAGCGATTACAGCGCTTCCCTGATCGCGGCGGCGGTGAACGCCAGTGTTTGTGAAATATGGACCGACATCGACGGCATGCACAATAACGACCCGCGGGTAGTAAGTAAAACGGTGGCCATCGAACAGATGAGTTTTGAAGAAGCGGCCGAACTGGCTTATTTCGGCGCCAAGATATTGCACCCGGCAAGCATCTGGCCTGCGCAATATTTCAATGTACCCGTACGGTTGCTGAATACCATGCAACCCGGGGCGCCCGGCACGCTCATCGCTGAAAAATCGAACAGCGTAGGTGTAAAAGCCGTGGCTGCCAAAGACGGCATCACCGCCATCAAGATCAAGAGCAGCCGCATGTTGCTGGCCTATGGATTTTTAAGGAAAGTATTCGAAGTGTTTGAAAAATACCGCACGTCCATCGATATGATCACCACGTCCGAAGTAGCGGTTTCCGTTACGATCGACAACGATGTACACCTGCCCGAGATCACCAAAGAACTGGAAGTGTTCGGTTCCGTGGAAGTGGATACCAATCAAACGATCGTATCCATCGTGGGCAACGAGATCACGCAGACCGAGGAAGTGATGCAGAAATTATTTGAATCCATTTCGGGCATCCCGGTACGCATGGTAAGTTATGGCGGCAGTAAACACAATATCTCTTTACTGATCCCAAGAAGCTATAAGGAAGAAACGTTGCAGATGCTGAATAGGGGACTCTTCGGCCTTTAATGTGAAGATGTGAAAATTCGAAAATATGAAAATTGAATGCAGCTGTATATAGTTAAGTGAAACCTATGATTGAATTCATTGAGCAATTTTCGAATTTTCACTTTTTCAAATTTGTATTCTTAGTTTTTTATAAATAAAACTCATCAGCCACGCCGGCCCGATCATTAAAAATTGAATGTCTTTGAGAAAGGAAGGTTTCTTGCCTTCTACCTTGTGCCCGTAAAACTGCCCGATCCAGGCAACAGCGAAAATGATAAGGCATACCAGCCACAAAGGGGCAAAGCCTGCACTTTCGATCAAATGGCAAAGCCACAGGCATACGATACCAAATAACAACATCCCGATCCATAAAGTCCTGGATAAAGAAAAATAATATACGACCACCAGTGCCAGCAGGATCATCGCCACGTTAACCGTTATCCCGCTTACGCTCCAGGGTAATTTAACGCCATAGAATAATCCTACGATTGAAAAAAAGATCGCGGGTACGCAGATCCAGTGGATGGCTTTGTTGGTCTCGTTGCGATGGCTTTCGCCGTATTCGCTTAACCATTGTTGAATCGGTTTCATTTATGTTGATTTTGCCTGCCTTAAAGTTAATCAAAAACCACATTAACATTCTTTTTGCAACAAAAAGCTAATTACCAGCGTCTTATAAGTGGTTTTTCATAGGATATTGGATTAAAACGGGGCCGGATTTTTATCCTTGGCCCCTCTTTATTTTAAAGAAAAAATAAATCTTTACGGGTAAATCTCTGGCATGATTTTATAGCGTAGATACATTGGTTTTTCATAGGATATTGGATAAATACGGGGCTGGATATTCATCCTGGCCCCTCCTTTTTTTACCAGGATTTAAAAATTTTTAAAATTTTCAGGATTAGTTAATTGCTATGATTGGTTTCTTTATCCCTAACTGCTAAATCTTCTAAACAGGGTATCTCATTCAACTATTTTCAACGTTTCCCCCTAAACCCCTAAACCTCTAAAACCCTCTAAACCTTGCATAAAAAAACTCCCCGTAAAACGAGGAGCTTCATTAATAAGAATTCTTTTATTATTTATACGATCAGCATCGCGTCTCCATAACTGAAGAAACGGTATTTGTCCTTGATCGCTTTTTTATACGCTTCCATCATCAGGTCGTAACCGGCAAAAGCACAGGCCATGATCAGCAGGCTGGTCTTCGGTAAATGAAAGTTGGTCACCAATGCATCCGCGATGTTGAAATTATAAGGTGGGTGAATGAAGTGATTCGTCCAGCCTTCCGATGGTTTCAATAATTTTTGCGCGGTGAAGGAAGATTCCATCGCTCTCATCGTAGTTGTACCAATGGAGCAGATGCGGCTGCCGCCTTCTTTCGCTTTGTTCACGATCTTGCAGGCGGCTTCCTCGATGCGGTAATATTCAGCATCCATTTTATGTTTGCTCAAATCTTCCACTTCAATCGGGCGGAAAGTACCAAGGCCCGTATGCAAGGTTGCTTCTGCAAAGCGAACGCCTTTTATTTCCAGTCTTTTGATCAGTTCCTTGCTGAAATGCAAGCCCGCCGTTGGGGCCGCTACGGCGCCTTCATGCTTGGCATACACGGTTTGATAACGTTCCTTGTCATCATCTTCCGGCTTGCGCTTGATGTATTTTGGCAACGGCGTTTCACCCATAAAATCGAGCATGGTGCGGAATTCTTCTTCGGTGCCATCCCACAAAAAGCGGATGGTACGGCCGCGGCTCGTGGTGTTGTCGATCACTTCGGCCACCAGTTCATCGCTTTCGCCGAAATATAATTTATTGCCCACGCGGATCTTGCGCGCCGGGTCTACGATCACGTCCCACAACTTATTCGCCTTGTTCAGTTCCCTCAATAAAAAAACCTCGATCTTGGCGCCGGTCTTTTCTTTGCGACCATACATGCGCGCGGGAAATACTTTCGTGTTGTTCACAACGAATACATCCTTGTCATCGAAATATTCAATGATGTCTTTAAAATGCCTGTTCTCGATCTGGCCGGTCTTGCGGTGCACCACCATCATGCGGCTGTCTTCACGTTTTTTGGTTGGATGCTGGGCGATGAGGTTAAGGGGTAGATCGAAACGAAACTGGGATAATTTCATGCAACAAATTTTAGTTTAAATTACTGTTACATGCCTTGTACTGTAGGATTTACAGAGATGTTCTTCCCGGTAGGGAAATTGATCATGTTACGGCATGATTTAAAGTGGGCGAAGGTACGATTTAATTCTATATTTTCCGGGATACATTTCTGTTTTATTTAATACCGGAAGGATTCGTTAAAGCTACCGGCTTTATTTTGTGAATTAACGGCTTATACTCATCTTTATAAATACCGGTTAATACTACGCCCTTATGCATAAAAAGATCCTTTACCTGCTGCTGTGCCTGCTGGCACTTTGTGGACAATTTGCGGAAGCGCAGAAAAAATCTACTCCTAAATATCCAAGTCTTTTCTGGGAAATCACGGGCAATGGGCTTACCCGCCCTTCGTACCTGTTTGGTACCATGCACGTGAGCAACAAAATGGTGTTCCACCTCAGCGATTCTTTTTATAGCGCTTTGAAGAGCGTGGATGCCGTGGCGCTCGAACTCAACCCCGATACCTGGCAGTCGAAAATGGTGGAGATGAACAAGGTGAAACAGGACTACAGCAATTTCATACAATCACCGCGCGGCGACCTGCTGACGGAAAAGTCTTTTGCCATCGGTCCTTATGCCGATGAGTTGAAAATGGCCATGAGCAGCGAACCTGCCATGGTGAACAGCCTGCTGTACCGCAGCTACAAGGCCCGCGAGGATTTCGAGGAAGATACTTTCCTGGACCTGTACATTTACCAGACGGGCAAAAAATTAGGCAAGCGCGCCACCGGTGTTGAAGATTATTTTGAAACGGAGAAGATCGTACTCGAAGCCTATGCCGACATGGCGAAGGAAAAGAAAAAGAAGTCCCTCGACCTGGACGGTGAATCGATGTATAAGATTTCTGAAAAAACACAGGACGCTTACCGCCGCGGCGACCTCGACCTGCTGGATTCATTGAGCCGGATGGTGGACCGCTCGGACGCCTTCACAGAAAAGTTCCTTTATAAAAGGAACGAGATACAGGCCAACTCGATGGATACCATCATGCGCAAAAGTTCGCTCTTTGTAGGTGTAGGCGCCGCCCATTTACCGGGCAAGCGGGGCGTGATAGAATTGCTGCGGGCAAAGGGGTACCAATTGCGGCCCATTTTCATGAACGACCGCGACGCCCTGCAAAAAGATACCGTGGATCATTTAAAAGTGCCTGTTGTATTCACCACCAGGACCGCTGAAGACGGATTTTATTCGGTGGACATGCCCGGGCCTCTATTCAATATGTCGGAAGATTCGAGGAGCCTCGACCGGCGCCAGTATTCCGACATGAGCAACGGTTCTTATTACGTGATCTCGCGCATTAAAACCTATGCCGGGTTCATTGGCCAGGATGAAAGTGAAGTATTGAAGAAAGTGGACAGTGTATTGTATGAAAACATTCCCGGTAAAATATTATCCAAAAAAGCGATTACGCGTAACGGTTATACCGGTTACGACATCAGCAACCGTACCCGCAGCGGCAACCAGCAGCGCTATAATATCTTTGTAACGCCGTTGGAAATATTAATGTTTAAAATGAGCGGCAAGGAAAGTTACGTGCAAGGCACCGAGGCCGAACAGTTCTTTTCTTCCATCCGAATGAAAGAAGCCAACAGCAGCCTGCAGGAATTTACACCGGCCCGTGGCGGCTTCGCGGTTGGGTTCCCTCAAACACCTGCCTCTTTTTTTAACGACAATACGGCCGACGGCATCGACCGCTGGGAATATTACGCGGGCGATAAAACTACCGGTGACGCTTACCTTGTTTTTAAGAAGAGCGTTTATAATTTCAGGGTGGTGGATGAAGACAGTTTCGACCTGGGACTGATTGAATCTTCGTTCCGTTCTTCCGAGTATTTCGATAAGCAACAAAGCAGGCAGTTCGGTTCGCTGAACGGTTATCCCTACCTCGATGTAAAAGAAAAAATGAAAGACGGCAGTATCATTACCGCGCGCTACCTCATCAAAGGGCCGGATTATTACGTGATCGCCGCGCGATCAAAGAATAAGAAAAAAGATTTCAGCTCCTTTTTACAATCCTTTCATTTTACAAAAGAAAACTACGGCGCTTCAAATTTATACACGGATACCAGCTTTCGTTTTACGGTGCGTACACCCGTATATCCCGTGCTGGATGAGGATTACCGCAGCCGCGCGGAGAAAACCGCTTCCGACATGGCAGCGGGTTCATCCGGAAATACTGATTTCTGGCCCAAAACAAAAACGGCCCTGTTTAAGAACGACAGCACGGGAGAAAGGATCGCTGTGAACATACAGGAATATCCAAAATATTATTTCCCGAAAGACAACAAGCCTTTCTGGAAAGACGAATTGCTGGAATCAGCAAAAAGAGCGGAACTGGTTTTAAGGAAAACAGATTCATCGCGCCTGGCCGGTGGCGGCATGCGTTACGATTTTATTTTCAGCGATACCGGTTCTTCACGTACCATTCGCCGCATGGTGCAACTGGATGGCCGTTACCTGTACAGCCTTGTAACGATGGGCGATACCTTGTCGGCGCCCAGTGTGTTCGTCAGTTCTTTCTTCAACACATTTACGCCCCTGCGAGCGAAAGTTGGTGAAAGTATTTATGACAATAAATTGCCGCGCTTTTTTGAAGACCTTTTTAGTAAGGACAGCATTACACGGGCAAAAGCAAGGCAATCCATTTCCAATGTGTATTATGGCGAACAGGGTGTGCCGGGTATCATGAACGCGATCAACCGCTTGTCGTTTACCGATAAGGATTATTTTGAAGTAAAATCAAAGCTCATTGCAGAATTGGGTTATATAAAAGATACCACGCAACCGGTGGTGGTACAGCAGTTGAAAAAAATATACGAGCAAACTGCCGATACCAGTTTCTTCCAGAATGAAGTGTTGCTGGCGCTGGCAAGGCACAAAACGCAACCTGCTTACGATCTTTTGAAAGCATTGCTGTTGCAGGATCCGCCGGTATTTGATAACAATTATACTTACAGCCTGCTCTTTAATTACCTCGATGATTCCCTGGCCCTGGCCCGCAGCTTTTACCCCGAGTTGATGCAATTGGCAACGCTGGATGATTACAAGGACAGGGTGACCGGTATGTTGGTAAAGCTGGTGGACAGCAATAACATCACGGCGAAAGATTACGACAGCTATTATTCTAAAATATATTTCGATGCCAAGATTGAATTGAAGAAACAACGCAGCAAAGATGAAAAGCTGATGGAAAAAGAACGCAAGAAAGACGATGATAACAACAGCAACAATAATTACCAGCGTTACAACAGCGGCACTTACGGTAACAGCAAGGGCGACCTGGATAATTACAGTGTTTTGTTATTGCCATTTTACGATCAGTACAATACCGTGCCTAAATTCTTTGAGCGGCTGCTGCAATCCAACGACCCGGTTGTGCGCATGAATGCTTCCGTATTGTTGCTGAAAGGAGGGAAGAAAGTAGCCGACAGTATTTTGTTGCAACTGGCTTCGGATGACAAATACAGCAGCCGTTTGTACAGCCGCCTGGAAAAGATCAACCGCACGGATGCATTCCCGGCGAAGTACAGGTCGCAACTGGCGCTCAGCAGGAGTTACCTGGTCAACTCAAGGAATTATGACAAGATCGATTCCATTGCTTTTATCAGCAAGCAGAAAGCGGCATACCGCAATAAAAAAGGAACCGTTTACTTTTTTAAATACCGGGTGAAAAAAGAAGACGACTGGAAGATCGGCATCAGCGGGTTACAGCCGGAAAATGAAAAGGAAATTAGCAGCGATGATAAACTGGTGCTGATGACCGATAAAAAAATAAAAGACGAAGAACCGTTGAGCGAACAACTGCAACTCCAGTTGAAAAAACTATTGTTTACTTTCCACAAGAGCGGCAGGAATTTTTACAACAACAATGACTATGCAAGGGTGATGCGGACGATTGACTAAGGCAACAAGTTATAAGTTTTAGGTTATGAGTTTTTTCAGGTGGATGCTTATGCTTGTTTTCAACAACCCCCATAACTTATAACCCATAACTCCTGGGAAAGTTGCTTGATATTTTTAATGACGAATGCATTCATAATTCATAACTCCTGATTCATAATTGTTTTCCGGGTATCGCCGCGATCAGTTTTTTCGTGTACTCATTTACCGGTGCGTGATACACCTGTTCCGCTGTACCGGTTTCCACGATCTTACCTTTTTGCATCACCATGATGCGGTCGCAGGTATAATGTACCACCGACAAGTCGTGTGAAATAAAGACCGCGCTGAAATTAAATTCCTTCCTGAAATCATTGAGCAGGTTCAATACCTGCGCCTGTACGCTTACATCCAGTGCCGAAACGCTTTCATCGAAAATAAGAAAAGAGGGGTCCGTGATCAGCGCCCGCGCGATGCAGATGCGCTGCCGTTGCCCGCCGCTGAACTCGTGCGGGTAACGGTTGTATTGATCCCCGTTGAGGTTTACTTTTTCCAACAGGAAAATTGCTTTATCCTTCCGTGCTTTTTTATTCGTGAGCAACCCATGCACCTGCAGCGGTTCGGTGATGGAATCGCCGATGCTCAGCCTTGGGTTCAGCGACCCATAAGGATCCTGGAAAACAACCTGCAGGTCTTTACGCATGTGGCGCAGGTCAACAGCGGGTATCGTTGTGATGTCTTGCCCGCGTAAAATGATCCTGCCCGAAGTAGCGGGGATCAACTGCAGGATCGTTCTACCCAGCGTTGTTTTGCCGCAGCCGCTTTCGCCTACAAGTCCTAATATTTCGCCTTGCCGCACTTCGAAACTCACGTCATCCACCGCTTTGAAATAAGAAACAGCTTTGCCCAGGATATTTTTCTTTAAAGGAAAATGGACCGACAGGTTCTCTACCTGCAATACGGTTTCGCCGGGCAATATGGGTTCAATCAGAGGGCTGGATTTGTTTACCGGCACACTTGAACCGGCATTCATAAAATCGCTCACCACCGGCAATCTTTTATTTTTAGGATGACCGGCGGGGCGACAGGCCAGCAATGCTTTGGTATAAGGATGTTGGGGATTGGTAAGGATCGTTTTTGCCGGCCCTTGTTCTACGATTTCTCCTTTCAGCATCACCATGATGGTATCGGCAATATCGGCCACCACGCCCAGGTCGTGCGTAATGAGCAAAACGCCCATGTTGTTCTTGACCTGTAATTCGCGGATGAGTTCGAGGATGGTTTTTTGTACCGTTACGTCCAGCGCCGTAGTGGGTTCATCGGCAATTAAAACAGATGGAGCGCAACTCATCGCCATCGCGATCATTACGCGTTGCTTTTGGCCGCCGCTCAACTGGTGCGGGTATTTCTTCAATATACTTTCGGGATCGGGTAAACGCACCTGGTTGAACAAGGCGATGGTTCTTTGCCGCGCTTCGGTCCGGCTGATCTTTTTGTGTAACTGCAATGTTTCCATCACCTGGCTGCCAACGGTAAATACCGGGTTCAATGCCGTCATCGGTTCCTGGAAGATCATGGAAATGCTGTTCCCGCGGGTCCTGCGCAATTCAGCGCCAGGTAGGGAAAGCAGGTCAACCGGTGGTTTATTGTTTTCGTGGAAGAGGATACGGCCGCTCACTTTTGCAGCCGGGGATAACAAACCCAATATGGATAAAGCGGTTACCGATTTGCCCGAACCGCTTTCGCCTACAACGGCTACGAGTTCGCCACGGTGAAGGGTAAACGAACTTTGCTTCACCGCATCGCTGGTTCCTTCGCTTCCTTTAAAACTAATGGCGAGTTGTTGCAGTTCGAGCAGGGGGGTCATTTGTCCACTACTTTTATCAATACTGATTTTGGCGGCTTGGGATAATAGGCCATGCACACGATGCAATCTTTAGCAGCCGCGGTATCTATTGTAAAATAAAATTCATCGCCTTCTTTGATCGAGGCCGGCAGGTCGCAGGGATTACCCGGCGCAAAAACATTTTGGTAGCTTTTGCCACTTGATTCATCCGCCCAGTTTTTTACGATCAACGCCGTATCCATATCGCCTTCCACCAAACGTACTGTATAGTTCATGCACAGTGCCTTGATCTCCAGTTTGCCTTTATATACTTTGCCGGTTTCTTTACTGTTGCATTTATCGGCCGATACGGTGAGGAGGAATAAGGAACTTAAGATGAGTAGTAATTTCATGTCTGAACTGTATTAATTATCTGAACTGTGATTTGAATTATTACGGTGATATTGTCTGAACTGTGATTAAGGTGATTATCCTGAAAGGCGCTTTAAACTATGTTCAACGACGTTCAACTATTTTCAACCGCCGTTTCTAAAAGCCGTTGGTCAAAGACCAGGCGGCGGCGAAACTTCTTCGTTTCCCAATCTCCAAATCATCAAATTTCCAAATCGGTATTAAAACTTCAAATGCCTAACCGTCAGCCCGTCATTGATCAGTTGCTTCAGCGAATCAATACCGATCTTCAAATGCCGTTCCACAAATCCTGTCGTTACTTTTTTATCGCTTTCTTCGGTCTTTACGCCTTCGGGCACCATCGGGCTGTCGCTCACGAGCAGCAGGGCGCCGGTCGGTATCTTGTTATAAAAACCTACGGAAAAAATGGTCGCCGTTTCCATGTCGATCGCGTAGGCCCTTACTTTTTCGAGGTAGAGTTTGAACTCTTCATCGTGTTCCCACACCCGGCGGTTGGTGGTATAAACGGTGCCGGTCCAGTAATCCGTTTCGTATTCGCGGATGGTGGTGGAAATGGCTTTCTGCAACGCAAAGGCGGGCAGGGCGGGCACGATGGGCGGAAAATAATCGTTGCTGGTACCTTCACCGCGCATGGCTGCGATGGGCAGGATAAGGTCACCGATGGAATGGCGTTTTTTTAAGCCGCCGCATTTACCGAGGAACAGTACGGCTTTCGGGCTGATGGCGCTCAACAGGTCCATCACCGTGGCGGCACCCGGGCTGCCCATCCCGAAATTCACGATGGTAATGTTATCGGCGGTAGCGCATTGCATGGGCCGGTCGCGGCCAATGATCTCCACGTTGTTCCATTCCGCGAAAAGCTGTACATAGTTGCTGAAATTCGTGAGCAGGATGTATTCTCCAAAATTCTTGATCGATTCGCCTGTATACCTTGGCAGCCAGTTGTTGACGATGTCCTGTTTTGTCTTCATTGTCTTTTTTTATTCGTTTATTTGGGGGCCGTTTACAACAACCGCATTGATAAAAATACAAAATAATCCCGGCTTACAAATGGTGAAGATCGAATACCCGGCTTATCATCCTAAAATGAAAAAGGAGCCCGACAAAGAACTGATCTTCGACGAGCTGCGCAGGATATGGGTGGTATTAACGCCCGAAGAATGGGTACGGCAAAACCTGTTGCAATACCTGGTACAAGTGCTCGGTTATCCTGCAAAGTTAATTGCTGTAGAAAAGGAGATCAAAATAGGCGAGTTAAGAAAACGTTTCGATATCGTCGTGTACGACCGGCAGGCGATGCCGCGGATGATCATTGAATGCAAGGAAATGAACGTACCGTTAACGCCCGCCGTGCTGAACCAGGTACTGCGTTATAACATTCCATTGCAGGTAAATTACCTCGTGATCAGCAATGGCAGCCATTGTTACGCGTTTGAGAATAAAGATGGTCAGTTAACGGAACTCAACACGCTGCCGCCGTTCGCTTCTTTTGGCCCGGCTTTGTAAGGCCATTGCTTTTTGTGCTTCGCCATGAAGAGGTAAACAATGATGCCGCTGCCTACGACAATTAAAAATGAAAGGATCACTTCCCTGCCCGTTGCATAAAAAATAAAGATCCACATGGCAATGGCGAGTATCACCGGCAAAGGATACAAAGGCATTTTATAAGGGAGTTGTTTGGAACCGTTCCTTCTACGCAATAAAATAACGCCCGCCGCCTGGCCAATGAACTGCACGATGATGCGCATGGCGAGTATGGCATTGATCACATCGCTCATGCGGAACAACAGGCTGAATAAAAATGCGAGGCCTGCCATTACCAATAAACTCACGTAAGGAAAATTCTTCTTCGGGTGCAGCTTACCAAACACTTTAAAGAAAGCGCCATCCAGCGCGGCTGCGAAAGGCACGCGGGAATAACCCAGCATTACGGCGAACAGCGAAGCCAGCGCCACCCACAGGATCATCACGGTGGCGATGATGGCGGCTTTGTGGCCGTACAATCTTTCGATAAATGTACTCACCACGAAATTTTTTTGCCCGCTGTCGTACCAGCCTTTTATTTCTTCCCAGGAAATAACGCTGGTGATGCTCATATTCATGGCCAGGTATAAAATAGCGATGCCGATCACGGAAATGAACATGCTGCGGGGAATGTTCTTTGCCGGGTTTTTGATCTCGCCGCCGAGGTGACAAATATTATAGTAGCCTAAATAACTGTAAACCGATTTGATGCAGGCCTGGCCGAAAATGAAGGAGCCCAGCGTAACGAGGCTGAAATTTTCGTTGATGTTTTGCAGGGGCCCTAAAAAATTGCCGTGGCTGATGCCGCCTATGATGATCCAGCCGAGCGTTAACAATACGCCCGTCCACAACAGTACGCCGATGCGGCCGATGCTGTCGATCTTGCGGTAGAGTAAAAGGGTGACGAAAACGATCACGGCCGCGGATACCATTTTTTGTTCCCAATAACCCAGTTCCACGATGAACCCCAGGTAGGTAGAAAAGCCGATGGCCGCTGAAGCCGCTACCAGCGGGGCCTGTATAACGGTTTGCCATACGTATAGAAAGCTCATCATGCGGCCCATGCCGTTCTTGCCATAAGCTTCTTTTAAAAAATTGTAGCTGCCGCCGGCGAGGGGATAGGCGGCGCCCAGTTCGCTCCAGATCATGGCGTCCACCAGGGCCAGCAAAGCGCCCGCGATCCACGCGTAGAGGTACATACCACCGAGTAAGCCGATAACAATGGGAAGGGTAACGAACGGGCCGATGCCCACCATATCGATCATGTTGAGCACGGTGGCCTGGAAAAGATTCAGCCGCCTGTTGATACTAGCTTCGGTCCCCATTCATTGAAAAATTTGAATGGGTAATTTACGGTTAAAATTTAATGTCTGAACTATGATTTTAAAATGGAATTGTCTGAACTGTGACTTGCCTACCGGCAGGCAGGTTTGGAATGATCGAATGATATATTATGATCAGAAGCAGCTATTAATTCATAACTCATAACTCATAATTCATAATTAATGTTCACCATTTTGCCGCAAAAACCTTCATAAACGTAGGGAAATCGCTGCTTTTATAAGCCCCGTCGCCATAATATTTTACAGGCGCTTCCAGTTCGGAAGGTTTCATGTAACCGGCGAGGGGCGCGGGTTGTGCATTGGGAGCGGGCATAAGGATGGTGCTGGGATAGCCGAGGCGGCCCTGCAATAAATATACGGCCAGGTCGTGCGCGCGGTAACCGGGGTTGAACTGGTAGGTTTTGCCGCCGAACTCAACGGCTGCGGTAGACTCCGCGTCGAACTTTACGGCGTAATACTTTTCATTGAGGTAACTGATCACTTTGTCGTTGCCATAGGTTTCGCGGTCCATTACTTTGCACCAGCCGCACCAGCCGGTATATACGTCGATCAAAATAGGTTTGGGTGATTTGGCATAAGCTGCTTTCAACGCTTCAAAGCTCAGCCAGTTTATCTTTTCCTTTGGTTTGGCAGTAAAAGAGCCGAACACCAACGGCAAACATAAAATTATCACCCATTTCATAACCTTCTGCATAAATAATTGTTTAGTAGCTTACAGTTCCTTAAAACGGAAATTAATGCAAAAAATTGTAGTAGCCATCACCGGTGCCAGCGGCTCCATTTATGCCCGGCTTTTGTTAAACAAACTGCTTGCCGCCAAAGCCCAGTGGGATGAATTGTCGGTGGTAATGACGACGAACGCCAAAGCCGTTTGGGAAACCGAACTTGGCGATAAAAGCTATGAAAGCCTGCCGGTGAAATTTTACGGCAGCAACGATTTCAATGCGCCATTTGCTTCAGGGTCTGGACAATACAACAGCATGATCATCATTCCCTGCAGCATGGGTACCCTGGGCCGCATCGCCGCCGGCATTTCGAACGACCTGGTAAGCCGCGCCGCCGATGTTATATTGAAAGAGCGCCGCAAACTCATTTGCGTGGCAAGGGATACGCCGTATAGCCTCATCCACCTCCGCAACATGGAAACCATCACGCTTGCCGGCGGCATCATTTGCCCGGCAACGCCTTCTTTTTACAGCAGGCCTCAAACCATTGAAGACGTAGCCGCCACGGTAGTGGACCGGGTGCTTGATTTGGCAGGGGTTGATGTGAGTACGTATAGGTGGGGAGGGTAATTAATTACGAGTTACGAATGACGAATTGGTTTAGAAGTTTAGAAGGTTTATGGTTGAAGGTGTTGAATGTTGTTGAACATAGTTGAAGAAGTTCCTACCAGGATAATCGCCCTAATCAGGCAAATCACAGTTCAGACAATAAAAAAGACCGTAACAATCGCTACGGTCAATCTTAAATCTTATATCTAACATCTTACATCTTACATCTTACCTCAGGTCTACAACTTCCACCCCCGGGTATTTCTTTGCATCATAAACAAACAATGCATCCGGTACGCTCGCGTTGCCATTCAGGCTGGAAACGGCATAGGTATAACGGTTACCGGTTTTTTCGAAGATCTTGGTAGCCGAAATGGTTTGCGTGGCTTTGTTGATGTACAGTAAAACTTTATGGAAAGGCTTTGTCTTGTCGATCGGCGTCAGTTCAATTTCCTGTGTATTGCCGGCGTCGCTGTTCAATTTATATAAAAAGTCCTTATCGTAAAAGTTGGTGAACAGCTTTTGTGGTGTAATGGAATTAGCCGACGCATCTACCTTGCTGATCGTAACTTCTTTTGCCGCATTGTCGAGCGTATAAACAGAAGCGCCATCGCAGAAGATCTCTTGCCCGCTCACGCTGATGCGGTATTTGCTGCCTTTCATGGATACCGTACCGGTTTTATTGCCGATCACTTTATTGGAAGCGTTCTCGATCTTCAACGTAAATTTTGACTGTACGCCTTTATAGGTTTTGAATTTGGCGCTTACCGCATCCAGGATCCTTTTCGCCTCCGGGTCGTTCTTTCCCATTGCTTTCGGGGCTTGTGCCGCTGCACCAAGACTCACAAAAAGTACCAGCGCGGATAATAGTTTTTTCATCATAACTTATTAGTATTAAAATAAATGTTTGTGCTAAGTGGGTTGCAAATATAGTACCAATAGACTGGTTTTTAAGTCCTTTGTTTAATCGCCGCTTTGTAACAAACTGTTAATGTAACCGGCCTGCACAATATTCATAAATAACCATTCGTCATTACGCCGGAGAATAGCTATTTTGCAGCTACTTCAGCTTAACATTTCTCAACTCAGCTATTGTTGCCATTCATCATTTAATCGTTTTCATCATGACAACGGAGCAGATCGCCGTATCCCAAAGGGAAAATTATACCCCATCCTCTTTTACTGAATTCTTGTGGTGGCTTTCCACCGCGGAAAAAGAATTGCTAAAAGATTCGGTGGTGGACCGCAACCGGTATTCCATCATCGGCATGTCGGTACTCGCCACCTGGATATTTGCCACGCTGGCCTGGACCTATTTTTTCAGTACGGTCGTGAGTTCTTTTTTTATATCCCTGGCGCTTGGGTTGTTCATGGGCTTTATCATTTTAACGATCGACCGGGCGCTCATCAAAGGCATCAATAAATTCAACAAAAGAAAATTACTGCCGCTGCTGTTCCGGGGTTTGCTGGCCGTAACCATCGGCGTATTCATGGCGCAGCCTGCTATTCTGTATTTGTTCGACAAAGAGATCAAACTGCAAACCTCGTTCGACAATGAGCAACGCAAAATGGCAAAACAACAACAGCTTGACTCTTTTTACAACAACCGGAAAACAACATTGGTAGCAGAAGTGGCGACCATTAAAAAGGAACTGGGCGATAAGAACGAAGCCGTTTCAAAAGCAAGGCAGAACTTTCTTTCTGAGACAGATGGAAGCGGTGGCAGCGGCAAGGTGGGTATCAAAGACATAGCCATTGCCAAGCGGGACGAATACCAGAAACTCGACGGCGAATACCAGCAGTTGCAGAAAACGCAACAGGTAAAACTCGACAGCGCCGAAGCCGCGTTAAAAAACATCAACACACAAATGAAGGCAGAACAGGAAAAGTTCGGCACCTATTTCAACGATGGGTTCTTAACCCGCATCGAAGCCCTTGCCCACTTGTTGAAAGACAGTCCCGCGCTGCAGTTCCGCTATTACCTGCTTGTATGTATTTTACTGCTGATCGAACTCATGCCGGTGATCGCTAAAACCTTGTTGCCTTCCGGCAGCTACGATGAAAAAGTAATGTTGCGCGAAGCCATGGAAGTAAGGATGGCCAATGGCAATACCGATAAGGAAACGCAGTTGAAGGAACTGTACAACCGGCTTGCCTTTGATGCCGACAGCGAACTACTCCACAAATTCTTCGAACAGGCAAAGGAAGACCGCGCATCAAAAATGGGACAGCTCAGCAAGCGCTGGAAAGAACATCCCAATCAAAGTTTTGATGGCTTTTGGGAGCAGGTGAAAAAGGATGTGCTGACGAAGCAGGAGAACTAGGACCAGGATTTAAATAATTTGCAAAATTTTCAGAATGGAGGCCTAAAAGAAGAAAAAGTCTTTAATTAATTCCTACAGAATGAATTACCAGCATACTTATTCCAACAGCTAACATTCGTCATTCGTAATTTGTAATTCGTAATTATCTTTCCTATCTTCATTGTGTACAAAATACACGATGCGATATGAAAAAAATTTACTTAGCTGCCTTACTGTTATTCATCTCCTTCCAGGGAATTGCCCAGCAGGTATTTATGCAGGGCTGGTACTGGGATTATCCTAAAACGACCAACGGCTATTCCTGGGCCGATACGCTCCGGCTGAAAGCGCCCGCGTTGAAAGCTGCTGGCATCACGCACATCTGGTTCCCGCCACATACGGTTGCCAGTTTTGGTACCAACAGCAACGGTTACGACCCCAAAGATCTTTTCATCGGCAACCAAACCACCGGGCTTGGCACGCGCACGGCGCTCGATAATATGTTGTCGGCCTTTACCGCCCAGGGCATTGCGCCCGTGGCCGACATGGTGTACAACCACCGCGATGGCGGCAATGCTGAAGTGAATCCCGCGGTAAAAGATTACGTGACTAACTTTTACAATGCCTCCAAAGAACCTTTTCCATCCGACCGGTTCCGTTGCATTTTACCACTCGGTGGTGCCAGCGGCAATGGCGCCGGGGATTATTATTTCAAGATCAGTTCCAAAACCGGCGATGGTAAATTCAATGGTTATACATACAAGTTGTACATGGAAACCAAAACCAAAGGCTACCAGGGACTGCCCGACCTGAACGAAGCAGAACCCAATGGTGGCGGGGATTGCGGGCAGGGCAACAATAACATATTGATCGGCAAGAATTTATTTGCAACCGTGGAAACCGGTGGCGGCTGCGGCACCGATGAATTTCATTTGTTGCTCAACAGCAGTGATTTTAATGCCGCAGGTGATACCCTGTACATTTACATCAACAATACCGGCGGCTACTCCGACCACCGCATTTACGGCATTTACAGTGCGCCGCGCGGAACGGATATTGCGGGCGACCTGCGCTATCAAACCTATACCGATTTTACGGCGATGCCCAGCGGCCGCGGCCAAATGAACTTCGAATTTTTTAAACCGAATACATCCAATGCTTCTACCACGGCTTTGAACGGCGACTGGGACGGCATGTACTTTTTTTATGATTACGACCAGTTCCAGAAAAGAACACAGGATACGCTGATCGAGTGGACGAAATGGAACTGGGATGCCCTCGGTGTAAGGGGATTGCGGATGGATGC
>Ga0247804_10000522_pt1 | contig 17684 bp, 18 predicted proteins | sample UWRJL029104C1_FD_181142 | JGI IMG/M metagenome (GOLD analysis project Ga0247804, IMG submission 181142) | Plant litter microbial communities from Arlington Agricultural Research Station in Wisconsin, United States - UWRJ-L029-104C-1 | ecosystem: Environmental > Terrestrial > Plant litter >...
ATAGTAGCTCGGACGTCAATGAATGTTCATCAAGGCGCAATTTTGGAGTCGTATATCTAAATGCTCGATTTTGATGTTCATCGTACCCATTCCACCCACGGGTGGTGAGACGGCTAGGGTCGTCTCTGACTATGCAGGATGTGTCCCAAGCAGCAATCTCGGTAGCGATCGAAACTGGGAAGTCAGAGCCTTTGTCGACTATCCACGAAACAGTTCGCGACAAAGGGGGCGGTGAGAAGATGCGTGCTCCTAGCGCCGAAAATGAGCCTGCACCGCCTAGTATGTCGTAGACTGAGGGTACTGGAGGGAGATAGTGTATCTCATCTGGATGATTTACGTCAGAAATACACTTGAAAACCAGATTCGTATTGAAGCCTTGGAAATGAGCCAGAGCCAAATGTGGCTCAAAGCCTCGCACCAGAATTTCAATCATTCTTGCGTAAACCCGAATTGTGACCTTGACAAATATCCACTCAACGTGTTTGGGTGTTCTTCATCACTAAGCTTAGTCTGCTGTGAAAGTATGGAATAACCTTGGAGACTTATATGTGTCCAATTTCTATGATCAACTAAATTTGTAGATTTTAAATTGATTTTCCGGATCCATGCTGGTTACGGCAATATTCACCTTTGGAGAACCTATATCTGTTGATCTAGAACTAGAAACAGTTCAGGATGGCTCAGTATTCTGAAACTAACAGAGATTGTAGTCCAAGCAAGAGAGTGTAGTTTAAACAGATCAACGAAAGTGTTTCTTTTAAACGTGGTAGAAAGGGTAAGTGCTTCAATCACAGCATACGTGAGAGATGCCAAAAACCCATACATAGGAAAAATAGCAATCTTACCAACTATAAACATCCCCAGGGTACAGAAGTCTATTTCCTGCTCCGGAGAGATTCTGTCAAGATCTTCATCGTTTTCCATATCTTATCCTCTTAACTTCAGGATTGTATTAGCTAGTAAATGATTAGAAATTTTAAATGGCTATAGTGGGTTTGAGAGCATGGCCCTAAGAAAAGCATCAACTTAGAATACCTTATAATGAATTTTCTACTTCTTGGGCTGTTTGTCAGCTTGAAAAATGCAAGCGTCCTCCTAATCTACAATCTCAGTGCAGCTGTTATGACTATCCCTAACGCCATACTATGAACAAGGCTGAGACTTCCATCCTTTATGCCAAGAGTGTTGGAATAGCCTTGTCTCCCTTATGATTCAGGCATGTCTCGGCCTCATATCCTTGAGCTCCCCCTGACCTGTCCCCAAAGTAGTCGCCTGGAATTACATTACATTTTATTAGGCGGCAGAATTATTCAAAACCCTTAACAATCCTCTTTACGTCTCCAATCCATCTTTCTTATATATACATAGCTTTATAGGGATTCTCCCACTTCCTTGTGCCATTCTTCTTTACCCGCACTGTCGCAAGTGTTGATCGTTCCCTTATCCAAGCTGTCACCTGGAACCATAAGAAGGCACCCTGCAGCAAATATGGCCGCAAATAATATGCATAACCTGACTACCCTCATCAAACGGTAATTGCCTCATTTATCTACTCCATTTCTGCAATTGCCAAAGCTAGCAACATAGCTGTCAAACCAGATACAATGGTTCACATAATTCCAAGTGATATGCTGACAGCTCTCGTTCACAGGCTAGAAGCTGCCACTTCCAGACTCGAAGACATTGCATCTGCTACAATTGAGCCCCCGAAGTCCAATGGCGCATCTCCCTCTTCTGCACCCGTTGCAGCTCCTTTACCACCAACAGTTCCGGCCACGTCAGAGCCAGTTAAGCCAAAAGCAGAGCCATTACCAGAATCGGTGGAAGAGTTTGATTCCTTCATCAGTGGACCTGTGAAGAAATTTGTCACACTTAGTGAAGAGTTGGGAGGGCCGCTTGCACAACAAGTACGTTATAGCTGCAGAAAATGTGAACCAGGGAACTGACAGTCTCTTAGGCCGCGAGTTTAATGAAGACGTTTGTCGCACAGCGAAAGTTCATACTTGTATCAACAAAGGCCAAGAAGCCAGACATGGGAGGAACACAGCTCATGCAACTCATCAAACCTCTGCAAGATGCTATAAGCGAAATCAGCGAGGTTCGAGATGGTGGCCGAGGTTCCCCTTCGTTCAATCAGCTCAGCGCTGTGTCCGAAAGCATTGGGGTGGTTGCATGGGTAACTGTTGACTCAAAGCCGCATAAACATGTCGAAGAATCGCTGGGTTCTGCCCAATATTGGGGTAACCGAGTTCTAAAAGAATACAAGGAGAAGTGAGAGAGCCACTGATGTTGAATTATCCACGTTCTAATGATTTATAGGGACCCCAAACAAGTCCAATGGATACAAGCATACTATCAAATATTTAAAGATCTCGCTGAATATGTAAAGGAAGCATTCCCTCAGGGAATAACTTGGAACGCAAAGGGAATATCACTTGACGAGGCATTGAAAACCGTCGAGGAGTCTAGTTCCTCGAGTACGCCAGCTGCAGGAGGTCCTCCCCCTCCCCCTCCTCCTCCACCACCAGGACCACCGCCACCACCTCTTAAATTCGATAATGTTCCAGCAGCACCTGCACCATCAAATGCTGGAGGCCTGGGTGCCGTCTTCTCGGAATTGAACAAGGGTGAGGCTGTCACAAAGGGTCTGAAGAAAGTGAGCGCAGACCAAATGACACATAAGAACCCATCATTGCGGGCCGGTGCTACAGTCCCAACACGAAGCGATAGTCAATCAAGCGTATCCTCGATATCTCGCGCCAAGAGCCCGGCCCCTGGAAAGAAACCTAAGCCAGAAAGCATGCGAACCAAGAAACCCCCCATTAAAACCCTTGATGGAAATAAGTGGTACATTGTAGGTTGAGCCCCAGGTCTCCCTCTCGATATATGCTAAATTCAATATAGGAAAATTACGACGGTGATACAAAACCAATTGAGATTGAAGCCTCAATTTCCCATTCGATCCTGATCAGCCGTTGTAACAAAACCACCGTCATCATCAAAGGCAAGGCAAATGCGATATCTATCGACAACTCTCCACGTCTTTCACTCATTGTCGAGTCTCTAGTATCGTCGATTGATGTCATCAAATCCAACAACTTCGCTCTCCAAGTCATGGGGACATTACCCACAATCCTCATGGACCAAGTTGATGGTGCTCAAGTGTATCTTGGTAAAGATTCTATGAACACTGAAGTCTTCTCAAGCAAGTGTTCCGGTATCAATGTCAACATCATCGACACTGCTAGCGAGGAGGGAGATTATAAAGAGGTCCCATTGCCGGAGCAGATCCGTACATGGGTAGGAGAGGATGGTAAAATCAAGAGCGAGATTGTGGAGCATGCAGGATAGTCATATCATCAGGACTGTTCATGATTTAGAATTGTTGTAGATTATGGGGCTGTGCATATAGCGTGTATTTGTTCCTGGGAGCATGGTTCTACTATTTGATTCACTTCAGAGCCTGATCCGTTAGCACCAATTCAGATTCTTTGTGAAGCGCAATTATTTCTATAATTGTGACTGTGGTTATTAAATCCACGTCTAAAAATGAAAATACACCAGAAAGAGGCATTTTTATACAAGTCTTAAAACCATACATTGGATGCACTAAGGTCATGCTAGGTATTACCTCTCGATTTCAAATTAAACTGCGTGCTTAGTCCATCATTGTGTGGGTGCTATGTCTATGCCTCTTGGCAAATTAAGTGTTTTGTTGCATATCGTGCACATTAGGCAGCAAGGAATACCCTCGTCAATCTGTCTAGTGATTTTGACCTCCAAAGTAATTGAGCACGTTTATACCCGGCAGTAACCAACCTATATCAAGTTGCTAATTGGGTTCTCAATATTTGGGACTACAAAGTGCTCAAGATATTCTCCCTAGAGGCATAGCTCTAGCTACCATATTATATGCCTAGAGAAGCGGCTTTTGTTGACTCAGGACTCTGCAAGATATAGTAGTAATTAGTCCAGCTGAGAACCGAATCTCACTAGTACGCTGTTAGCGTTCTTCAAAACATCTTTTTAACCAAACAAATTGCTACAGACATAGAGCAATATTTGATTTGTTGCATACCGCAAATTTATGTGGCGTAACTTGGCACTGCTAGAGATAATCTTGAGGTTTGGACTAGAGGTCTAAAAGGGCTACCTACTTAGAGCCCGCTAGTCTGGCACTGAGTAATCAGGTACATGTTACAGCATGGACTGCAAACGTTTGTTGCATATCGTACTTTTTACATGACGCCTTTCGACCGTCCCAAAACGTATTTGTCACCATTTGAGCTTCTTACTTTTTATCAAGTGTAAATATACAGACAAATGAAGTCCGCTAACATGGCATATTGGACTCAAAACAGCAATCTTAAGATGATTATCATAAATTTGTTGCATGTCGCATATTTTATATGACGTTTCTTGGCGATTCTAAATGACATTAAGTAGATCACTCTTTCCAAGACCAGCTCTTGGTAGTGTAGTCTATTCTCAATCAAGCCAAAAAATTTGCCGAATTCGAACATGATATTCTGGTGCGGCATCTTTATTGCATATCGTAGCTGTAAATTTAAGTAAAGTTCATTCAATCAAGGCGACTTATATTGCGTTACATGGGTCTGTCAGAAGCAAGTTCATTAGGTTTACAATTAGGGTACTAGCTTTGTAGCTAATGGTTTAGAGTAGTTTGCTTGGATGGACTATCTACACCAGTACAGATGCTAAACCCCTTACTCTACAAGGCCTTGGTCCACCCAACATCCCTTCCCTTAATTCAATAAAGACCAAATGGTTTTCTTTCTCTGTTTTGTCCTCCTTTTGGATACACATATCGGGACGTGTGAAGGCTCCACTCAGTTTCTCAGAGCACAAGTTTTCCCGCCATGACCAAGAAGTCAGAGCAGTATACCAAGGAGGTGGTGAGCAGGCTGGGAGGGTACAATTAACTATGATTTCCCGTGAACTAGAGAAGAAGAACCGGAAGTAAGTGACGCTCTCGTTAGCCAGTCTAGCTTATGAAAATGCTCTACTACGAATCAAGGGTTTAATTTCATACTGAGCTACGGTTGAGGAGACCAAGTAGAGAATCTGTCGTGGCTATGTTGTACAGAGAGTAAGAGAAGTTTGTGTTGCTTGATTCTAAAAGGCTCCTGCTGGGGAAGATAATGTATCTTTGATGACTAACATTAAATATACTCCTAATAGATCACCTTATTGTTCCAGGAAGGAGCTCCTTAGAGAGCAAAGTCGTAGTTTGCTATAAAACTGATAAATTAAAGTATTGAGGTTGGTGGAACAGAATCTGGTGGCTCCCTTTGATAGTCAAGCATTGGAATTGTGTTCTACATTCATGCCAACTTATAAGTTTCTCAATGGAATACGCCATTTCATATTTTCTATTTCAGACTGCAGAAAGTCACCCCATTTCCATTGCCATGCCTGTGACTCCCTAAATATATACAACTGCAATCATCCTATTCGCTACGATGATGACCCCGACTTGGCCATCTCGGCTATCTGTTTTTCGTGCTCAATAATCCCCTTGCTCCAACTGCATATCTCGCCATTAGTTCTGAGCTATTGCACGTTATAGAATGACATGTACGTACTACCGACTTGGGAAGAATCGTCCTTCCTCAGGAAATTTTGTCCGGTATTCTCGGTTCGCGCTCAGTCTCCACATCAATCCTGTGAGTCCAAATGTGACGGCAAATGCGACAGCGGTGTTGACCTTCCAGTTCTTAGGTTGGGAGTACCATCCACCGGCGGGTGACCAGACATGCTTGGGGTATCTGAGTGGAAAGTTAAGAAGCTATATTTGTCGATAGTTATTGGGAGGGCACTGAGCCATTGACTTACGGGATCTTGTCGCCAGCCTACGCAGGTATTAGTAACAGATTTATCTTCAATTTGACAGATCATTGACTCACCATCTTAATCAATCGTCTAGTGTGGTGGTTTATCTGGTATTGCTAGATTCTAGAGACGTTAAAGCTGGGCAAGGTCCCTCACATATTAGCGCGATCATGACTAAGTAAAAGTGGGTACCATATCCATGATCACCACCGCAGAAAGACAGGAGCTCAAAATTTTGGAAGGTGTAAGGAAAGACCAGCACTAAGCCTCAACCACCTACGCCAATCGTTCTCGAATTGCTCGTGTACGCAAGGTTCGAGAGTCAGGGAGGTAGTGCCAATATCGATGAAGAGATTACAGCTGGAACGATGGAGTGGGCAGTTACTGTCTCCTCGCACGAGACCTTGTTGTCTACGGCAATGGAAACAGATACAGACTTTGGGTAATCGGAGATTACAGTCTAGCCAGACAATAGAGAGAGTCGAAGAAGAGGTCGATACTGAGCCCGAAGCACTCGTTCTTGATCCAAACCATCCTTCACCACCCCCTGAAGCTGCCCTTCGATCCGCGAAACTCGCAGCGCTGCATGCACGACTTGCACTCCCTAAGAAGCTTCCTCTACAAACTATGGCTCGAACACTTGTAGATCCAACCGCAGATCCGAACCCTCAATTCAATAACGTGCCATTGGCACAGGTGGGAGGCTCATTAATAAGTGCTTATGTCGCAGAATGGTTATTATGCCACTACCCACGACTCCCGATGATGGTTATATTTGCCGCCAACTACGCATATCAAGGCCCTCCTACCCTCACCAAGATCGGAAAGGAATGGGGTGTGGAAACCGCTGCATATCCAGGCTCTGAAGTTGATCCAGGCTACCTCCAATTTAACAAAATGACCCCCGGCGCCCCCCTACCATCTCTAGGCGTGTCAACTCGTCCTGACTACCGCGATTTTTACAGGAGAGGAATTTCGAGTCGAAACGTGTACGATGATGAGTTTGGAGACCAAATAAAATTTCGAGACAATGACTCTGGAGAACCTATCAAGCAGCCAACAGATACTGCATATTCAAATTTTGTGAAAGCGGTTGTGGGCTCGATATACGTACACGCGGGTCGCAGCGCTGCAAGATCTTTCGTGCAGGCTCATATCTTATCCCGACATCTTGCCATTGACTCATTATTTCAATTCAAGAAGCCTGTTCAAGAACTAGCAAAGCTCTGCAAACGGGAGGATTTCGAATACCCGGTAGCGCGCATACTAAGTGAGACAGGACGACATTCACGCTCTCCAGTATTCGTAGTCGGGATATTCAGTGGTGCAGACAAATTAGGAGAAGGCGCTGCGCCAAATCTGATAGAAGCACGAGTACGAGCTTCGGTAGCGGCGCTGAAGGCATGGTATCTGTATAGTCCTGGGAATAATATGAGGGTACCAAGTGAGATGGAAGAGATGGGCGCGAAGCCGTGGAAGGCGGTGCACATTGATATTGGGGAAGTTTTACATTAATCTGTTTGTATGCTGCATAGCGGTTGGGAGCTGTAAAGCGATTCGATTATAAAAACAGGAGGAAAGCTATGTGGATATAGATGGGTTATATGCCATGGGAATCTTCTTGATAAAAGAAATAGGAGGACGCGGTTGGCTTACATGCCGGCGGCGATGTATTATTGAGATCTCCTTGTGTCATTAAGCATGGGAGCTGAGATATAGCTCATGGAGTATGTGTGGATAGCTGTGTAGAACTATGGGAATCATGTGTAGAAACCTGACCCTCTCCAACAACATTTTTTCGAGTATGATTTAGACCCATCGCTTGCCTTGTAATCCGTGAACAGAATGCAATTTTTATACTCAGCATATTCTAAGCAGTGTTGCGGTGGTCGTAGATCTATATCTTAGAACGTTATCTGGGCTGATTATTATATAATTGGCGGTAAGTTTGACCTACGTAGCTAGCAACAGCTCTACAGTACAAGTTAATCACAATTCAAAGAGTTCTTCACAAGCTCACAATCACAGCTTCTAGTCAAACAACTATTGGCAGAAGAGTATATTTATTTTGCCATTTTATAGTACATCCATGATGCTTTCTTCCATCCAAGCCCAGCAACGTAACGCCATCTTGCCATATATGTAGCCCCGATTGTAGCTATGCAAAAGCCTCCTAAACAGATTTTGTGTGATCCTATCCAGTAAAATACCAGCAACTTGGAAAGAGCCGCAAACGCCGGAAATGCAGAGTCATTCGATTAAAGAGATGTAGGGGTATCTTCTTACGCCTGCATTTGTAACCAATCTCCTATCATGCATCCGTCTTTACATCAGCCTTCTTGGCAGGGGGGGCATCGCTGGCATCATCCTCGCGAGCACGCTTCTTGTCGTTGATTTCTGAGGAATTAGCTTCCTTGTTATTATCCTTCTCGACAACAGGCTTGGCATCAACTGTCTCATCTTTTGCACCGTTGGCACCTGAATGATCCCTGTCGTTGGTACGAGGCCCTCGATCATCGCGGTCACGACGTCCTCCACGGCCTCTTCCTCTTTCACCCCCTTTGCCACGGTTGTCTTTAAATCCATTCGCACGATCATTCTCTCTGCGCTTCTTCCAGTCATCAGGATCACGGTCTCCACGATCGCCCCGGTCACCTACAACGCAATATCAGTATACTTGTACTTGAAGCTGTGGGGGACCTGTGAGAAGACTTACCTCGCTCACGTCGATCACCTCGTCCACGATTGTCCCGATCTCCGCCACCTCCTCGACCTCCTCGACCCCTGCCACGTCCACGTCCACGGCCTGGAATGTAGGATGGGCTGGGCTTGACTTTACCATCGTTTATATCTTGCAGCTTTTGGTCGCAGTACTCTTTTTTGCTTGTGACCTTGAGAACATGTTCCCCCTTCCAAAGTGGCTTTGGACTAGTCTACTGTTAGCGATCATCTATCAATATCAAGCAGGTCTGCGATTCTACGCATCCGACCTATGAGTGAAGAGACTTACTCTAGTGCCAAGAAAGCCTGGGAGTTCTCTGGAGTATCAAATTCGACAAATACAGACCCCTTAAAGAGCCTTGTGTCAGTACGACGAAGACGAACGGCTGCGACTCCCGTGTAGGGCTTAAAAAACTCTTCGATATCGAACTGAGATCCTTTAACCTCGTCACCTAGAAGAAGTCAGTCAAGATGACTTCGAAAGTCTAAGAGTAGAGATGTTCCATACCGAACCCTTTAACATAAATAGATCTAGCATCGATGCGGTCCTGATCCTCAGCAATTGTGGGATCATAAGCAGACTTGCGGGAGACCTTCTCTTCCCCATCATCACCAGTTATGTTAAGATAAGTACTAGACTTCAGCGCGATCACAACATCCTCTCGGGATGTGAAGCGCTTCATACGACCAAAGCTGAGAATAGTTTTGAGAGGAACAGGCTTGTTATCAGCGCCTCCGGTCTCTCCCAAAAGGAACTTATCCTGTCGAAGATTGGAGTCATTGAAGTAGAATTCAACCTTGCAAAATATGAGTAAATGTCTCAAGTAAGTGGAATTAAAGAATGTACCTGATTCTTGATCTCAACATGGTCCTTGCTTTCTGGAAGAATACTCGGGTCATATTTTCTGTTTTTTGAGTAGTCTTCATCTTCCTGTGCAGATGTCTTCAGAACACCAGCTAGGTCACCCTCCTCATAAGTCTTCGAGTAGGGCTTCTTCTTCGGCTCTGTGGAAGCAGCCTCGGATTTGGTGTCTTCAGGCTTAGTTTCGACCGCCTTGGACTCGTCGCTTAGTTCTCCTTTGACAGCATCCCCCATTTTGACCTCAGGAACTTCCTCCGTCTTAGTGGTAATATCCTCGACCTTTGCTTCAGACATTTTGGCAGCTGTAAAATGAGTCAGTCGGCGTCAAGCTTTGCAACTGCGGTGCTGTTGAAAGAGCGATTGATTCATGCGCAAGTGTGGCTTGACACTTCTAACAAGATAGAACATACCTAGTTTTGCCAAAGTAGCTTCAATTGAGTTTTTAGGGAGGCTGCGTTCTTTGCGCTGAAGAATTTGTTGTTCGAACGAGGGACCGAACATCAAGCTCTGGTGGGGTTTGAGAAAAACAGAATCTGGGAGGCGGTCGGGAAGACCGCTAGTGCCCGCGCCAAGTACAGAGACCTCGAAATGTTCGAGTACCTTGACTGGATTTATATTTGAAGCCTGAACGTCTCTATATCATTCAATCCTTCAGCCATGACACGTAAAAGATTTCATGGCCTGAAGAAGGTCGTATGTATTCTATCTTCTCTCGCAAGGCAGTACTGAATTGCTAATATTATCCCGCATGTAGAAAGTCCGCGCTTCCTGGAACAAATACAACCTCTATAACCTCACGCGATTGAGATCACCTCCATGGCATGCAGCAACCTTCTACCAGCAAAAGTGGCTTGCAAAATCAACAACTAGGGCATATCATGGCGAACAGATACGGGAAGGTCAATGGCAAAAGATGTTTAGGTCAAGGTTGTCGGCAGTTGTACCCATGGATCATAAGTACCTGGCAGAAAATGATGGTTCGGAACACGCAGCTGGACGAGGCTCTGGAAAGGAGAGACCATTAGACATGGACGAGATAAGATTTGGAAGAAACCAGATTCCCTGGCTGAACATGACATACGCTCCCGTAGAGAGACGGCTCGATATGGCGGTATGGAGAGCATTGTTTGCTAGTAGTGCTAGACAGGCCAGACAATTTTGTACACATGGAATGGTGAAAGTCAATGGACAAGTGGTAAGCACTGCAAAATGGAGGGTATGGACTGAACAGGCTAACAGATATATAGATGCCATATGCTGGATATCTTCTAAATCCAGGAGATATGTTTCAAGTCGAGCCAGATAGTGTGCTCTTCGCAACCGGTGCTCGGAAGGAATCAGCGCAGATAAAGTCCGGTAGAAAAGTCCGTATGAAGCGAGCTAAAGTGAATAAGAGGTTGCGCCTTCCACAGCCACTGCCGGCGTTACGAGAAAGACGCAAAAAGACTGGCGAAATGACAGAAGTTGACGGGGAAGCGGCGATTGAAAAGAACTCGGAAAACCTCCAAGAGTTTCGAGAGCAGAGACTAGAGACAATAGATGAATTTCTCGTCACAGTACTCGAAGAATTCGAGCGTGGTAAATCTAAGCTCGGTGCCAAAAGGAAGCAGGACCTCCGTGCACTTCTCAAAGACGCTCGAGCAGTCCGCGCACGCATCAACCGAAAATCCGAAGAGGAACTCACCGAGGATCTTAAGAACCTTTCCTCCCGTTTTTGGCTCATCCGCGCAGCCACCAAACAGGAAACAAAACCCGATGCTACCAAGCGATCTCTCAGTGTCTACGCGCTCAAAAAGCAACAAGCCCTTGATGACATAAAGAAGCAAGCGCTTCTCGAAGCCATGATTCAAATTGAGGATAACCGGGTGGATCCATCCAAACCATATGCTACGCCTTGGCAACCAAGACCATATATGTCACCATTTGCTTTCATTCCAAGGTATCTGGAGGTCCATCATGCGATTTGCTCAGCTGTCTATCTGAGACATCCTGTGGCAAGACCTGGACTAGCAGAGGTTCCTACGCCATTTGCTGCAGAAACGCAACAATTAGCTTTTACGTGGTATTTGAGGAGGAGATAGATGTATAATATTAGATGGTGTGAGATTGGTGTATTTATATTTTGAGATTTGAAATGTACAATGTACAATTGAGTCTCCCCATCATAGTTCTTCATGTCCATCTCACTCCTTGGTTTGGGAATTAATGCACCTGATTCTTCATATTCCACATTTCATATTCTACATTCCATGTTTTATATTCAAGTTTGCAAGCCCTCTCCTGATCGTAAGAAAATCTAAACTTTTCTGGAAGCTAAGGCTGCAAGAGCACGATGACAAATTTGGTAGGGGTGAAGCACGAGTTGTGAACATATGGCAGAGCTGTGTTGTATCAAGAATTTCAATTCCAAGAATCTATTTGGTTCCACCATCCTGGTTCTGTAATACAAAATTCCTCTCCATCTATAATCTAACAGCCTCCTACAATTTAGCCTTTGGCGCTTCTAGTGTAGGCATTAGGATGTCCCTAATATCACCCGCTGCTTCGTTGAGGTAAAAGCTCATACGCTCACTTCCTAGGCCCTTAGAAACAACGTTGAATTGAAGACTGCAAGTACTGTTAGCTATGGCTTCTTCTACCTCTCTATCCACAAATCCATAAAGGAGTGAATATATGGAGGGGAAGGGACAGATTTCTTACCTATTCTCATTAATCATGTAAGCTATTCCCCAGCCATCATCAACAACCTGACTCCATCCGTACCCATTGAAATATTCCGAGCTTAATTGGGAACTCGAAATGCGCCATGTGCTTGAATATGTGAACGCTGGATCTTTGTAAATCGCCGGCAGTTCCTCTCCTGGCGCAAGGAGCTTCTTAAGTCCGAAAAGATGACGATCGACACCCTTACCATCTGAAGCAGCGGTGATATATTCTACGTGTGCTTTCACAGCGGCATGGAACAGCTTAGCGGTGTCTTCAGGGGAGGTAGAAGCATCCGAGGCTGCTTTACAGAAAGCAACGGATTCATCAGAAACCGTACGGCAAGTTTCCGTGCGACCTTGCTGGAAACGACGGGTTGCGGCCGATTCATAAGTAGGGCGATTCTTGCCATACATTTTGAAGTAGGCGAGTTGGATAACCATCTGTACGAAGGCATCTGGTGAGCACTTGAACTTCTTAATTAGTCCTTTGCCGTAACCTTGGTAAGCTTGTACACGAAGCTCATGGGCGCCGATAACCTCTGTAAAGTCTTTCGTGGCGCGTTCAATCTCAGCTTGCACTTCTTTGTTGACGTGGAACTTTATGACTGTGGGATCGGGTAGACTGGAACGGACCGAGGGATCCGAGAAGTCAAGTTTGTTATTAAATATGACATCGTTGACATAGTCATTCAACCGTTGGGTCGGGGTACCATCCATCATGGAGTGTTCACCCATGAAACCAGCAGTGCCATTGTCATTGATGATGAATTGGAGAGGCTTGTCGTTCCAGCGGTTTGCTCCGTCTCCATGCCAATATTGATGTGCTCTCTCCTCTAAGGTGACTGGAGCGGCGTCGTCTAAGCAAACAACAAAAGAAGCAGACTCAATTTCCTTGAGGGCTTTGGCATTGGAAGAATGTGCTTTTAAAAGAACTTCCCGGGCATCGGTCCAAACGTCGCGGTTCTCGCTGGTCAAAATACCGACCGCGGGGGCTTTTTCGGCTTTTTCATAGACTTTTCTAAACTGCGCCTCTAGTTCCGAGGTATTCAATTGCTTTCCATCTATCTCATGGAGCACCTTGAAGAATTGGTTTTTGCGAATGACTAAAATATGCGGGTTTTCGGAAGGGTTATAGTTGACGGGGTAGTCGGCGGGTTTAGCTGGCATTCTAGAGCAATTGAACATGTATTTATAACTGTCCATAGAGATAGGAAGCTTCTTCATGTACTCGGGCTCTAGTGTGCCTTGATCTACTTGCTTTTTGAAATCTAGCACTGACGTGCTAACGGCTGCAGCTCGGGTGGCAGGGTCACGCCGCCGGCGGTCATCTCTATAGCTATAAAAGTAGCTCACATATGGCACCACAGGATCGCGGTAAGTCAAGTATGCAGCTTCGTTCCACCAATCGTATATCCAGTTCTTGTGCTTGGGGTCTTCACGGCGAGCTATTAGCTTTTCTTGAAGCTTGCTGCCAATGCCGCCAGGTTTTATGAATTCCTGCACAGCTTTTGTGGATTCCTTCAGCTCTGACTCTGAGAGTAATGGATGGAGAGATTTCAAATATCTTGCAGCAGTCTCCTCGAGAGTTGGAACTGGTAATTTGGGGAGGGAATCTTCGAAGCGAAGCATAGCTCCTTTAGAGGCATCCTCTTTGTAGCCTAGAGGAGTGTCAACTGTGTCCAAAGCGGTTTTGTTGCATTTAGGGACATACCTGCTGGCAGAGCAGAGCTACTGCTCCGAGCATTTGCTGGTGCCATTCCGACGCTCTAGAGAAGCTGGTCAGTAAACATAAGGTAAAGCTTAGATGAGTTGGCCTACTCTTGATAGTCTGGTGGTCTGGAAGCTACTTCTGAGGACCGACTGTTGCGTACGACCCTTTGCAAGCACTTTCAACATCCCAAATGTGTTTTCTGAGAAGATTAGAAGAAGGCGGATTTGCAGATATAATTATTGTGCCTGGGGCCTTATTTCACAAGCCGCGGGCTATACGTGGTGTCAGAGACGGTTGATTGGATGAACGAGACGTTGGTGGGAGTTGCTATGGATTTAGGTGTTGCTTCCGAGGCAAAACGACCTCGGCTCGGGAGAAGTGCTGGGCTGCCGACTTGAGACGACGACGTCCGTGGATCAAATGACTCGCGGGCAGATTTCGGTTTGGCACGAGGTTAGGCCAAAACATGTATAGCTTCGTAGGTATCCATTTAATTTGGTGAACGATTATGCTTATGGCTTTGCAAATTGGTGGTGACCTTCGTGGCCTCAACCCAAACAATCAGATATCAGTTCTGGCGGCATGTGAAGTCTCCTTTGGGCCGGGCCATATTCCCGGGTGCAAGAATTGAACCCAAATTATTTGAGCTGTATCTTATATAGCAAGTAAAACTTCTTGGAGGGGTTTAAGTATTTTGGTCACGAAGGTCTGTCGCTGGTAAAATCGCATTATTGGCTATCTCAAAAGGACCAGGTAGACAGAATAGAGCTGGTACTTGGCACAGATCGAAAAACATCCCTATGTGTAGAGCGATAATTTAAATAAGCTCGATTTATTGTGTCTCCAAATACACTTCTACAGCTTACGCGTGAAATTAACGGCATTAAGAATCTGTAGAGCAGTGTCAAGTCACAAAATCGTATACCTGTTAAGCGTGATAATGTACTCCTGATTTCTAGACGATTGTCCGAGGAAAAGCCGGGCCCAGCGAGGGTCATCTGCGAGAGAGACGCACCAGGGGATATTCCGAGACATGACATTACCAGACAGTCTGACAGTGTTAAGCTAAAGAACACCACAAGCATCGTACGGGCTGAGATAGCGAACTACCGCACTATTTGCAACAATGAACCTGAGGATATAGGTATTACATTACAGCCAAGTCGGCGTCTACTGGTACCAAGATTACTTGAACTGGTAACACTCGGCCTTGGAAAATTGTCATTATATTACGTTGAACTATTGTCAACATATAGATCGAACACTCTTGTATTACCATAAACTGCTAGAATAATAATAGATTTTGGGAGCACGGTTCTGATTCTGCATCTCTAAAGTGAATGGCTACTTTCTCGGATCATTTGGCACACCGAAACTATATATGACCATTCCGCTCTATACTCACCGCTAAGAACTCGGGCTTTGTTCTTCTTATGACTTCACGATTACTGTTTTGACTCGATATCTATTCCAGAGTTTAAATTTATTTGACTTTTGGCACGATCAGTGGCTTTGAAAGTTGAGGCTAAATGATGTTTCTCGACTTTGCATGCCTGTGGCTGCTTATCATCACCTACGGATTCAAAGAAATACGCGCGCAAAGACATCCACACGACGATTTGCGGTCGAAAGTTCTAGCTTACATTTGGCGTAAAGTCGATATAACTCCAAGTATACTATTTAATGATTTACTCAAAGCGTAAGTTGAATTTCGGGACCACATATTGGTATGACTAGATATCAGTTATATCTACTGGTATGGTGACACTACTAACTCGTTGTGGAAGATGCAGGTCTCCAACATCCCGAATGGCCAATGACAAGGGCCGAGGATGGTGTTGTGCAGCCAATAAAATTAGAGTGAACAGGTTTTGTTGCATCATCTGCTTTTTCTGGTTTATCGCGTCAGACTCCAGTTACCCTTGTAAGATCTAGATTGTGCGAGCTCGAACCCCCGATAGAGATACGCAACATACGTTGCAATTTTCATGATGAAGTAGATGATCATGCCAGGTCGAGCACTGCGATAACCACTCTACGATAGGGAACAAACTCTCGTCTTGCGTTGCCATTGGATGGTAATAGTTTGACTGGACTTGAAGGCGTCACTATCGACAGCAGCGACCGACACAGATGCGCAACAAAGTCTTGCGTGTTGTTTTGACTGGCCAGCCGTGTAGTAGGGACGATGCAGTACGATGTGCAACAAAACATCGGAAGAGTTGCCATGTGTGAAAATTCAGGATTACGGGCTGAATCTGATTGGAGCGAAGAGGTGGTTAACTTCCTCGTATTACTCCCAAGTGCTCGTAATGCAACAAAAGCGAGTTCGTGAATCTGACTGGACAACATACCGGCATTCGTGTCACACAACAGAAAGCCGCGTACTCAAATAGCTATGGCTGGCTGAGAGGAACGTAACAGACCTTAGTAGGCGGTTACTTGCGGAGGAAAGCAGCTAGTCTACTTACTCCCTGTAACGAACAATTAATAAACCAGCATCGAAAGAAAAGTTAATGTAGTGAGAATTTGTGTAAACCATTGATGGACCGGCATGCGTAAGATTACCTAGCCTAAGCGCATTTCTTGTGGTTGCAACAAACACTTTAAGTTTAGCATATGATAGACTGATATTGTTACCAGGATTACAAGAGACCATGTATCTGAATAGCAAGCATGACGCGAGTCTCACTAGTTTGAAGCACGAGTGGGCGAAGATCGTTGATCGTACTGTGTACGGATTCTTCTTGCCAACTACTAGTGCATCGAAGTCTCGACACTCATGCAATGCAAAATAACACAACCCGAGCTTTTTATTTGTATTGATATTAATCATATCATCTCTTACGCTTGCTCTTCCTTGCCACTGACTTTTCCACCTTGCCTTTCTGCTTGCCTTTTGGCTTAGGTGAAGGGGTTCCTTCATCTTCTTCACCATCCTGTGTCTCTGTCTCTTCCTCTTCATCGCCCACAGTCTCATCATCAGCAGTTGTATCCTTGCTAGGCTGTCTAGATCTCGAAGAATCTGCTGCTGCTGCCCTTCCCATTGATCTATTTGTAGTTCTCCCTGATCTTGTGGCCTTACCAGGAGGTGAAGATCGTGCCGGAGTGTCCCTGGTGTCATCCGTATCATCTACAGTGCTTGCTCGTGTTTTGGTGGTAACAGTTTCACCTCTCTTTCGTTTCCTCCCTGTCGGCGCTGAGGCCTCTGAGTAAGAAGGCGACAAAGGCGCTTCATCACCAGTGCGTTTCCCTTTTTGGAACATATCGTGCGCCCATTCCTCTGGAAGCCTGAATTCTTCGTATTTGTCGCGCAGGTCGTCTTCCCACTCAAAAGTGTTCTCCCGCTCATCAATTATTTTCATATCGTACATGGTCTCTAGCTTTGCCCAGATACCTTGGATGGACGTATGCTTTTCAATACGAGGGTCATATCCATGGTTGCGTAGGTATTCAGACAATGCCACCATGCGGAAGTGCTTATGCATGCCTGAGAAGAGTTAGATACAACATAATTAGACAATTTGGGATTGGCTGACCATTTGGCTTCCACTTCATTAGTCCTTTGAAAAGTGATGATTCTTGTTCGTCTGTCCATGGATCCTTGAGCATGTCATACGCAGGTTCCTCGTCTTCGGCGGTAGGGGTATCAAGCTCCATAGCATCTTCATCTGCTACTGGAGTCTCTACTGCTGCCACGTTGGGCTTCGCTTTCTTTCGAGGGGGCATTCTGTTGTCTGATGATGGGATGATGTGAACTCGAAGGTGAACCCATTGCCATCCTATCAAAGATCAGGCCCTTTTTAGCTACGGGAGCATCCGCGATTTAGTG
>Ga0247804_10000523_pt1 | contig 17620 bp, 11 predicted proteins | sample UWRJL029104C1_FD_181142 | JGI IMG/M metagenome (GOLD analysis project Ga0247804, IMG submission 181142) | Plant litter microbial communities from Arlington Agricultural Research Station in Wisconsin, United States - UWRJ-L029-104C-1 | ecosystem: Environmental > Terrestrial > Plant litter >...
AACGCCCCAGAGCAACTTTTCAACACCATATGTCCCACAACCAAATATAAGAATTTGTACAAGGAAGAATACAACATACAGATACCCTGCCAGAGATTGTTGTGGAATGATTCCAGCACTCATATCCCCGAGCGATATGCCAGACACAGGTTCCAGCGAAAATGGACGCAACTGAAACTCTCTGTTGGCGATATCACCAATCAGTGTTGCGAAGGTATATGGTGGAAACACTAGGGACATAGCTAGAGTCTGCGTATTCGAGACTGCTGGAACCACACTTTGGGTAACTACCATCATAAATGGCGAAGAAGGCCCCAGCAGGATAGTAAGTGATATTAGAGATAGGGCGAATGCAAGAGTCGAAGTATAGAGCCCCGCGAGTTGTGCTTTGCCAAAAAAGGAGGCAAGAAAATGGGTGGTAACTATCATAGACGTTCCAGCCAACAACATCAAGAACAGAAGTAATATATCCGACGTCTTCGTAAACAGAAGCTGCGTTAATAGAACAGAGCAAATAATGATGCCTGGGAAGTATATGATCATGAATGAGATCAATGTTGATAAGATTCGAGGGACTTCAGTGACCATCTGAGCTTGCATCAATTCCGCTACTTGTGTTTCTCTTTCCCTTGCCACAAATATACTGAGGTGATACACCACACCTATTAATATTAAAATAAAGATAGGAGCGACGAAAGCACCAACTAATGCCAGCCAGTCCGGGCCGGTCAAAGATGGCTCTTCTACTTGTTGAAGACTGCGATAATCATAGAAGGATCCGCTCCAAGCTTGCTCAGATGGCTTTGAGGTCGAAGCTAGTCCACTCATTGATGCATCAATTGCCCATTGTAGTGGGAGTAGGCGTGTTGAAAGGAGGGACGGTTCTGAAGAGCTTGCTGCGAATACTCTGGCCTGTTCATCAAGGGCGATACTATAAACTAGGTCGGTTTCGTTAAGTGAGAGAAAGATAACAGCAGCGAAGCAATGACTTTCGCCATGCAGTGATTGTTTGCAAAGGTCCCAGAGGTCATTCGGGTCGTCAGTAACATGTGTATCTAGTCCTATCATGCCAGGTTGTTTGAGCACCCCATCAATAATAGGATTTAATGATAAGCCAGGAATACCTGAAAGTGTTAGCAGTAACTCATGAGTTTCCTATATTTTGACTAGATTTATACCATTGCGGACGAAGACTAATCTCTGCGAATGAGCTGCTTTTAAAGCGACATCAAGATCTTGAATTGGTGTAGACTGGCTCGCTATACTCCCGGTTGAAGCTCCTGTATATGGCGAACTTCCGCTGAAGTCGGCAACATTCTGAAGCTTACACATGATTATGGTAAAGACCACTGGGAATATGAGAGCTCTGAGTAGTGTGGCTATTGGCGTTTTGTAGAATATGAGAAGGTTCTTGTAGATCAAGGTGAGGGTCTGGCGATAGATTCTTTGCCATCGTGGGCGATTTCCTGATGGAGCCATGATGCACAACCAAGTGGTGGATGATGACTTCAAAGTCGTGGAGTGAGTAGAAGGTAGGCGTAACAAACAAGTAAAACAGTGTAGAATATGTTGTTGGGACGATATGGTCTCAGGCACAAGTCCTCGGCTACTTGGTAATACTCTGTAGCATTACGATGGAGAAATAGCTCAAATACGCAGCGTCGACAGCGAACGCACGAATATAAGAACAAACTGAATTTGATTCTACTACCAATGACCAGATATTTTACAAACTAGTTGACCACGGCACGCATAATATCTGAGTACATACAATACACGCGGTAGACCGCTAGCGCCAAAGTCCTGCCCGCGTCACTAACTAGGTTGAGGAGGCTGTGTATGTTCTCGTATTGAGAAGCCGATGTTGCTCCATAACGGAATAGAGGTGAGTAACGCGCGAGTGAGAGCCTTGCTACCAATCGTTTCAAACTTTAATTGCCAGCAAGCCATATGGGAGCTTGAGCTGTGGAGACTATGCGGCGCAAAGTATATTTCTGCATGTTGATCATAGGGGTCAAGTGCTTATGTAACAGGTGAGTTTAAGGTGGAATCACGTGCCTTCCATCCGCGTAAAATTTACATAGCCCCCTAATGCCAACCACGCTAAAAGCCTCTAGACCAATAGCAATCATGCCGCGGCCTATTAACTACTTAGATTGTGAGCTTATACATTGTCTTCATCTGAGGTGTTCCCGTTCTGTACTTTATTGCGAGTTCGAAAATTACCATGTTCTCAAACACGAGAATGCCCCTATCCTGCTTCGTAACAGTATCCTAAGAGAGGAGCATAGCTTGCAGGTTTGCAGAATAATATCTCCACGCCTGATATATAGCTGTGATATATCCAGGAGAAATGGAATTGGTTCACTTCTTTGAGAAAATAAGAAAATACCATAGTCGATTTCAATTTGAAGCACTGGGTACAGTCCTGGCTAATTGTCATTGCTATGTGGGCCGTCTGTGCAGAAAAAAAATGTTAAACCTTTTGATTAATTTAGGGTTGATTACCCTTGACGCTGATATTCTCCACTTACATTCATTTAGCCCGGTACGAGCTACGTCGCATCAGTGTGTTGATAAAATCTTTAGGCACAGCGCTGTATGCTAAACCGCTCAATGACGAGCTCGTGTTTCAGTGCTGCGCAGGCTATCTAGCGGGGAACATCTCTTATCTGATCAGGAGTTTTTTGCGATCGTTTAGTTATGGAAGAAGTGATCGTGGTGGAACGGATTTGTACAACCTATCTGGCCAATCCTCAAAACTCGGTGGGCCTGGAATCTTCACATAGCCCCTGGAAGCATTGCTGACAAGCGAGCCGCCAGCTATAACATACATCATGCTGTGGTTTATAGTGTAGTTACATTTTGTCGTGAGTAGATGAGCCCCGGTCTGCCTTTTCCGGAATTTGAAGCGGTAACTAACAACACTGCCCCCTTCGTACCATGCTAAGAAGAAGAAAAGACAAAAATTGGAGCAGGTTAAAGCTTGTTAACAATAAAGATATTCAACCCGACTAATCATGCGAGCTAATATACACGCTGACCACAATGACTTACATCGGCAGAGCACTCAATCCACATTATGATAAACTAGAGGGAGAATAATCGAGCATCAAAAATCATAACCGCTCACATGGATCTGATAATCAGTGATTCTTCAGAGGAACTGTTTATGCTATAGTAGATGGTGCGCTTTTTAAGAAAAAAAAGAGCCCGAACCTACAGATATTTTATCCATAGAAGAGACCATCCAATTCCCACATGCATGAATGGTGGAATTCCTACCTGCTTGCCTGCGAAGCTGCTTCATACATCGGAATATATACCTCAAAAAAATCTGACACGTACCCATGTGCATCGTCTTGTGCATACTGAGATGTGCAGATGCTTCCCGTGGTGGTCAATGAACTAGCTAGTCAGGCTGGATAAAGACGAAAGAAATTGACGTGGTATATTGCTCATTGTAACATCATGCTCGAATTTCCGCTTTTCAAACTAGAAATGTGAGCTCGTATCAGAATAGCTTTCGTGATGCTTCTTAGCTCTACTTGCATTATTGTCTGCTGCGGACCGCTGGGTTACTTCTGCGTATTTGGCCTCCTCCTATCATGAACATCTCGCAAAAGGAGTGTCCCAGGGAAAAGATAGCGCTAAGTTCTTGGACCATCGTAGCTGATTGCTTAAATGTGTTCTAACCGGACGGGTGTTTACCACATTGGAAGTGGTACTAATGAAGGTCTGTATCGATATCAGCAGTTGAAATGTGACGTCTTAGGTTTTAGGTACACGAGTGAAAATATATTTTACACTAGTTTATAATCAAGATCCATCTTCACGAAGATCACAGCCGCGCGTTGAACTTCTGTTCCCGATATAGAGGGTATTTCACTTCTAAGACCATACCAGCACTTTTTCCGAAGCATGTGCGGATTCCTCCCTCGATCTCTACTACCCAGCACCTGAATCATAATTTTCAAATAGTACACTATTTCTTAACCCAATAGACTCGGAGATGGTAGTCTTTTACTCGGACCAAGTGACCTTCATCATCTATTTCTACGTCTTAAAAGCAAAGTATGGACGAGATGTGAGTGCTAGTGGCGACGGATATTGCTTGAGAAATTTCTGAAAGCATCACACGGTCTTAAAAAAACCAGACACTGACAATTCATAATCAATTTGCTGTATAACATCATAGAAGTATTAGGCTATAGGAGAGCCAACATATAAACGTAAAAGCTACCATATGGATGCTTCCTGAACTTGGTCTTATCGTAACACAGGATATCTTCCAGTGCTCAACAAGAGGACGACTATCGAGTACTCAAACTGTTCTACTGTAAACGCTCCTCTCAACTCTATTTTGAATCACTACAACTATTCAACCCTGTTCTGCAAACCATCCGACCCTAACGTCCCACTTTAGCAATGCCTTTACGATATAACACATTGGGAGATAGCGCTTGGCTCTCTGAAAGTAGATAGGTATAAGAAGTGAAGTACATTCTCTAAGCACAAGCTATGTTTTATAATCCTTGAATAATCAAGAGATAACTGGATGGCAGTAATGGACACCTAGATATATCACATTATTTCCCAATAGCATATTTTTGATACTTTGGAACACCATTATTACTCAGATTTAGTTTGGTTAAACGTAGGATATCATCTCTCGTGTAGAGAAGTTGCTGTGCAGACAATCAATAATAAGTTTTAGTCTTCAAATTGTGTCAAATGATGGCTGTATCAACTAGAATTTTATTCGTATCTCCTAGGCTTATAATCTACCATATGCTCCTTCGTCAGGCGGCACCACTGATATATAATCAGCCATTAATGAGTGCCAACATCTCATCTACATCCTTCACCGAATCCGTCAGATTCTCATATCCACCTTTCGTGATCAAGATATTGTCTACAATTTGTCAGCGCTACAACCCACCATTATATGAAGCAGGAAAAGAAAGATACCTTCAATTCGAACTCCTCCTACCTCCCAGTATTTCTCTAGCGTATCTAAATTGATGAATTTGCTGTGGAGTGGGTCTTTCAGATACGGCTCAATGATGAAGCGGCAGAAATAAATCTATAGTACTTTAGCATGATCTCTGGTCTTCTAGGAACTCAACTCACTCCAGGTTCAACAGTGATAATACTACCCGCAGGCAGGTTTCGTCTCACCCTCAGATATCTAAACATCGTATCTTTATCTTCATAATTAGGATGACCACCAGTATCATGAGTGTCCATTCCTAGATAGTGACCAAGTCCATGAGGGAAAAAGGCTACACTTGTTCTGGCCTTGAGAATTTCATCTTTGTTGCCTTGTAAGATGCCAAGAGCGAGTAAACCATCAATAGCAATTTTATGGGCGGTAAGATGGACATCATCCCACGATACGCCATCTTTGAGCATGTTTATGCAATCTAGTTGCATTTTGAGCACAATATCATAAATTGACCTAGATTCTGGACTGAATTTTCCGGAAATGGGGAAGGTTCGGGTCTCGATTCCCAGTCAGTACATATACTTTCAAATTTCATGTTTCTACTCACAATATCACTCGCGTACATCTTGTACTCTCCACCAGCATCTAGTAGCAGATTGAGTTTCCCCTCTAATGGCTCATAGTTCTTCACGTAATGTAGGGTAGCCGCGGAAGTCCCACTTGCCACGATTGAATGATACGCTTGTTCCCTTGATCCGTTTGCAATACAATTCTGCAAGAACAAACCCTCAAGCTCTCTTTCGTTTTTGGCACTTTTCACAGCCTTTAGCACTGCCGTATGCGCAATTGTAGAAATCAAATTCGCCTTCTTCGTCAAGGCAACCTCATATTCATCTTTAACCACTCTACATTCTTCGATAGCCTCTTTAAGGAGCTCTAGGTTCTTGTCTTCGAACTGGAGGAAGGTTATGTGGTCGGAGATCTGCTCAGCGATGGCATACACGGTGCCTTTGGCATTTTGAGGAGCAGCGAGGTATGAAGCAACAAGATCGGTAGTCTGAACAGCGTCCACGTCGTAGAGCGCTAGTGCTTCACTCTCGGAGACAGGTAGGCCAGACCAGATGACGGATTCTGCGTCTACTGGAGGTATGAAAAGCGTGCTCTTCTCTGAAGCGATATCGTAGGTAAAGTAGGAGTCTGCGAGTTCGCAACCGGTTAAGTAGTAGAAGAAACGTCGTTGTCTGTTTATCGTTAGTTTCATTCGAGGAAGGCGGGTTTATAGGAGAATACCGGAAAGGTGCACTCTCGTCATTGTCTTCAATCATTCGTGTTTTCTGGCCCTCAAGGTATAGCACGCCGGTGGCATCTGGCTTTGTCTTTCTGATGTATTCCGCGACCTGAGAAGCTTCAGATCAGCTAGTGTTTTCCCTTGGATCATTCATTTGGATATATACGACTCCGGGTCTGAAGCTTTAAAGGAAGCATTTAGCTCCCAGTACATACCCGTTTAGCATGTTGCTTTGCTGGGTACTTCCCCGCCAAGATTTTATCAACTGCTTCCATTTTGTCCCGTTTGAATGAGGCCTTTCAGTAAAGATCTATGCAATAGAGCTCAAAGGTGAGCACGTAATTTCGTAGAGTGTGATATCCAGAAATTTTTGCGATTGTGTATTGCCCGCTGGTCACGCCCGGCCGGAATAACTTTAAGATAGCGGTTTGATGGTGGGGTCGTTGCTGATGAGAGGCGGGGTAGTTCAGGGTCGAATACGAAGTATTTATTACTAAGGTCTCACCAAGGACAACATATGTGTTGCTCGATACCTCGATACAGGCTTTGATATTGGTTCGAGTGTCCCATAACCCATTATGAGTGTCACTCATAAAGACGGTGGAAGCATATCAAGATGCAAACTCCAGATTTCAGAGGCACCTTTCACATGCAAATGCCATCACAAAGGACCAATTCTTTTTTTTTTAAAAAAAACTAATATTATTGCTATTTCGCAAACTTGCAACCTCATTTAATAGTCAGCAAGAGATATGCACTGCCAATGTTGCCTTCCAACGCCAATTCAGTGGTATTCAAGCCTTTCCAACTCCGATGCTAAACTGTGCAAACATGTCAATGTAGATGGTACTCATTACACCTGTGACAAACAAAACCTGACTCCCCAAAGCCAGTTATATACTCTTCCCTCATGAATCTTAACGCGTTAGAATCGCCCAGCCCATATATACAGTTCCCCGATCAGCGTGTGCATCCTTCTATTTGTATTCCCGCCATGTCGTCTGATTAGGCATCTGCAGTAACCTCGAATATAGATTCTTGCACTCCATTCGCCTTCCTCTTTAAAGGCATCCTTGGCACAAAATTCATGGCTCCTTGGGCCGAAGAGACAGCTCGTAAGTTGATTGCATGGTCCAGTAACTTCTCTTTACTGGTTTTGAAGTTGAAATTCGTCAGGAAACAGAAGCTGATCTCTAACCTCGCGAGTTCATTTTCACTCACGCCTCCCACCTTGGAAAATCTAGCGTGTGGATAACTGAGATCTTCGAGAGCCTTCATTGCTACGCGTAAACCCGCTAACAACAATCGATGGCAGTTTCGACGGGTAACTGGAATTGCTCGCTCCTCAACTGCAAGCTTGTGAATGTAAAAGCTGGTGGCGAGATATACTGCTGTAGACATCGGACAAAACTTGTGTATGCGCATCAGGTAGTCCTCCACAGAAATCGGGGGCGGTTTCTTCGAGTAGAACTTGCGTGTAATAGCGCTGTGTTGAACATTTAATGGTTCTGCGTTATCCCCAATGATGATGTAAGGCTCGGTAGGCTTGATGTGTGGGCTCCCAATGTGTGTCTTCCTGAAGTTTACCCCATCAATATCATTTGATCCGGTGCTTGATCCTGATGGTGTCCGAGGCCGCAGGCTGGCAAAATTTGTGTACGATTTGCTCTTTACGATACTTTCCTTCTCAGCTTGCATTCCTAGCATGTTTGGCGGAGTTGAGTGAGTAGGTGGAGGAGTTGGAGGAATACTAAAAATGTGTTAGGCTATGCCATATTTAAAAATGGGAGATAACGTACTCTCCAGTGATCCGTACTAGTGACTCGATTCCCGCACATAGTAGCTTCAAAGCCGTGACGGGAGTGAGGGTAAACACGTCGAGGCTATTAGGAGACGGAGGAGTATCATTTCCACCATGGTCGGATATGGGAATGGTTAGGCCCTTATCAGCAGAGGGGTTTGGGCGTGGCGGGAGGATGAAGGTGAACGAATCTGCGGAGTCGTGAACGGTTTCTGTTCCTACTTCACAAGTGGACATGATGGCGAAACAAAGAGAGATTTCAGCAAGTCGGGTTTTGAACGTTCTCGATTGCTAGTAGTTGTCGAGTATTGGAGCTGTATCAACTCCTAGGTCCACCGTTGGGCCCGGCTTCAGTGTGGTGGGTGGGTTGACTTCGTGTTGACCAGAGGCGCATTCTCAGAGCGATCGATGCGTAAAGGGACGAACACGTTCCGTATATTATTTGAAGCTTGATCGAAGAGCAGGCAGAGAAGAGGCAGGATGGGTTTTATAATGAGGTGGGCTTCAACAGGATAAGTAGATTGCTAGCGGCAGCGACAACCCAGAGTGGTAATAAGACTGGGGAAGAGCCGTAGCCGTGGTACTGATATGAGCGCTGTCACGAGACAGCAATAGGCGCGAAATATGGCCGAGGACACCCAAGTAGTAGACTTAGACAGATTGTGCCTAGCACAGTAATGTGTTTGACATGGGCTGACTCGTAGTTTAAGATCTGGAGAGTTGGCTCTGAAGTACAGGCCATCGGCGGTACATGAGAGTTGATTAGGCAAATCTATTCGGAAGCTGTCCGTACCTCCACAAGTCACTTTCTCCAGCTGCAATGCAACGTAAAATATCGCCTCTTGGGCCTCTTGGGCACGTTTTGTATAATAAACGAGTTTAAAAATGCACAGGCAAACAGAAGTCGTGATTCTTCAACATTTGCAATACAAGTTTCCCATCGGGTATAAGTGCAAATGGTCTTGCTGTGATATGAGCTCGGCTAAAGACATGTGCAATTCGGGATCACAGATACCTCTGGGATATACTTTCTCCGGGACCTAGGTAACTTAGGCTTTCAATACCGGCGAGGCCCAAATCCCATCGTTTTTCTTGCAGCGAACTTTCTACATAAGCACCTTGTTTCTTATACATGCTGTCCGACGTGCCATCCGCTGAGAAGCCATGCAGTGCCACCGCTTTCTCCTCGACTTAAGGCCACCCACGTGTTGATCCAGTCGTAGCTATCCATCAACTTTGGAACAGTATAATCTATAACGACGTCTGCCACTTGGACAATTATTAACATGCGCATATATTTAATCTTGCAGTCTTTGTCGTCGAAAATAATACAGGGGAAGGGTTCTGATGAGAGAGTCCCCTCAACTCAACGACTACAGCCGCCAGCCGCCAGCTACTTCCACTCCCTTGAATCTTCCAATGCCGAATCGCTGAGCTACCAATACCATACCAATCCATAGCGGAGAGGATCTCCTCGCACGCAGGAGGGGTCGTACGTTTCTGCAGGGACCAAGTCCAAGTGGAACCTAGTCCAGGCTTCTTTTAATCATTGGAACTGCTGTACTGTACTGTACTGTACTCTTATTAGTACTTGCAAATCACACGCCGCTTTCGCCTCGACCGCTTTCAGCTCTTATTTCCGGGGTAGTAGGTCCACTGCGCCGGGTCTGGTGGTGCGTGTGATCTGTTTTGTTCTGCTCTTGGGCTGGCTCGGAGAATAGAAATTCCTGTTGTCAATGTAACCGTGGTGTTTTCTGTGGGGGAGCACATTAAACGTGTACACTCGCGATGCTGGTATTGTTAGGGAACTGCCACGTGTTTCTTGATCTGAAGTCTCTGTTCAGGTCTCCTCTCTCAAGCACGCTTTTAACGGGCGTGCTTAGTACATATAGCATGTAAAGTACCGAGAGAAAAGCCTTCTGGTGGTAGAATAGATGAAACTTCAGAGCTGTTCTCTGAGACCTTGCGTTTGTTTTGGTTCGCTGGTCATACACCCTCATGAAATTACATACATGGATACTTTGCTTTCCTGATCGCGTTGAAAGTATCGTCGTCACCATACTTCATGGCGGGGAAGTTCCTACTGGTGAACTTAGGTTACTCAGAATCTGCAAGTAGCCGTAAGCTGGATATCTGGAACTGGTCCTTAGATATTGCTCCAGTGTATGTTGCTAGGCTGTCAATCTTCAGCTATAATCGTAAGTGACAGTGGTAGATCACGGCGCCGCAGCTCTGTCAATGGGTTTACTCTATAGGCCATCATTTTCAATATTTGGAAGTTTTGTATGATGTTCATGCAAGTGCATCTGTGTAACCTGCAAAGTCTTCTCGGTTTCCCCGCCCCCACAGAAAGTAGATGTAATGCAACGCCAGTCTCACCTATGCCGTAGTCCAGACTTGTTAGATGTTCACAGGTAGAGCTGGGCTATTTATTCCCTTTCATTACTTTTATGTCTACCTGAGCAGCAACTATCTATATATATATGAAACATATTCTTTTCCATCATCCGACTTGGATCATCACTTGAGAAAGGAAGCCAAAATCTGGGAGAAGTCAAAATGAAGCTTCTGTAGATATCTGTGCGGATGAGAATGAAGAAAGAGTCGCTTGTCCAAACGGCTTCAAGCCACAGTAGTTTTTATTATTCAGAGAAAAGAAAGCGCTGTGCTCTACACACTTCCAGGGAATAGCATGCCACTGCATCGTGGCAAAAGCGAATTCGGCAGACAATTGCAAAGCCCAAAGTATTATACCAGACCATGCCACGTTTGCCACTTCAACAGCTAACTCCAAATCATAGCACAAGGCTGTATGACACCCCACTCAACCAAGAGCAAGCCAAAACCCCGCTACTTGCTCAGAGAGATGTAGATTAGTCTTCTCCGCACATCATTACTTGACTGCACGATCCTCAATCCCACGGACGATCTAGAACGGAACTTTCTCCGCCATCCTATGAGCGGCTGATTGTAACCCATGTTTAAGGAAGGCTCCCCTAAATCCCACAGCGTGTCACATGGCGTACTTTTTGGACTGCTTTGTGCAATGAAAGAACTACTTTCAGAAGAACGGAAGCGTCTCAATTAAAGATTGCAGCAGAAAATAAGAATAAGAAGGGCTTAGAGACATGAGCAGGAGTAGAATATCGTCAGATTAGATCAAGTAAATTCCGTCACAGGACCACGCTGCCAAAGAAGGAACCACAACAACGAGGCGGGCTTCGAGCTTTGACAGTGCCTAGTTGCAAATGTGGTCCTCTGGTAAGCTCTTTTTTGTCATCACTCGACACTCTCTCCCACCTGCTTGCTTTGTATTGTCATTTAAAACATAGGAGAGGTAGTGACTACATTTTTGGAATCTGAGAATCTGATTAGCGCTAATTCTGTATGATTTTGTTGGTAGGAAGAAAAAGTCCACTTTGTTCATATTAAATTGAGTCTCCCCATGACCTTGCGGTCAGTACGGATGAACGAAAGTTATTTGATGTTGATAATCATGAAAGTGAGGAGAAATTGAGGATAAATGCTTACCTTCAGTCCGATATCTGTAATGTGGTCAATTAGTACCAAACGATGACAAATAGTCATTTCTCTGCACAGGTGGTTCAGTGTTGCCCTCGTTCTCTTATGGCAGAGGGCCAAGTTTGCAAATCAGTTCGTATTCATGGGGTTACTGAGCTCTCTGCCAGGCTCCTATGCTACCAAACAATATAAAGTTCAGCCGACCCATGACATAGCATTCTGCCATCCATTATACCATCATTCTTTCATTAACTCCAAACTCCAATGTTTCCAGTTGTAGATACAAGAATACCTTTCCCCAAATGCTTTCCCAAACCGCCGAGAATCTACGGTCATGATATAAAAGTCGCTAAAAGTCAATCGTTGATGCTATATCTGCCTTGTGATCTAATCCTTCCATCTGTTCAAATATTTCTGCATATCATCAGCTGGTTGGGAGGCGGCGGCAGCCTGGGAAAATTAGTAGGTTCTGCGTATGTAGGAGGGAGAACTCTTACAGTGTTGGCGTGGCTCGTCACTATGAAAGTCTGTGCTTGGGTGGTCGTTTTGAGAATAGTTGGAATAGGTAGAAAGTCCTTCGCAATGGTAAATGCAGATGTCGGAAAGAGGGGTTTCGTGTTTGTAGCAACAATCTTCGTGGGTGGTACAGGTTGCATAGGAGCATATCTCCAGATACCAGTTTGCGACATAAAGGGCACAGCAAACATCTCAGGATTGACAGGAATGTCGCCAGCAGGAGCTGCAGCACCGGCGGCAATAGCATTGACAGACGGCGGAGCAGCTGTTGTTGCAATTGGGGCAAGAACTGGTGCGAACACGCCGGTCATTGCTGTGAGACTGAATCGAGGAGAATAATTCGTGACAGTTCCTGCACCTGTCTTTGGTGTTGACACTATGCCCAAAGTACTACATTCATTTAGTGGGCGATATCACACATGCTAATAAATTTACTCACTATACGTTCTTCACGTTTGCTCCAAGAGTCGCAGGTATAGTAACGAGAATTCCTGCTGGGTTAGCAGCATATGTTCCTGCTGCTAGCTGGCCCAGATTCTTCAAAGTAGCATCTGGCCCAGCGTAAAGGCTTAAGGTCCATGCTTGAAGAGTAGAGATCAATGGCGCGGCTCCATTGTCAGCCCAAGTAACCTGGAAAGAAAGTGTTGCAACGGATTGTCCTGCTGCTGGTGATGAGAATTGAATAGCCCCTAGAGCAGACTGCGCCAACGCCAAAAGGAAAGGCAATGCTGAGAGGCGCATAGTTGACTGGGTATGAGTACAAAACGAGTGAATGGATAACGCGGAGATGGCTTTGCAGATATTGTCGTTGTTGTTGTTGTTGTGTGAAATGACGGTTGTCAGATCCTGGAACTGTTTTACTATCCGGATTCTGGAAGTGGCGGGCCTTCAGAGTTTGGTGGCCCCTGCTTCGCCCAAAATAGACGCAGACTTGACATGAGGACTAATGAGCCTCTAGAATACGAGCAATAGCCGTGATTCGTAACAATGCTTCCCATTTCGTGTGAAATGGACGAGAGCAGTGATACATTTCGCCACTGACGCTTTTTATTTTGAACAAAAGCAACATATACACATTGACGTTTAGCGCGCTTTCGAGGCTGGCAGCTGCAAGATATGTGGTCCGAGCGGCACATAGGTTCTAATTAAGCATTCCATCCACTATGCTTGTACCGATGCAAATTCCATTTAGCAAGTCCAACGATGGAGCTTATTTTACGAAGTCTTTCTTTTAGGTTACCACCTTGTTGAAGCATCGCATAGATACCCTATTCAAACATGGGATCCATTAGAACTTTGCAAGATTCCCGGATCCCACTTGTTAAAGTTACCCGCCCCTTGTCATCAGTATCAAAACGGACAGACGGCTAGATACATCCAAAATAATAGGTGTACAAGAGGAAGCCCATTTTCTCCGATGACAATAACTCGCCTGTACTTTGCGTAGCATCCGCAATATGCTATCTTGATATTACCTTGGTTCGGGAAGACGATGCTGTTATATGAAAAATATAATTGTACTGCATGGTTACAGTACGTGTCACTTGAGGAGACATTTTATACAAGTCTACTAGACAAGTTTCAGGGAAGACACTCAGGAGGTAAAACAATGCTGAGAGTAGAAATTTGAATCCTCGGAGGTTTAATGAACTAGGCTGAAAAGTAGGTTGGCCACCCATTTATACTGATACAGTAGTCCTACTCACCTCTGGGCCGAAATTGCTTTACCAACTAGCAGTAAGCGTCAATAAACAAAGTCCAACACTCTACCAAACCTTCACCTTACCCATGTCAGCTGCCAGCTCTCTCTAAAATTCAAGTTGATTAAAATACTTTATTTCACTGAAGTATAGTCGTCATGACAGATAGCTGTGCTGTTGCAAGATATGTTCTAAGAATTTGATCCATTATTAATATTTGTATATAAAGACCAGGGAGGATAATAGCAAAGAGGCACACTCTTCTAAATCATGTTCTACTGCAAAAGAAATCCCACTTTGGTTTCTTCTCAGAGAAGCTCTCTTTGCCTAAACACGCATCACGACAGAGTAATACAATCAACTAATACGCCGCAACTTTCCCACAGGATCTTCCTCTCCCTGGAGATCAATCTCGCATGGGTACTTAGTCACCGACTGCTGCTTCCTGGACACACCTGCTGTTCACTCGGGATCTTGGAGCCAAGTTCGAAGTTTGTCCATCGAGTAAGCATCGTGCTCCTGTTCTGACGTAAAGAACGTCTCCTTGCACCATCCCAGCGTACCAAGCGACTGCAGATGATTTCCAAAAGGTTGACAGGAACCTAAATCAATCAAGATCGGTTGTCCATTTCTGATCATGATATTGTCGGGCGAAATGTCGTTATGAGCTAGTCCCAATGAATGCAAATGGTCCACGGCTGACTGAAGATCTGCTATAAACCGAACCTGGCTCAGCTGCTGAAAGTCAGGCATATGGACATACTGAGTCAGGGTCCACTCTAGCTGTTCAAGAACTATCGCTGTAATCCGACCGCGCTGTATACGGCAACCGTAGTACTTAACAATATTTGGATGAGGCAATTCAGAGATCGTCTCCATAATGATGGTTTCGTTGAGAAGAACGCTGGGAATGTAGCTAGTGCCCTTCATCTCTTCATAGCAGACGAACCCTGGGCGCTTGACAAAGGCTGTATGATCGTCTAAATCAGCGGGCGCAATTGTCAATGAAACATCTGTAGGAATCGTCGGGTAAAGCTCATCGTCTCGCACAGGCTTCAGAGCTGCGCTGTACTCGTCGAGGGTTATGTCACGCTTATTCTTTGACGACTGACCGAAGTAGACATGTTCGTCATGATTGATGTAGTAGAAAGTGACATATTTTGGGGCATTAGTCTCTGAGTCCCACGCTTCGATAATTGTCAGGTCTTGCAGAGACTTTACAACTGGGGGCGAGTGCGCAACGGAGATTATCATAGTTGAATAGGCGAACTGAGGAATTCAAGGCCAAATGGAAGATAATGGATTTAAAGGAGCACCCATAATACTGTAGAAGACTTCTTCTATAAAGATAAATGACAAGATCAAACATATATGCTTGGGCTACTTTATCTTGCACAAGTAGACCAACATTTCAGCCAGGCTGCGATATGCTGATCAGATGCTCGGCTATCACTGTAGTCCATGCACTTTAGGCGAATCACCATCGTTGCCTCTTGAAGCCGCGATGCCATATTGATTGATATATATAACTATCGCTTGGTGTAAACCGCAAAACCCTACTTGTGAAACACCAACAGGCAGATAATCAACCTAGTAGGGCAGCCAGTTACTATCTCTCTTTGTTCTTGCCAACAACCAACCTCATCTGCAACGATCGTCTGGAAAAATCATAAAACGAACCTATATGCCGATATGGTCAAAATTGAGTAAGCAGCTTAATCGGCGCTAGCCCGGTTGCCATATATACTACTTACAATAGTAATCGTTTCAGTGGTAGATATTCTAATGTCTATGGTAGAAAAACGAGTCGGTAAAGAGAAGGAGAGCCGGCGGGTAGTGATAGGGATCAGGGTAGGGATCATGTGTTAAGGCGTGCATGTCTGAAATATAATGGGTGTAGGAACATAAGTATGAATGCGTTTGAATAAATTTGTTCTAGACTGCTTAACATATCTGAAACTCTACCAAGCCCTTCATCTTACCCAAATCAGCTCGTTCCAAAGTTAAAGTTCACTACATCACTATCATGCTTCATTGAAGTGTAGTCGTCATGGCGGAAAGGGCCGCCCGCTGCAAGATATATTAGACGCAAGACACAGAATTTAGGGCTCCAGCTGTTATGATTTATCTGTTTCGAGCCACAACTTTCCGCACAATCTCCAAACGCGCAAACTCAACAGTCTCAAATATGAGTGGTCTAATTAACTACCGTAATTTCTCCCTTACAGACACGCCTTCACTCAAGTCAAGAACTGCAGTGGTAACAGGCGGCAATGCGGGGATCGGTAGAGAAATTGTGGCTCAGCTCCTCTTACACGATATTTCAAAGGTTTATGTTCTAGCTAGGAGTGCAGAGAAGTTTGCCGCTTCGAAAACTTTCTGGAAGGATACTCATGGACTAGATGTGGAGAAGACCGTGGAGTTCGTGCCATGTGATTTAAGTGACATTACAGTGGTAAAGAAAGTTGCAGATGGGCTGATGGGAAAATTGGATAGGCTGGACATGTTAATAAACAATGCTGGTAGGTCTCTGTCTTATTTCGTGAAGACGGACTGATCCTCAACGCTTTTAGGCCTGCCAACGGTTCCAGATTACACATTGTCGCCCCAGGGTATTGAGACAATCTGGGCTACAAATGTTGTCGGCGCTTTTGTATTGACCAACATCCTACTACCAAAATTGGAGAGTACCGCGGAAAAGTATGGAGATTCAAGGATTGTTATTACATCTTCGAGTTTTCATATGGGCTGTCAGGAGCTAGACCTCGATCTCACTATGTCACCAACTCCAATAAAAAGTCCAGCTAACATAGACTCTTGCTGGCGCTATGCCAGAAGGTATTTCGGAATTCCTATGTTTTACATACCGATTTTTTAACCTTCTATAGTAAGCTAGGAAACATTCTCCTCACAAGAGAGTTAGCAAAGCGTCTAGACAAAAGAGGATCCTCAAATGTTTACGCTAATTGCTTTTTCCCTGGAAAGTAAGTGATGGGGACTCGAGGGAACATAACAACACAGAACTCTAGCTAATATATAAATTAAACTTAGTGTCCCAACCGAAGCAATGGACACCTGGAAGGAATTATTTGGTCCTATGGGGTACTTGCTCAAAGGCTCCTTCTACGTCCTCGGCCAGTCCACCACAGACGGTGCCGCAACAGCAGTGTATCTTGCTGCTTCGCCAGAAGTGGTGAACAAGGGCCAAAAGGGGAAGTATTTCATTCCAATAGCGACCGAAGATGCGACTTCCAAGATCGCAGAGGACAAGGACTTGGCGAAGAACTTATGGTATTGGTGCGATGATAAAACAACAAAAGGTATGGAGTTCAGCTTGTAATCGAGGAATTTTGCTAATATGTTTGTCGATAGCGCTGGGCAAGGGATGGGAGCAGAGTCCAGCCGAAAAGGCTGATATAGCAGAAAAGTCGTCCAGTAGTAGTGGATAGAGCCTTCGATGGTCTTGCATCAGATCTAAAATACAATAAAATTGATGTTTCGAATCATCAATCCTGTGGTAGTTGAATGGTGTTTAATTGTACATTTCAGGTTGTATATACAAAATAAAATGGCCGAAGATGTATCACTCTGAAGATATGAATTGGTCAATAGCCCTTTCGATTTTACTACAATCTTCACAATCTCTCAGAGATCCATCGCCACCACTTATTAACATTTGGCGTTCCTCCGAGAACATTACCCCCTAAAAGTTCAACGGAAACATCAAACTCCTCCATTTGGGAAAACTTGAAGTCACTTGAGCCCATCTCTCCTAGCCAGTCATCCTTGTCCTCATCCGCATCATCCATGCCGATTCCAGAATCCAAGAGACCTTTACTCCTTGA
>Ga0247804_10000525_pt1 | contig 17588 bp, 21 predicted proteins | sample UWRJL029104C1_FD_181142 | JGI IMG/M metagenome (GOLD analysis project Ga0247804, IMG submission 181142) | Plant litter microbial communities from Arlington Agricultural Research Station in Wisconsin, United States - UWRJ-L029-104C-1 | ecosystem: Environmental > Terrestrial > Plant litter >...
GCGAAGGCATCACCGGCAAAATGTACTTTGTGTTGTGGTCGTAATTTTTGCATTTGATCACCTGTATATGGAAAGGCGTATCTACACTTGGTTCGGTAGTGATGTTGTAAGCATTAATAGCATTGGCTTTGGACGACAGCATATTTTCACCGGCCAGCATCATGGCGTATTCGCCGATCGTCATGCCGTACACGATTGGAATGGGTTGCATGCCGATAAAACTTTTGTATTTCATGTCCAGCACCGGCCCGTCCACGTAAAAACCATTGGGGTTTGGCCGGTCGAGTATCAGCAGGGGTTTGTGATTTTCCAGCGCCGCTTCCAGGTAATATTGCAGGGAAGAAATGTACGTATAAAAACGAACGCCCACATCCTGTATGTCGAACACCAGTACATCCACACCTTTAAAATCTTCGGGCGTGGGTTTCTTATGATCGCCATACAGGCTGATCACGGGCAGCCCGGTTTTTTTGTCTTTGGCATCCGTTACGTGTTCGCCGGCATCGGCATCGCCGCGGAAACCGTGCTCGGGGCCAAATATTTTTACCACGTTGATGCCGCTTTTGAGCAAAGTATCCACCAGGTGAGTACCGTTCACAACGCTCGTTTGATTGGCAAAAACCGCCACCGCCTTGCCTTTCAGCATCGGCAGGTACACCGCCATGCGGTCGGCGCCGGTAATGACCTTCCCCGTTGGAACGGGATTTGATTGTTGCGCATACGGCGACTGGGCGCAGCCAAAGATCACGAAGCAGGCGATGGTAAAAAGATATTTCATAGTCCTAAATTTCAGCAAAACTTTCGAATGAAATAAATATTATATGGTAATTTTGCATTGTTTTAGCGAATCATTCTTTTTACAGCCATTCCCCGCCGCTGCAAATACCAGGAGTGCCTCCTTAATTCATCATCAACAAAAATTTTAAACAACACAACATGCAACAAGTAAAAGAAGGCGATTTAGTGAAAGTACATTATACCGGCAAACTGGTGAACGGCGAACAATTCGATTCATCTGTAGGCCGCGAACCACTGGAATTTACCGTAGGCGCCGGCCAGATGATCAAAGGTTTTGATGCCGCGATGCCGGGAATGGCCGTGGGCGAAAAGAAAACCATCAACATAGCGCCGGAAGATGCGTACGGCGAAAGAAGCGAAGAAGCGGTGATACAATTTCCAAAAGAGAACGTGCCTGCCGACATGGTACTGGAACCGGGCATGCCGCTTACTTTAAGCAATGAAGCCGGTCAGCCCGTACCGGTGGTAGTGGTAGAAGTAAAGGACGATATCATTGTACTGGACGCCAACCATTTCCTCGCCGGACAGGAACTGGTATTCGACATAGAACTGGTAGAGATCGCGTAACCGATAAAGATATTTTAATATAAAGCAGTTTACGATGTAAGCTGCTTTTTTTATTGAATAGGGAATAGGTAATAGTGAATATTGCCCCGGTTGAACGTGTCTTTCTAAATCTCTACCCTTCTAAACAATCTAAACAATCTAAACAATCTAAACCTTCTAAACCCTCTACACCAAGAAGTTCTCCTTCAACTACTTTCAACGCTTCACCCCAAGCCCTCTCCTGAAAGAGAGGGAGCTGGCAACATTATGTTTCAACTAAACCCTCTAACCCTCCTAAACCTTTAACTTCTAAACCATATCCCGTATTTTGCATCTATGAACATACAGATCGATACCGCCGCCCTTGCAGCACGTTTCATGCGTTATGTACAGGTAGATACGCAAAGCGACCCAACGAGCAATGCTTCGCCCACGACCGAAAAGCAAAAGCAACTGAGCAAACTGCTGTGCGAAGAGCTGCAGGCGATGGGCATTGACAATGCGGAGACCGATGAATTTGGTTATGTATATGCGATGATCCCGTCGAATGCTGACAAGCAGAACATCCCTGTTATTTGTTTTTGTGCGCACGTGGATACGGCGCCGGATTGCAGCGGCTACCACGTGAAGCCCATCCTGCACCGCAATTATGATGGAACAGATATTGTATTGCCGGACGATACAACGCAGGTATTATCGGTTACCCATTCACCTTATTTAAAAGAACACATTGGCAAAGACATCATCACCACCAGCGGTGCTACTTTGCTGGGCGCCGATGATAAAAGCGGCGTGGCGGCGATCATGCAGGCCGCGCAATTTTTGATAAGCAACCCGCAGGTAAAGCATGGCGATATCCGCATCCTGTTTACACCCGACGAAGAAGTAGGCAAGGGCACGGCGAAAGTGGACATGAAAAAACTAGGCGCTGCCTTTGGCTACACGCTCGATGGTGGCGAGGCCGGCAGCCTGGAAGATGAAACCTTCAGCGCGGATGGTGCCACGATCACCATACACGGCGTGATCGTACATCCCGGCTATGCAAAAGATAAACTGGTGAACGCGTTGAAGGTGGCCGCGGCCGTGCTGGATGCATTGCCGAAGAGCGAATGGAGTCCCGAAACAACGGAAGGCAAGGAAGGATTCGTACACCCCACGGCAGTGAATGGCATTGCAGAAAAGGCAACACTGCAATTCATCGTGCGCGACTTTACCAACGAAGGTTTGGAAAAACACCATGCATGCTTAAAGCAAATTGCGGAGGATACGGTGGCCCGATTCCCCGGCGCTTTCATGGAATACGAAGCGCAGGAACAGTACCGTAATATGAAAATGGTGCTGGACAAATACCCGCAGGTAGCGGCTTACGCCGAAGAAGCCATTCAGCGTGCAGGCCTTACCGTTAAAAAAGAAAGTATCCGCGGCGGTACCGATGGCAGCCGGTTCAGTTACATCGGCATGCCTTGCCCGAACATTTTTACCGGCATGCAGAACATCCACAGCAAACTGGAATGGATCGGCACTTCGGATATGGCGAAGGCGGTGGAAACGATCGTCCATTTGGCGATGATATGGGAAGAGAAAGGTTAATTTATCCTCGACATAAACTGATCTATTGCCAAAAGACCATTGTAGCAGCCTTCAAAAAAATTTGCTTTCTTAAAGGAAGGAATGAATACGCTGTCAATGATATTTTTTGTTTGTTGATCCGACAATATCTTTTCTGTACCATAACCGTTGGCAATGGCTATCTGTCTTTGACTTATGCTGATCACGATCACAACCCCGTCATCTTTTGACTTATTTCCCACGCCCCAATTATTACCAAGGTCAGTTGCATAATCCTTGATGTCGCATTGCTGAAGCGGTATGCTGTCCATTGTTACCAATGCGATTTGTCCATATCCTTTTTCTGAATACCGGGTACAAATTGAATCCAGCGTTTTTTGTTCCCCGGGCGTAAACAGGTGCACAAAATCATTGATGCAACCGGTTGGCCTTGGAATGGTAGCGCCGCAGCGGCTGGTATCGGTTTTTTCCAGAGGGACATGATTGGATCTGTTTTTTCCTTTGCAGGAAATCTCCATCGCGGTAACGGAAACAAAGAGAATAACCGGAAGACAATAGCCATACAGGTATTTCATCTTTCAAAACTAGGGCTTCCGTTTTGTTGACTCAAAGATTTTATCAACAGTATTTAAAAATTCCTATCTTGAATAAAATTTAACTGCTATGGACTATTTAAAAGAATACTGGTGGGTCATTATAGCCGTACTGGCCCTGCTCGGTTGTTTCGTAACCGTGAACCAGGGTTTGATCGGCGTGGTGACCATGTTCGGCAAATACAGGCGCATCATGCGGCCGGGCCTCAATTTCAAAATACCTTTCTTAGAACAGATCTACAAAAAGATCAGTATCCAGAACCGTTCCGTGGAACTGGAATTCCAGGCCGTAACGGTTGACCAGGCGAATGTTTATTTCAAATCGATGTTGCTTTACTCTGTGTTGAATGTGGATGAGCAAACGATCAAGAACGTGGCTTTTAAATTCATCAGTGATAAAGACCTCATGCAGGCGCTCATCCGTACGGTGGAAGGCAGTATACGTGCATTTGTTTCTACAAAAAAACAGGCGGAAGTACTGAATGTGCGCCGCGACATCGTGGAGAATGTAAAAGAGCAGGTGGACATTACGCTGGAAGCCTGGGGTTATCACCTGCAGGACCTGCAGATCAACGACATTACTTTTGATGAAGTGATCATGACGAGCATGAGCAAAGTGGTGGCGAGTAATAACTTAAAAGCCGCTGCAGAAAACGAAGGACAGGCCTTGCTGATCACCAAAACGAAAGCCGCGGAAGCGGAAGGTAATTCCATCAAGATCGCGGCAGAAGCAGAAAGGCAGGCGGCGCAATTGCGTGGACAGGGTGTGGCTTTGTTCCGCGAAGAAGTAGCCAAAGGCATGAGCCAGGCTGCATCGGAAATGAAACAGGCCAACCTGGATACCAATGTTATCCTCTTCAGCATGTGGGTGGAAGCCATTAAGAACTTTGCCGAATATGGGAAGGGTAACGTGATCTTCCTGGATGGCGGTAGCGATGGCATGGAAAAGACCATGAAACAGATCATGGCCATGCAGCAGATGAAGAATGAAGGTTGATCAATTACGAATTACGAATTACGAATTACGAATGCCGCGGTGACACTGCGGCATTTTTCTATTTCATAGTGTATTAAAAAGTGTACTGCATATTCTTGCTTCTTCATTTTCATATTTTCACATTTTCGAATTTTCAAATTGGGTTTAACAATTCTTTATGCAGCGTTTCCCCGATGTTTGCGTTTAGTGTTGAATTATTGCCCCGGATTGGCATAATTATCGCTCCTTGATTTCGAAATTTATAAAATAGTTTTCCTTAAAACCCGATCCCATATGTTTGATATTTTATTGCAGGTAGATACAACCGGTATTGCCAAAGCCGCCACCACCAAGGAAGCTGAGTCCGTTTGGGGCGTGCTGGCCAAAGGCGGCCTGTTGATGATCCCCCTGGTGGCGCTTTTAGCAGTGGCCATTTTTTATTTTATTGAAAGGCTCATCGCTATACGGAAAGCGGCAAAGATCGAAGACAATTTCATGAGCATCATCCGCGACCACATTGTGAACGGCAATGTAACGGCCGCGCGCAGCCTTGCAAAAAATACCAACAACCCGGTGGCGAAGATGATCGACAAAGGATTGCAACGCATCGGTAAACCCATCGACGCGATTGAAAAAAGCATGGACAATGTAGGCGTACAGGAAATGTACAATATGGAAAAAAACCTTTCCATCCTTTCCATCATTTCGCGCATTGCGCCGCTCTTCGGGTTCCTCGGTACCATCATCGGTATGCTCGCGCTCTTCAAAGGTATTGCCGCTACTTCGGAATATACACCCAATACCATTGCAGATGGTATCTACATTAAAATGATCACGTCGGCAACGGGGCTCATCATCGGTATCCTTTCTTACCTGGGCTTTAGTTTCCTCAATGGGCAGATCAGGAAGGTAGAGAACAAAATGGACGGCGCAAGCGCTGAATTCCTGGATATCCTGCAGGAGCCTACACGCTAAAGCGATCATTTAACGGGTGTAAAATTTTAAACAAATGAGTTTACGTAAAAAATATAGAACGGAAGAACAGGCGGAAGTGGATACCGGTCCTTTGAACGATATCCTTTTCATCCTTATGTTCTTCTTCCTCATCATTTCCACGCTGGCCAATCCCAACGTGATCAAGATGAGCAATCCAAAAGCAAAGAGCGATACCAAGGCCAAGCAAAGCGTGATCGTGAGCATCGATAAAGACAGGATAATGTATGTGGGCCAGCAAAAGATATTATTCGATTCGCTGGAATCGGAGTTAAGGTCGCACATCAACGTGGGGGACAGTACCAAGCCGGCCGTGGTGATCAATGCCGATTCGCTGGTAGCCTGGAAAGACATTGTAAAGATCATGGCCGTGGCCAAAAAATTAGGGGCCACCACCTCTGCTTCGGTGAGTGCTCAATAGGTAACGGCGAGCATCCGTTCCTTGCCATACATATCGCTTACGATCTCAACTTTTTGATAAGCCGTACTGAAAAGTGCGGCTGTTTTTTTGGCCCGTTGCGAATGTACTTCCAGGTATATTTTCCCTCCCGGCTTCAGGTGCGTAAGCCCGAAAGCGGCAATGCGGTTGTAATAGATCAGCGCGTCATCATCGGGACCGAACAGGGCAATGTGCGGTTCGTATAGGGTTACGTGTTTGTCCATCGTTTCTTTTTCGCCCAGTGGAATGTAGGGCGGGTTGCTCACGATGATGTCGAACTGCGGCAACGCTTCCCTTTGCGTTTCATCCAGGAAATCGCATTGTATAAAGTTGATGTGCACATGTTGCAGCCCGGCATTCTCCTTTGCCATTTCCAGTGCGTTGGCGCTTACATCGATGGCAGATACCTGGGCGGCGTTCCAATTCTTTTTAATGGCGATGGGAATGCAACCGCTGCCGGTGCCAATGTCGAGTATGCTGGTGCCCGTTAAAAAATGTTTGCGGTCGTTCAATACCAGTTCCACCAGTTCTTCGGTTTCAGGCCGGGGAATGAATACCTTTTCGTTCACTTTTAATTTCATATGGTAAAACCAGGCTTCACCCAGCACATATTGTACGGGCCGGTGATCGAGCAGTTGTTGCAAGGCTACTTGTAAGCCAACCTGTACAAGGGGTTCGGGGTGATGGGCAGGTTCTTTTACGATGTCGGTACGCTTTACCGAAGCCAGTTTTTCAAATACCCAGTCGGTGATCACGGTGGCTTCGCTCAGTGGGTAAATGTCCTGCAGTTTCACCAAAAAATTCCTGTACAGTTCCTTGATTTCCATGGCGGCAAATGTAGTTTATTTTTCTATGCTTACTTTTGCTGCCTGCCTGGTCATCAAACATATATGCAACGGTGCCTGCAACTGGCGCAACAAGGTGCGGGGCATGCAGCGCCCAATCCAATGGTGGGCGCGGTGCTGGTACATGAAGGCAGGATCATCGGCGAAGGCTACCATGAACAGCATGGGGAAGCGCATGCGGAAGTGAATTGTATCAACAGGGTACGCGAAGCCGACCGGCACCTCATCTCCCAAAGTACATTATATGTTTCCCTGGAACCCTGTGCGCATTACGGCAAAACGCCGCCCTGCAGCCGGCTCATCATCGATCATAAAATACCTGTTGTTGTTGTGGGCGCCACCGATCCTTTTGATGCGGTTAATGGCAAGGGCATCGCGCAATTGAAAGCCGCGGGTGTGGAAGTGATCACCGGCATCCTTGAAAAAGAAGCGGCAGCGCTCAACAAGCGTTTCTTTACTTTTCACCAGCAGCAAAGGCCGTACATCATTTTAAAATGGGCGCAGAGTTCGGATGCGAAGATGGGCACGCCCGGTGCAACGCGCACTTTTATCAGCAACGAATACACGAACCGGCTGGTGCATCGCTGGCGGAGTGAAGAAACGGCGATACTGGTAGGGGGCGGAACGGCAATTGCCGACAACCCGTCTTTAACAACGCGACTGTGGCTGGGGAAGAACCCCGTGCGGTTGCTGTTGAGTCGCAACCATAGCCTGCCTCCCGACCTTCATTTACTGGATGCCGGAACGCCTACGGTTGTTTTCAATTATGAAAAAGAAGAAGAGAAGGAGAACCTGCTATACCATAAACTGAACTATCGTACTCCCGTGGTGCGGCAGATAGCGGCTGCCTTGCATTCGATGCAACTGCAATCGCTGATCGTGGAAGGGGGGCCGGCACTGCTTAATTTATTCATCAAAGAAGGGTTGTGGGATGAAGCGCGTGTGATCACCAACACCGCTTTGTACATCGGCAATGGTTTGCCCGCGCCGGATCTTAAACAACCCGTTGCCGTTTCAACGATGAACATACAGGAAGATAATATTGTAGTTTACCGGCATCAACAAAACCCTTACGCATGATCTACCTGATAGGAAGTATCGTATTGAGCAGCTACCTTACCATTGCCTTTAAGCTTTGTGAAAAACTAAAGATCCCCATCTTCCAGGCCATTGTTTTTAATTACATCACCTGCGTGATCACGGGTTCTTTTGTAAATGGCTCGTTCCCGGTGAATGGAGCGGTGATGGGCCAAACCTGGTTTCACTGGGCGGCGGTGATGGGCATATTGTTCATTTCCCTTTTTAATTTGATCGGTATTACCACGCAACGCAATGGTGTGGCGGTGGCTTCCGTAGCCAATAAATTATCGTTGATCCTGCCCGTGGTGCTGGCCGTTTATCTATACAACGATCAGTTGCAAGGCTGGAAAATAGCGGGCGTGGTGCTGGCATTGCTGGCGGTGGTGCTTACCTGTTACCAGTCGCGGCAACCGGGCACTGCTGAAAAAAAGCCAGGCAATTATCTTTTCCCGCTTGCGTTGTTCATCGGCAGCGGTTTGCTGGATGCGCTCATCAACCATGTGCAAAAAACACATGTTACCGAAGAAACGAGCAATGCGTTTTTAATATCGGGCTTTTTATCGGCCGCTACGATCGGCACTGTTTTATTGATCATCCAATATGCGCGTAAGAAACAAGCTTTCTCGTGGCGGTATGTGGCCGCAGGCATATTGATCGGCATTCCCAATTATTTTTCCATCTGGTGCCTCGTGAAGTTTTTAAAGAGCAGCCCGTTGCAGAGTACGCAAAGCATACCGGTGAATAATATGGGCATCGTATTGTTCAGTTCGGTGGTGGCGTGGATATTGTTTAAAGAAAAATTATCGGCGATCAACTGGGCGGGTATTGGGTTGTCGCTGGTAGCGATTGGATTGATTGCATTTGGGTGATGTTAACCGGGAAGAGGGGAGGCGGAAAGGTTCGCTTCGCGAAAAAAGTAGCCGGGAAGTCGGCATACAAACCTTTTCTAGTCCATCAAATAATCATTTAAAACCTGCCTGACGGTAGGCAGGTCACAGTTCAGACAATATAAAACAATGTCAACTGAAATAGACTTTTATAATACCATTGCAGCGCTTTCCACGGCGGAGTTTAAGGACCGGGGCAGTAAGTTCCTGGCCTATGCCTACCCCATTAATTCGGTGGAAGATTTTAAAAAGGCGTTGCAGTTGTTGAAAAAGGAACATCCCAAAGCGGTGCATCATTGCTTTGCATACCGGCTGGGAACGGATGGCAACAGCTTCCGCGTGAGTGATGACGGGGAACCGTCGGGTTCGGCGGGGCGGCCGATACTGGGGCAGATCGACAGCAAGCAACTGACCAACGTGCTGATCGTGGTGGTGCGTTATTTTGGCGGTACGCTGCTGGGTGTGCCGGGATTGATCAATGCGTATAAAACGGCCGCGAGCCATGCGTTGCAAACAACGCCGATCATACAGAAGCAAATAGAAATCCCCTACGACATACAATTTAATTACAACCAGGTAAACGATGTAATGACCGTGTTGAAACAATACAACTGCAGCATCATCAGCCAGGAAATGCAATTGTTTTGCAGCATTAAAACCGGCATCCCCAAAAACCGGCTGGAAGAAGTGTTGTACAAATTGAAAGACCTGCAAAACGTAGAAGTTAAAAAATTCGGTTAACCGAAATGAAATTTGTAATTTTCTGAAAACAGCGATCATGCCATCGGAAAAAAAATACAAAAGCTTCTGGTCCTTTTATCCTTACTATTTAACGGAACACGCGGATGCGGCCAACCGGCGCCTGCACTTCATTGGTACGGCTGGATTGATCGCAATCTTAATAACGGCCATCGCCCTGCAGAAATGGTGGATGCTGGCATTGATACCCGTTTGCGGCTATGGCTTTGCTTGGGTAGGGCATTACTTTATAGAAAAGAACCGCCCGGCCACCTTCACTTACCCGCTGTACAGCCTGGCATCCGACTTCGTGATGTTCTGGCATATTTTGACCGGCCAGCTCGACAAAAAATTAGCGGAAGCCAAACAAACGATCAACAATGAATAGTGAAACGATCCGCGATTACGTGCTGCAATTTGAAGGCGTAACGGAAGGCTTTCCCTTTGGTGAATCTACCCTCGTGTTCAAAGTAAAAGAAAAGATATTCCTGCTGATGGGGCTGGATGCGTCGCCGCTGCAGTTCAATGTAAAGTGCGATCCCGACCGCGCCATTGAATTGCGCGAGGAATACCCCGAGCACATTTTGCCCGGCTACCATATGAACAAGAAGCATTGGAATACGATCATCGTGGATGGAACCCTGCCGGTGAAGCTGGTGAAGGAGATGATTGCGGATTCGTATGGATTGGTAGGGAAGAAAAGTAAAAAATGAAAAGGCAAAACCCAAAAGGGGCACTGTTCGTTTGTTCACAAAATGGAATTTTCGCAATGCTTTCTACTGTTTGGTCTCCCGACCAACAGTTTGTATTAACCGGTAAGGCGGTAAGTTATTCGCCGCTCGAAATGATTGTTTCACGCAAAGCGCGCAAAGGAGCAAGGGCGAAAAGTTCTCCACCGTTTGGTCTCCCGACCAACGGTTTTATTAAACGGTAAGGCGTTTTACTTTTTAAAATAAGTGTCGTGTGTTTGTGTTAAAATACTAAGCAATTGTTTATTGTCTTTGTATTCGATAAAACTTACATTTTTAAAAGTTTCGTTGAAGCCCCTGGCAAGGAACGGCAGGGTATGTAGATTATCGGAACACATGATGATGTTCTTACGCGCGGCAAGGGCATACCCAAGCTCTATCAATGCACTGGTGGCTAATTTTTCCGGGTAGATCATTAAGAAGTTCCGGCTTTTGTCCAGCGCGTCGAAATCGATCTTGGCGGCTACTTTCGGCGCCTGGTAATCATGCTTGTCGGAAAAATGAACCGAGGCATTGAAATTTTTCTTGTACCCAAGCCTGTTCAATTCTTTTTCGAGTTGGTTGGCAAATTCTTTGATGTTTTGTTGCTTCTCATCGTCAGGCATGGAGGCGATAGGGAAGGAGATAAAAACATCGTATTCGTAATTTTTTTCGCCGGTATCGAGGGAGGCGCCGCTGGGCACCTGTTTATTGTCGATCCAGTGCATGATCACGGCCGCTACCAGCGCGAGTATGAGCGATACGATCATGCCGATCGTGATCCACAGCTTTTGTTCTTCGGATGGATTGCCGGTGGTAAGGATAAGGGTTAAAATGGCTTCTACAACAATTACGGCTCCGCCAATTATTTTAACGGGAGAATCCAGCACTTTTTTCATCGGGGTGTTTTTTAGGGTTTTATAAGGGTGTTGTTTTTTATGCAATGCTCTAATATAAGATTTTTTTTAGGTGTATCAAAAAAGCAAAGGGTTGGTTATGAACGGGGTGTTATATGAACTTTAACCTGCCTACCGGCAGGCAGGATTGGCGCTGATCAACTGATTATACTGATTGTGCAGTAGTAGGAAGGCTATATTGAAACATGAAGTACAAACATTAGAAAGCAAGTAAGTTATACCATGATGCAGGTAGCTAATATTGAAATGTAAGGTGTGGATATTAAGGTTCCAGTTGCTCATATTGAGATGCAAGTAATTTACATTATAAATGTAGTTGTCCATACTGAAATGCAAGTAAGTCATACCAGAATGCAAGTTGCTAATATTGAAATGTAGGTTGCATAAAATGAAATTTATACTAGCCTTACCGAACAAAAGGCTGACTTTATGAAAAGCGCAGCCCTTTGTTTTACTTATGTACTTATGCAGCCAATTTTAGCTTACGACCATATGAAAGCGCAGGTTGCCGACCTGGTTATACTGCGGGCTGCCCGCGCCAAAGACGGACTTGATGTATTTTTTAGCGTCGAGGGCGGTGGGTACGACGCCGGTGGTGGGTTCGTACAGCAACTGATCCCGCTGGAGGCGGCTGTTGCTCCAGCCGGTATAGGCAACGGTTACCGCGGCATTGGCGGCACGGAGACCGGCAAGGGTAGTAAGCAGGGCAGGCACCTGCAGGCCGGCTTCGTTGGGTGCGTAGGCGCTTTCGGCGGAGAGTAACTCTATGAACTTATTGAAATGTTCGGCCTGCTGTACAAAGCTTTGCTGGCTGGCGGAGGTGGTGTTGACCTCGGGCCGGGTACTGCCGGGCTGCACAGTTTTTGGACTGCCGGGTGCGCGCTGGCCCTGCAACTTGCGGTTGATGGTTTTGGCATCTTTTACGGCTTCGGTGGATGCACCGGCAGCAGCGAGGGCATTGACAAGCTGCGTAGCTAAGGGCTTGAGGGCTTTGAAGGCGAGTACGCGCTGGTTGGTGGCATTGCCAAAGCTCATTTCAGCGGTTTTTACATTGGCCAGGGCGGCCTGCGCAGCAGCCAACTGCGTTTCCATGGCTTTTGTGGTGAGGGCCATCCTGCCGGGATTGTAAGCAGGGCCGTAACCTTTACAAAACGATATAAGACTTTGAAAGGCGGACAGGTTTTTTGCGTGGCCTGTTTCGGATGTTGACGACATAAGTGTACGTTTTAAATGATGAATGAATTAATGAACGGCTAAGCTATGCGGGCTGCTGGAGGGAAACAAGGGAAAAACAACAGGAAAGGACGTGGTTTTTCCCGCGGGAAGAAAGGGAGAGATATGGAGGTTTTTGCTTATGGAGGATAGGGCGCATGTTCAATGCTCAATGTTCCATTTTCAATGTGCAATGGATAAAACCATTGGTTTAAGGAGCGTGATTTGGGGAATGCTCAATTTTCGATTTTCAATATTCAATGTGCAATGAACAGAACCTAATGCTTACCGGCGGTGATGCTGAAGGGCAGGAGCTTGTGCACACCAACATGCAGGAAACCCTTTGCTGGAACAGGGTAATAATAAAATTGCAGGAACACTGTGGAGAACCTGGTACCGGGGGCCGGTTTAACCAGCGGGCTGATCGCTATTATGAAGGGTGATGACAATCTTATTTTGCTCGTGCTGTACAAGTACGGATTGGCCGCAGGTAAAACCCATATCGTGCAGCCATTTGCCGCAGAGTTTTATTTCAGGAAAAAATGCATATTCCTTGTAAGCCCGGGGCATGGCTTTCTCCTGAATTTTTAAATGGCGCTGACCGGGACGCTTCAAATCTTTTTCTTGCTCCATAAAATTTGTATTTGTAAACTTTAAGTTTCTTTCACTTTACTGCTGTCACATATTTATATGACAAATATAAAAAAGTATTTCGAGGCGTCAGCAAATTGTATGACATATTTTTAAATTAATTTGTCCACTTTTAGCAGGATGAAAAAGCAGGACCTACAAATAAAGATGGGACAAAGGATCATAGAACTCCGCAGCCAAAAGGGCTGGAGCCAATCGGACCTGGCAAGGGCTTGTAGTAAAGACCGGCAAACGATTGAGAAAATTGAGAATGGAAAAGTAAATCCTACGCTTTATTCTTTGTACGAGATCGCGCAGGCATTGGAAGTGAGTTTGGGGAAGTTGTTGGCGATTTGAGGTTATAGTTGGGATAAACTTGTGAAGAGAGCGGGCTCGGGATTTAAGAGAAAATTTTTCTTTAGAGTTGAAATTAATTGCGACTTAAACTATTTGATAAAACTCAAAACCCTCTGATGCATCAGAAACTCTTTCAATAATTCCGTCGCTTTTTCCTTTCAATACTAGATTCTGTCGATAAAATGTATAATCAAAAATATGATCTCCTTTGTCAATGCCTATATATTGACGTTTCATTTTGTGTGCGACAGCAATCGAAGCACCCGACCCAACATATGCATCCAGAATTAAATCATTTGATTTTGTAGCAATTTCGAAAATTCTTTTTAATAGTCTTTCGGGCTTTGGGGTGTCGAAAACATCTTTATTAGGAAATAGCTTTAGAAGATGTTTTTTTGCTTCTTTATTTGTACCAACATCATCACCCAGCCAAAGAGTTTCTGGTGTCATACTAAGAGTAGATTCAGATAAATATTTTTTTTGTCTGGGAACCCCATTTCCATCTTTCCCAAACCAAATCATTTTATTTTTTATAGCATCTTGCATTTTTTGCTTATTATATATCCAGCACCTGCCCTTAGGCGGCTCATGTATTTTTCCGCTTGGACTAATAATATCATAAAATTGGGACTTTACAGCATGCCCGGATTGAACATTTAACGAAACAGATTGCCATGGACCTTTAATGTCATTGTCAGGATTCTTGTACCTAGAGAGCATTTCTTGACTAGCAGGCAACTTATTTACTGATTTTGTAAATGTTTTTTTATCAGCTGCGTATACTAAAATGTATTCATGATTATTTGAGAATATTGTTCGATTTTCCCTAGTTGTTCTTTGTTGCCAGATAATAGTTGTAACAAAGTTTTTTCTTCCAAATATTTCGTCTGCGGCAACTTTAAGGTAATGTACTTCTGCATCGTCAATTGAAATCCATATACTTCCGTCCGGGGTTAAAAACTGTTTTAACTTTATTAATCTCTTTTTTATTTCAATTAACCATTCATTATGTATAGAATCATCGTAGTGGGTATAGTTTTCTCCATTATTATAAGGCGGATCAATGTATATACATTTAACTAGAGCTTTATATTTTTCAGCTAATAGGTCTAATACTTCTAAATTTTCGCCATGAATAATTTTCCTTGTCTTCCCGTCGTTTTGTGTTGAAGAATACTTTTTTACTAATTTCAATTTCTTATCCATCTTCAAATTTGACAAATTATTAATACCTCAGCAGCTTTCTCTGCTTCAAGGTGAAGATCAGTTTTGTTTAATTTGCTATGTGAAAAATTTCCAAGTGGACGAATTTCCACTTTTGAGAAATATTTTAATGCTAATGATTCCAATAGTTTTATTTCAACAACTCTTGGATGGGATTCTTTTGATTTATCATATGGAGAATATGAAAGTAAGAGAATTTTATTCTTGTCTGAAACCAATTTAAAGAGTTGTTCGAATGCTTTAGGTGCTTTTGATTTAATGCAAAAGTCTGATTGCTCTCTTTCTTTTCTGTATAAGCCTCTACTAAAATGTTCGAAGCCCCCAATATTTGTTGTGGAAATTAATGGGTAATCTACTAAGCTAAGCGTCTCTAATACATGATAGAATCTACTATAATGATCTCTTGTATAAGGAGGGTCTGCATATACTAAAGCAATATCGTCCTTTACTTTCTCTAATGCTTCTTTATAATCCATTGTTTGGATCTCGTTGTTTTCACTACTTACTTTAATTTTTGAATACTTATTTATCCATTGTCCAAATATTTTTATTACGTCTAAATTTCTATCTTTTCTTAATTGTTTAATTAACTGTTTTTTTGGTTCTCCATTTTTATTTCTTGGTCGAATTGGCTGTGCAAATTGTTTACCAACGGTATTTACAATATCGCTTGCAGTACTCAATAATGACGCCATAAGTATATTGTGATATTTTATGTCTGTTTTTTTGATTTCAGTTAAAATTACGTCCAAAAGAACTGATTGTTTATAAGAAAAATATATGCCACCAAAATATTTGGTTGCGAGGAATGTATTTTTGTCGAAGATGTCTAACTTTTGAATTGAGGAAGTGAATGCATCCTTTAATTTCTTCGATCCATTATTTGGTGTATTAGAAATTGCAGAATATAAAGAAGCATTTTCTAAAAAATTACACACTAAATCTAAATTTTGACTTAATTGCCCATTAATAATATTTTCTTCTAAATCTATGAGTGAGTCAAAAATGCTTAAATATTTAGATGTAAAAACTGAATTTGCTACTTTTTCATGGAAAGTATGAATGAAGGAGTCGGAAATGGGTTTTAGTAATGCACTGCAAATTACTTGAGAATAATTCTGAATATCAACTGATACAATTTTTCTATCAAAGGACAAGTATTGACTTACTGAGCCCGAGCCTGCGAATAAATCCAAAAAACCATTTTTTTTTGGGTCCAATTCATCAACAATTTCTTTCAGTTGTTCAAGAACTCTTAACTTACTACCCAAATAATGTATTGTCCTAAATGGTTGCACAGGTTCGATTAATTCGCTCTCAAATTCGATTCTATTTTGCTTTATCATTCCCTTTACACTTGAATCATATATCTACTAAAGACAGACTGACTAATAATATTATTTATTTCAGAAGCTGAAGTTACAATTCTTTTCATTCTGTCATTTCTGCCAGTCCAACTAACATTCAACCAATTTGTAATTTCATCATACAATGGATGATTGGGCATGAAAAGATGGTATAAAAACATTCTTGTAGTGAGTTTAATAAATATTCCAACTGGTTTCCCATTTACAGGATACATTAAACCACTAGCGGCATCAAGTTCAAAGCGATAATTTTGACTAATAACTGAAACACTAGGCCTTATTTCAATTGATGAGAGAGTAAAATCATCTTCAATATTTCTAAGCAAGACTCTTTGACTGTTATCACCCGGAGTGGCACCAAAAAAATTTTGAAATGTCAATATGTCAAAATTTGCTTGTTTCCATCGATTGCCACTTCTTGGAATTTCAGCCACTAAAACTTCACTATCGTCATAGAATTGCCATCCTTCTTCTTGAACGATTATATCGCCGGTTTCAACAATGATTTCCTCAACAGCTTCAGTTTCTATTGGAGTTATTCTGACTTTTCTAGGATATATATTTTCACGAGCTTTATTAATAACATTTTCATCATTGATGTTTTTTAGAAATGTACTTGATTCGGCAAGCCAAGAAAGCCAAGAGGTTTCAATGCGAATATATTCATCTTCAGATAAATCAATTACACTAAATGCTTCTCTATTTCTTCTAAGACCGCCTAGTGTTAAATTACAAGAGCCCACTATTAATGATCCAGTGCCAACTTCATTTCTAAAAAAACTTAATTTAGGATGAAATAAAGATCCCTTATTGTTGTGATTAAAAGCATGAACAGTTAAGTTTGGTCTAGCTTCAACTATTTCATTCAATGCCTGTAAACTAGCAAGATTTGTTATCTCGTCAATTCCAATCACTAATGAATAATTACCACGCTCAAGAAACGAATCAAACTCTTGGTCTTTTAGTAGAATATCTATGCCACTTTTGGAGGCAAAGGCATATGCACCAAAGCCCGTAATTGAAGTTGAGCATGATTGAATTAATGCCTCATGTACCGTTGATGAAGCGTAGAAAAAAGGGTCTTGTATATATAACATTTATATTTAATTTCTGACATGCTCCGAAATTTTGCATAACTCTTAAATATACTTCCTTTCACACTTTATACAAAGCGATTAGGTAACCAAAATTCATAAACTTTATATTTCTAAACTTATTCAACCTAAAATACCCCAACCACTTCATACTTAACAACCCCTTCCACCACCGGTTTAATCCACAAAGTATGCTGCCATCACCTCTGCTGGCAAATATCATAAATCTCGTAATGGCGCAGAATGTCATCCACATCCACCCAGTAATGGTCGTCGATGTGCGAGGAGCGCCTCGAAAGCCGGTGTGTTTGTAAAAAGTGGTTTGTTGGCGTGCGTTACGGCTTCGCTTTTGCCAAGAGCGGCTACGATCATCTTTCTATTTCCAAAATTCCCACCAACTTTCCCTCTTATTTTCTACAGGAATTTCGATCTAAAGTGTAGGTTCTTTTTCTTTAGCCGTCCTTTTGTCTTCATAGTCATAATGCCCCAAGTCATCCTGCTCGCCTGTTAGTATTATTTTTTTAATTTCAATCCAATTTATAATTCGGTCAATTTCTTCTTCAAGATCAGGTGAAAAACTATTGATGAGTTTTTT
>Ga0247804_10000526_pt1 | contig 17583 bp, 12 predicted proteins | sample UWRJL029104C1_FD_181142 | JGI IMG/M metagenome (GOLD analysis project Ga0247804, IMG submission 181142) | Plant litter microbial communities from Arlington Agricultural Research Station in Wisconsin, United States - UWRJ-L029-104C-1 | ecosystem: Environmental > Terrestrial > Plant litter >...
GCTTTTTCAAGCTATCAAAAACCAGTGTATCCGGGGTTAATGTAACATCCCGAAGTGCCAGACTACCGGTGATTACATTTAAGTTTATGCTTTTGAAATCTATCTTATAAAGATGATTAGACCCGTTGTAAACTCCAGCTTTAATTTTTTCGGTAAGAATTGGTTTCCAGCGGGCGCTGATAAACATGGCTGCAAAAGACAAGATTATTATCAATCCGCCTAGAATACCGGCTATCCATATCCAAAGTTTATTTTTGTTTTGAGCTGTCATTATGTGAGTTATAGCTTACTAAACAGATTGTTGCGCGAAAGGTTTGCTGGTTCCGTCGACTGAAGTCGACGGCAATGAACTATATTCAATTGATTTAGTCAGGCAGCAATACTACATTTCATTGCCGTTGGTTTTAAGCGACGGTCTTATGAAGCATTGCGCCTATTCTCTTCAATGGAGCAAATAAATAATCAATTTGTAAACATTTAAACTAAATATGTCAATTTGTCACTTTTAATTTAATTTATGTATTTTTGCAATCCCCAAAAGTTTTTAAAGAATGATTGATTTACAAGTACAGGATAAGGCACATGATGAGGCGAGGCAGGGTGAAGCTTTAATTTTAGACACACCAATTAAACCCGATGCCCGTAAATTATACATCGAAAGTTATGGCTGTGCTATGAACTTCGCCGATAGTGAAATTGTGGCCTCTATACTTTCTGAAACAGGATTCGAAACAACCGGTGATTACCACCAGGCCGATGTAATTTTTATTAATACTTGTTCTATTCGCGAAAATGCAGAAACCCGGGTAAGAAATCGTTTATCGCAATTTGGGGTAGAGAAACGTCGTAATCCGAAATTAATTGTGGGTGTTTTGGGCTGTATGGCGGAACGTTTAAAATCTAAATTTTTGGAAGAAGAACGTTTGGTAGATGTGGTTGTTGGCCCGGATGCTTACCGCGATTTACCGAACTTAATTGAGCAGGTAGAAAGTGGACACAAAGCGGTCAACGTACTTTTATCACGTGAAGAAACCTATGCAGATATTAGTCCGGTTCGCTTAAATAGCAATGGGATTACGGCCTTTATTTCGATTACCCGTGGCTGTAATAACATGTGTTCGTTTTGTGTGGTACCGTTTACCCGTGGTCGCGAGCGTAGCCGTGATGCACACTCCATTATAGAAGAAGCAAAATCATTATTTGAGGCAGGCTACCGTGAAGTGACGCTTTTAGGGCAGAATGTGGATTCCTACACCTGGACCTCAGAAGATGGTGCAGAAACGGTGAATTTTGCTCAGCTTTTAGAAAAAACGGCTTTAGTAAGCCCTGATTTAAGGGTCCGTTTTTCTACTTCGCACCCGAAAGACATTACCGATGAGGTTTTATACACCATAGCCAAATACGATAATATCTGCAATTACATTCACCTGCCTGTTCAATCGGGAAATACCCGTGTTTTGGAATTGATGAACAGGACTTACACCCGAGAATGGTACATTAACCGCATCGATGCAATTAAAAAAATTATTCCCGGTTGTGCAATTTCTACCGATATCATCGCAGGTTTCTGCACCGAAACGGAAGAAGAGCATGAAGAAACTTTGAGCATGATGGACTATGTGCAATATGACTTTGCTTATAACTTCACTTATTCAGAACGACCGGGAACTTTAGCTGCCCGTAAGCTCGAAGATGACATTCCTGAAGAAGTTAAAAAGCGCAGACTGGCTGAAATTTTGGCTAAGCAACAGGCACATTCTTTAATGCGTTTGCAGGAATGGGTTGGCAAAACTGTTCGTGTGTTGATTGAAGGTACATCAAAGAAATCGGATAAAGATTATTGCGGCAGGGGCGATAGCGGTGCAATGGCGATTTTTCCTGCGGTTGATGGCGTAAAACCAGGTCAGTATGCCAATGTTTATATTGAAAGATGTACTTCAGCAACGCTGATTGGAAAAATAGTTTAAAAAAAGGCTGAAAGGCTAAAGTAAAAAGCTCAGCTTAAAATTCAAAAATTTATGGCTTCAAGTTTTGATATCACAACCCGGTCTCGATACTTGATACTAAATACTTGATACTAATAAATGGATACACAAAATATTAAACAACGATTCGGTATTATTGGCAATTCGCCGCTGCTCAATCGTGCCATAGATATTGCAAGTCAGGTTGCGCCAACAGATATGTCGGTTTTAATAACCGGCGAAAGTGGAAGTGGTAAGGAGGTTTTCTCACAAATTATCCATCAAATGAGTGCCCGTAAACATGGTGCGTTCATTGCCGTAAACTGCGGTGCCATTCCCGAAGGAACGATAGATTCAGAATTGTTCGGACATGAGAAAGGTTCGTTTACCGGTGCGCATGAAGCCCGTAAAGGTTATTTCGAGGTGGCTAACGGCGGAACCATTTTCTTGGATGAAGTGGCCGAATTGCCACTTGGGACGCAGGCCCGTTTGTTAAGGATTCTGGAAAGCGGCGAATATTTACGTGTAGGTTCATCAAAAGTCCAGAAAACCGATGTCCGTATTATTGCGGCCACCAATGTAGATGTTTACAACCGCGTTAAAAACGGTAAATTCCGTGAAGATTTATATTACCGGTTAAATACAGTTCCACTGCGAATCCCCGCTCTACATGAGCGTAAAGAAGATATTTATTTGTTATTCAGAAAATTTGCGGCCGACTTCAGCGATAAATACCGGAGTCCGGGCTTGCAACTTGAGCCTGATGCCATACAGATTTTAACAAATTACAGCTGGCCGGGAAACGTACGCCAATTGAAAAATATTGCAGAACAAATCTGTGTTTTAGAAAAAGACAGGAATGTTACCGGACAAGCCATATTAAACTACATTCCAAACGAAACCGGGAGCAACTTGCCAATGGCCATCAATTCACAATCGAAAGAAGATTTTACAGAAAGGGATATTTTGTATAAAGTGCTTTTTGATATGAAAAAAGATATGGTTGAACTTAAAAAACTGGTGGCAGAAATTATCCAGCATGGCGGTAATACAGCATCCGTGTTAGCAGATAACCCGCAATACATAAACAAGCTGTATCGTGATGTGGAACTTCCGGCCGGACAGGAACACGGTTTCACCATTCAGCAACCAACTGCAAATCCGATTAATAATAATAACAATTCTGACTATAACTTTGCGCATGATGCTGAAGAAGTAGAGGAATCTTTATCCCTGGTCGATAAGGAATCAGATTTGATAAAAAAGGCGCTTAAGAAACATAAAGGCAAACGTAAGTTTGCAGCTCAGGAACTGGGCATATCTGAACGTACGCTCTACAGAAAGATTAAAGAATTAAGTCTATAAATCAGTTTATGAAGATTAAGCTATTTGCCCTTCTTATTATCGCAACGCTGGGTTCATCATGTGCATATACTTTTAGCGGGGCTTCTACCGAAGGACTTAAAACGGTAACCGTACGTTTTTTTGAAAATAATGCCCAGCTTGTTGTACCCACTTTAAGTCAGCAATTTACTGAGGCCTTGAAATCCCGAATTCGTAGCCAGACCAAATTGAGCATTACACCGAACGATGGTGATGCTATTTTTCAGGGCAATATTACTGGATACGACATCAGGCCTGTTGCATTAACTTCAAGCGCTACGCCAACGGCTTCGAACAACAGATTAACAATTACAATTGCTGTAAAATACATCAACAATATTAAAGGCCATGAAAAGGAAAGCTTTGAGGAAAGCTTTACCCGTTATTTTAATTTTCCTGTTGGCGGTTCGATACAGGCACTTCAGGCGCAAGCCATCGAAGAGATAAACAAACAGCTTACCGAAGATATTTTTAACCGGGCTTTTGCTCAATGGTAAGTTTAACTTTTTAAAAACCGCCTGCATTATTTATCTTAGCAGCAAACCTAGGTAATGGATAACAAACAGCTACTTGCGAATTTATTGGAGCAACCCGGAAAGGTGAGGCAAGAGCATATCCCCATGCTACAGGAAATGTTGGAGCAATATCCTTACGCACAAACCATTCGTTTGCTTCTGGCCAAGGCAGATGCTGCATTTGTTCCCGCGGCATCGTTATATAGTAAGGGAAAAATTTTATACAAATTACTGCAGATTGAAAATGTTGAGGAGGAAGAGGCGATTGAATTGATTGCGCCGCCGGAACACTCTTTAGGAATTGAATTTGCGGCAATTGATGCCGAAAGCACGGCTGATGAACAGGAAATTTTTGATGAGATTGGTGAAATTACCGACGATTCAAAACCAAGTATTTCACATCCTGTAAATGTCGAAACACCAGATAACTTGCCAGGTATAGATGGTCATTTAATGGATTTGCCAGCTGATGAAGCTAATTTCATTGAAAGTGTGGCTGAAACAGATTTTTTCGCTTTTGAAAAACAAACCAGCACAGATGTTGTAACGGTGCCTCACATAGAAACTGTTGTGCCCGACGAACCTGAACACCGTCCTGTTTCTAAATATGATGATGATCAACTGCCTTACACTTTTTTATGGTGGCTGGCAAAAACACGTAAGGAACACGAACAAATTTTTCAGCCTTATGCGCAACCAAAACCTGCCTTAGCAAAGCAACCACAACATGCGGTTCAGCAGCAGGCCGAATTTCAGCAACAATATGTGGAGCATATATTTCACATACAAACGCCTTTTGAAGTCGCCGATCACCTGGCCGAATATCCTGCTTCTGAAATAAAAGATGCCAAGGGGGCAGAAATTATCGAAAAATTTTTAAAAGAAGATCCGACAATAAAGCCTCCTAAGCCAGAACAAATCGATAATGAGAATAAGGCGAAGAAGAGCGCAGAAGACCGTTATGACCTGGTTTCGGAAACTTTAGCCAAAATTTACATAGAGCAAATGCTTTACCACAAAGCCATAGATACTTATAAAAAATTAAGTTTGAAATATCCGGAAAAAAGTGGTTACTTTGCCGACCTTATCCAATCTATAGAAAAGAAATTATAAAATATATTTTATCATGATAACCCTTCTAATCATTTTATTAATTGTTGCTTGTGTTGCTTTAGGCTTATTTGTATTAGTACAAAACCCTAAAGGTGGTGGTTTAGCAACTGGTGGCGGTACCAGCAATATGTTTGGTGTACAACGTACAGGCGATGTCTTGGAAAAAGGCTCCTGGGTATTGTTAGCTGTTATCGTTGTTTTAACTTTATCAATTACGACTATTGCTAAAACTAACGGTGGCGCTGCTGCAACAGGGAATACTGAAATTCAGGATCGTTTAAACAAAATGCCTTCACCTTCTCCACTTGGCGGCGGTGCAACAAATAGTACTGCTCCTGCGAAACCTGCAACTGCAGATACAACTAAGAAATAGTTAGACTTATAAAACATTTTAGAAAGCTTTCCTCAAACGGGAAAGCTTTTTTTGCTATGAACTATCCATGTAGAGGTCTAACAGAATGGTTTATTACATTAATATCGCCTCCTGCGCGGGAATGACGAGTTATGGTTAAACTTTATTATCATGCCATACTCTAAACCCATACTTTAAATAAAAAGAAGCTAAATACTCTTGCTGGCAGTTGAGCTAATGCATTGAATTTATATAAGACACCTCAATCTGCGGTTCATCAACGAATCCGCGGGAGAAAGAATTAGACTTGTTAAATAATTAATTTAAAGCCATTACAATTGGTAATAAAATTAATTTCCTCTGCCAAGCTGACATTCCGAAATTTGCTATATTCTCTATTTGTTTAAAAAATTGACAGTACGGGTGTAAATTTGTCCCTGAAATGCTCTTGGCATAAAAAGTGTAATCGTATGCCTAGTTAAAAAACTTAAATCAAAATAAAAATAATAAAAGTTATGGCGTTAAACCTTAAACCAATTGCTGGCAGTTCGAACAGAGTAATTGTAGAACCGGCTGCCGCAGAAGAAAAAACTGCATCGGGTTTGTATATCCCTGATACTGCGAAAGAAAAACCATCTAAAGGAACTGTAGTTTCTGTTTCTGAAGAAGATTCTGAAGGTAAAAAAGCTACTGTAAAAGTTGGCGATGTTGTAATTTATGGTAAATACGGTGGTACCGAATTCCCTTACGAAGGTAAAGATTACTTAATCATGCGTGAAACTGATATTTACGCGGTAGTTGGATAATTATAGGTAATAGTATAAAATTAAATTTATAAGATGAGGCGATTTAAAAATCGTAAATCGTAATTCTAAAATCGTAAATCAAAATGTCAAAACAAGTAAAATATAACGTAGAAGCACGCGACGCCCTGAAAAGAGGCGTTGACATTCTTGCAAATGCAGTAAAAGTAACCTTAGGTCCTAAAGGCCGTAACGTAATCATCGATAAAAAATTCGGTTCTCCGGCAATCACTAAAGATGGTGTTACCGTTGCAAAAGAAATCGAATTGAAAGATGCTGTTGAGAACATGGGTGCTCAAATGGTTAAAGAAGTAGCTTCTAAAACAGCTGATATTGCTGGTGATGGAACGACTACTGCTACGGTTTTAGCTCAGGCAATTATTACTACAGGTATTAAAAATGTTGCTGCGGGTGCAAATCCAATGGATTTAAAACGCGGTATTGATAAAGCTGTTGCTGCAGTTGTTGCCAACTTAAAAGAGCAATCTCAAGCTGTTGGCGAAGACAATAACAAAATTAAACAAGTTGCATCTATCTCCGCTAACAACGATGAGGTTATCGGTTCGTTAATTGCAGAAGCAATGAGCAAAGTAGGTAAGGATGGTGTAATTACTGTTGAGGAAGCAAAAGGTACTGAAACTGAAGTTAAAACGGTAGAAGGTATGCAGTTCGACAGAGGTTATTTATCTCCATACTTCGTTACCAATGCAGATAAAATGGAAGCTGAATTAGAAAATCCTTACATTTTAATCTACGACAAAAAAATCAGCAACATGAAAGAATTGTTGCCGGTTTTAGAAAAAACGGTTCAAACTGGTAAACCATTGGTTATCATCGCTGAGGATTTAGATGGCGAAGCTTTAGCTACTTTGGTGGTTAACAAAATCCGTGGTTCATTGAAAGTTGTTGCTGTTAAAGCTCCTGGTTTTGGTGACAGAAGAAAAGCAATGTTGGAAGACATCGCAATCTTAACCGGCGGTATCGTTGTATCAGAAGAAAGAGGTTATAAATTAGAAAATGCTGATTTAACTTACTTAGGTTCTGCTGAGAAAGTTGTTGTTGATAAAGACAATACAACTGTAATCAACGGTGCTGGTAATTCAGAAGACATTAAATCTCGCGTTAGCCAGATTAAAGCGCAAATCGACACAACTACATCTGACTACGATAAAGAAAAGTTACAGGAGCGTTTAGCTAAATTAGCTGGCGGTGTTGCCGTTCTTTACGTTGGTGCAGCTTCTGAGGTTGAAATGAAAGAGAAAAAAGACCGTGTTGATGATGCTTTACATGCAACTCGTGCAGCTGTAGAAGAAGGTATCGTTGCAGGTGGTGGTGTTGCTTTCATCCGTGCAGTTGCCGCTTTAGCAGATTTAAAAGGTGCTAACGAAGATGAAAACACAGGTATTCAAATCATCCGTCGTGCGATTGAAGAGCCATTACGTCAGATTTGCGAAAACGCAGGTATTGAAGGTTCTATCGTAGTTCAAAAAGTTAAAGAAGGCACAGCGGATTTTGGTTACAATGCCCGTACTGATGTTTATGAAAACTTAATTGGCGCTGGTGTTATCGACCCAACTAAAGTTTCGCGTGTAGCGTTAGAAAACGCAGCTTCAATTGCAGCAATGTTATTAACTACAGAAGTTGTTTTAGCTGATGAACCTGAAGAAGGTGGAGCTTCTGCGCATACTCCAATGGGTGGCGGTGGTATGGGTGGCATGATGTAATCATTGAACTCATAAAACTTACGTGTAAAATTAAGCCCCTTGAAACTTTGTTTTGAGGGGCTTTTTTGTTGATAAAACTCAAGTAAGGCCGTTTTATGCGATAACTTCCACATTTAAAATCGCTTTTTGTGTAAATTTTTAGGAAGGCATCATCATTTACTTAATTTAGTAAGGATAATTGAAGAACTGTATTGATTAAATATTTACTAAACAAATTGTTTTGCCATCCTTAGTCTGACTTGTCAGTGCAGGTGGATTATATTTCTTCCTATAGTAGCTTCTTTTTAAACAATTCCCTATTGTTAAACTTATGAAGATCTGGTGTAGAAAGATTTTGCGTGTAGTTGCTGTATGCTCGGCTTTTTTGTTTTTTGCTTTTTCGGCACAAGCGCAGTTGACGATTGATCCTTTGGATCCGGGGCCATATACGCCAGGCAGCAGCATCGCTGCAACATTTTCTATTGGAAGTACCTGTATCAAACCAGGGAACGTTTTCAATCTTTATTTAGTCTCTTCGGCAGGAGTAGAAACACAAATAGGACAATACAATGGATTTTATACCACATTTGTAAATGGTACAATTCCTGCTGCAACAGTTGCTCTGCCCGGAACAGGTTATTTTCTCCGGGTGAAATCAACTTCACCGGTTTATACAGCCGATTCTGCGCCTTTTAACATTGTATCAGGAGGTGCTGTTCTTGCGGAGGTAAATTCTGCTCCCGTTTTGGCAAACAACATTAGAGATGGTAAGCCTGAAATTTTTGGTGTGTGTTCAGGCAATGGTAACAACAGAACATTTAATATTGAAAATATATCAAGCCCAAATAGTAGTGTCGTAACGGGAACGGTAAGAAAAGAGGTTGATCCTCAAAATACCGCAAATCTAACTTTTAATTCTATTCAGATCGCGAGTTTTGTTGCGGAAGCTTCACATTACACGATGCTTATAAAGGCAAGCCTGAATGGTACTGTCGCGACCAGGGCTTATTTCTTGCTCAATAATACGACGACTATAGCATTTATAACGAATAGCAACGATGTAGTTTGTTTACCAACTAAACTTAGTTATGGCGTAGCCTCCGAACAATTGAAAAGAAACTTTCCTGGTGATATTTACACGATTAACTGGGGCGACGGCAGTTCTACTTCATACACACTTTGTGATATTATAAACAATGCGAATATCGTAGACCATTTATATGAAAAATCATCTTGCGGTTCAACTTTCGGCGGGGTTAACAATGCATTTGGTATTGTTATTAGTGCGAAGAATGATTTTTGTCCAAGCATAGGTACTCCTGTTTCTACGACGGCTAAAGTAGTTACAAAGCCTTTGAACTCTTTTACCTTTGGAAATCCAGGGTGTAAGGCAACGGATATCACATTTACCAATACGTCAATTACAGGAGAAAACCCAAATTCGGGAAATGGGGCTTGTAAACCGAATAATGTTAAATATACATGGTCGGTAGATGGAGATGTTAAAGCATTCAATAAGGATGTAAATTTCAATTTTGTTTGGAACTTTACAGGCAAAGGACCTCATACGATTACTTTAACATCTACAAATACAGATGGTGCCTGCGATGCAGATCCTTATACTGCTACTATTTGTATTCAGGATCCGCCCAAACCCGCATTTAGCTTTCCATCGAGTATCGTATGTACCCAGGCAGTCGTAAAACCTAAAGATGAGTCTATAATTGATCCAACATGTAATGCGTCAAACATCTACACATGGTCGGTTTCTCCCGCCACAGGAGTATCGATAGACGATATTCATGCGAAAGAACCTAACATTACTTTTTCAAATCCCGGCAATTACACTGTAACACTGAGTATTTCCACAACATCCTGCGGTATATTTATTTCCAATCAAACTATAGCCGTAAATACCAAACCAACGGCAAGTCTTTCTTTGGCCACCAAACTTTGTAATCTTTCAACATATGATTTCAATCCGACTACCAGCGGTCCTACAAAAACCACTTTGACCGGAACAACAGTTGGTAATGCAAATACTTATTTATGGACTGTTACAGGTGGGAATTCTTCGTTTGTAAATAGCACAGCGAATTCTCAGTATCCTTCTATAAAATTTGAAGAATATAAAGAATACATTATAACCGTAACGCACACCAACGATTGCGGAACAGCAACTGTGAGTCAAAAATTAACATTTATTACAGCACCAGAAGTTCGAGCCGGTCAAGATGAAACAATTTGCTTTAATACAACGAATGTTCAACTAGCAGGAAGTGTTGACGGATCTTTTACGGACAACAGCAGTATCTGGATTGGTGGTGGAGGACGGTTTTTGCCAAGCAGAAATGTTTTAAATCCTACATATGAGCCGACTAATGCCGAGCGGTTGGCCGGCAGGGTAAATTTAATATTAAGGAAATCAACTGGCTTAACCGACGCCTGTGCTACTGTTGATGATGAAATTGTGATTAATATAGATCCCGCCATTAACATTACAAGCGCCGCAACCAAAACCATTTGCTCTGCTACGGCAGTTGATTATACGCCAACCAGTAATCCGCCAGGCGCAACGTACACCTGGTCGGCAACCGGAACGGCAAATGCATCGGGGTATAGTATTTCAGGAACAGGAATAATAAATGATATTGTAACAAATAGCGACCCGTCAGCGGATGCAACTGTTACCTATACGATTGTTCCGCGACTCAGGAATTGCGACGGAGCTCCGTTCACGTTCACTGTAACCATTAAAGCTAAAAGCGTCGGCGGAACAACTACTGCAAGTAATAATGATGTTTGTGCGGGTGCAAACGGGGGCAATATTAGCCTTAGCGGTAATATCGGTAATATTATTCGATGGGAAAGTTCTATAGACGGACAGAATTGGACTGCAATATCAACCATTGCCAACCCATATGTATTCTCTAACTTAAACCAAACCACGCAATTCAGGGCTGTTGTAAAAAATAGCGTTTGTGATGAAGTTCTTTCTTTGCCAGTTACCGTTACCGTAAATGCGGCTATACCGGATGCAACAGTTGGTGACAATCAAAGTTTATGCGGTGATAATGCTACTTCACTAAGTGCTAATAAAGTGGATGCCCCTTATTCAGGAAAATGGACACTTGTATCATCCCAAAAAGGTGTTTTAATTGTTGATGCAACACTATTTAATACTATTGTTTCGGGTCTGGTTGCAGGTGAAACCTACAGATTCAGGTGGACGATTTCTGGCGCTGCAACCTGCGACCCAAAATTTGCCGAAACAACGGTAACGGTTTACCGTCCATTAACCAATACAATTACAACAGCTGCTACCGAAGTTTGTGCCGGACAAAGTATAATTATAACCGGAGATACGCCGACAGGAGGAAACGGAACTTATGCTTATCAATGGCAGGTGAGCGCAGATGGAACTACCTGGAGTGACATCAGCGGTCAGACAAGTAAGGACCTGAACATACAGATTACCGCTTCTTCTTCTTACAGAAGGGTAGTGAATAGCAATCCCTGTACTTTAACTAGTGAAGCAATTAAAATTACCGTTCTTCAGGTTATCGGGAACAATAACATTATTACTGCTGACCAGACCATTTGTTCAGGTACAGCGCCTCTTGCGCTTAACGGTACTGTACCAATTAACGGAAACGGAACTTATTTTTACCAATGGGAATCAAGTTCAGACAATGGAAATACCTGGATTAATGTTGACGGAGCTACAGAGCTTAACTTTACGCCACCAATACCAACTTCAACCATTTTATACAGACGTTTAGTAGCTAGCGGAACCTGTTCCGATTTAAGTAATTCTGTTAAAATAACAGTAAATCCACCAGCCAAAGCAGAATTCACTTTTACAGTAGATAAAGGATGTCCACCATTTACACTAACACCTGCAATTATTAAAGCCATTCCTTATCCGGATAGAAATGGCACTTACACTTGGTTTGCAGATGGTAATCCAATCGGTACAGGCATAAATTTCCCGGGATATACAATCACGGAAGAAAATAGAAGCGTTGTTATAAAATTAGTTGTAACAAGTAGCTTGGGTTGTAACAGTGGTGAATTTAGCCACACTTTTTCAACGCAACAAAATGTGATTGCCGCATTTACACAGTCGGCGACGCAAGGTTGCGGCCCGTTAACTGTAAACTTTACAAATACGTCCAATTCACTAACAGAGTCCAGTTTTAAATGGGATTTTGGAAACGGAACAACTTCTAATCAGGCGCAGCCTGGTCCGGTAACTTTTCAGTACGATCCAACGGGTAAAGATATTACTTATACAATAACGTTGAGCGCCATAACACCCTGCGGTACAACGACTAAAACGGCTACCGTATTCGTACAAGGTAAACCAAAATCAATATTCAGCCCGGATAAAACAACTGGCTGCTCCCCGTTAACGGTTAATTTCAGCAATACTTCGCCTGAAAGTTCCGGTACAACCTATACCTTCGATTTTAATGATGGCTCACCTTTGCTGGTAACGAACAACAGAAATTCTGTAAGCCATTTATTTACCACGCTTGTAGTCAGGGATTATGTTGTTACCATGACCGCTGAAAATGCCTGCGGTAAAAGTTCCTCAAGTTACACCCTTCGGGTTGCGCCAAATGACATTACGCCGGAGTTAGTTGTCAATGCGGGCGAACTCAGCGGCTGTGCGCCCTTTACCGTTAATTTTTATAACAATACAAAAGGGGCCAGCAGGTTTGCGTATGATTTCGGAGATGAGACCGGCCTGCAGATAACCAATTCAGCACCGGAAACTGTTAGTCATATTTTTACAAAGCCTGGCACATATACCGTTACGTTATATGCAACAAATGATTGCTCGAACGCACAGACAACCGAAACTATTACGGTGTTGACACAACCAACAGTTGAATTTACCGCGGATAAAACGGCGATTTGTGATGGTGGTTTAGTCAAATTTAGAAATACAAGCAAAAATGCAATAGGCTATGCCTGGGATTTTGGAGACGGAACAACATCTTTTGCATTCGAACCCGAACATGTTTATACAGGAGCAGGTCAGAATTTTACGGTAAAATTAACGACTACAAATGCTTTAGGTTGTACCAATACTCTAATTTTAACGGATTACATAAAGGTTGCACCCGAATTGAAATCTATTTTTACGGTTTTGCCAGGCAATGAATTATCCATACCCAATTTTACATTCAGTTTTAGAGACGCAAGTTTAAATGGAGCCGGAAGCTGGGAATGGAACTTTGGCGACGGAACAGTTTCCACCCTCCAAAATCCAACACACACTTACGCCAACGTAGGCGATTATACCATTACCCTTAAAGTTTTAAACAAAGAAGGTTGTTCGGCAACTTCATCTCAGGCCGTCAGGATAATTGGCGTTCCCGGGTTTTTATATGTGCCAAACTCATTTATGCCTGGCAGTGCGAAAAATGAACTTCAGACTTTTAAGGCTAAAGGTCGCGGCATCTACAACTGGACAATGACAATTTTTAATAAGTGGGGACAGGTTTTATGGGAAACTACAAAATTGGATGACGGTGCGCCGCTGGAAAGCTGGGATGGAACTTATAAAGGACAGCCGCAGCCGCAGGGTGTTTATTTCTGGAAGATAGAAGTGAAATTTATAAACGGGAGCGAGTGGAAGGGTATGACATATGATTCATCACCTCCTAAAAAAACCGGTAATATTTATTTAATAAGATGATGAAGAGCAGGTGGATTTGTTTATTTGTGTTTGCAACGGTAATGCCTCTGTTATCAGCAGGGCAGGATTATATTTATTCTCAATTTTATAACGCGCCAATCTATTTGAACCCGGCATTAACGGGTCAGTTTGAGGGCGATATCAGAATTAGTGCCTTATACAGAAATCAATGGACAGGGCTTTCAGGTGATTTTTCTTATATGAATGCCTCTGCTGATTTGAACCTTCAAAAGATAAACAGCGGTATTGGCTTGGTTTTTAACCGGAGCAGTGAGGGTACCGCATACCTGCAAAAGAACAATATCGCCCTTAGCTATTCCTATATTATTGGTGGCGATGATTATACCCTGTCATTCGGCTTACAGGGCGGTATAACCAATCAAAAATTAAACTGGGATAGACTGGTTTTTGGCGATCAGATAGACGTTACAGCAGGAATCATACCCGGGATTATCTCGGGTGCTGAAAGGCCAAATGTAGACAGCCGCTTTTACTTTGATGCCGCTGCTGGAAGTAACCTGGTATACAAAAACTTCATGATTGGTGTAGGTTTACATCACTTAAACCGTCCGGATGAATCTCTGGCGGGCTACCAGGCCAGGTTACCAATGAGGATATCCGGTAATTTAAGTTATAAACTCGCGCTTGTTCCTGATCAGTATGATAGAGATGGTTCCTACCTGATTCCATCTATAGTTGCTTATAAGCAACAGAATGTTACTTCATTTAGTATTGGTACACAATTTAAATATGCTGGTATTAACGCCGGTATATGGTATCGTAATGATGGGAATTCGGCTGGAAATGATGCAATTGTATTCTCTGTGATATTCGATATATTTAACAGGAGAACAAATGGTGAAAAATTCAGAATCGGGGTTAGCCACGATGCAACCACTTCAAAAATAAACTACACCAATACTGGCGGCACCTCGGAAATTGGGCTGGGTTATGAAAAATACTGGAAAAATAGTTCCAGTTATGGACGGGCAAATGGCCTGAGGTGTTACGATTTTTATTAATTTGCTTCCGTTAATTCAAGGCAATGAACGAAATCTTAGATAACAGTCATTTTATCACGCAAAGCGAAGTCAATAAATTTCTTCTGGCTACACTTTTATGTGGTTTAATTGGTGCAGAACGTGAATATAGAAGTAAATCCGCAGGCCTTAAAACCATGATGATGATTGGCTTAGGTGCAACTTTGTTTACCATCTTGTCCATTAAAATCGGACCAGCCAGCCAGGATAGAATTGCCTCCAACATCGTTACCGGGATTGGTTTTTTAGGTGCTGGTGTAATTTTTAAAGAAGAAAACCGTGTTAAAGGTTTAACAACAGCATGTATCATCTGGATAGTTGCCGCAATAGGGATGGCTGTAGGCTCCGGATATTATGAGCAGGCCATTGGCGTAACTGGTGTTGTACTTCTGGCACTTATTGTTTTTCCTTTTCTTGAAGAAATCGGCGATCGTCGCTTTACAAAACGCATCTATCGGATCGTAAAGCAACAGCACGTTCATGGCGATTTAGAAAGCTATGAGGAAGTTTTCAGGGATAATAAACTTAAACCACAGCGGGGTAAACACCAACTGGTTAATAACGTTATAACGGGCAATTGGACAGCAACCGGAAAACCCAAAAACCATCAGAAATTTGTTGAACAGATGTTAAAAGATGATGAGATTATTGAGTTTGATTTTTAAACGGAGAAATTAAATCCAGTTGTTGTTGTTGTAAAGCTACTTTTTTATCCTCTACAACCATTGTGTCCGACCATCTATCGTGCCATGGGTTAGGTGGTGTTCCAAATGCAGTTAAAGCATCAAAAGGAACAATTCTGAGTAAATTTCTTGTAAAAGTTTTTTCAAAAGTTAAGTCACTACCATCCTGGTTTACAGCTTTTGTTTTAGTGATTAGCTTGCCGATTGATTTCCCGTTCAACATGGCTTCCGTGAAAGACATTATTACACCGTAAAATATCATACCAACAATTCGCTCGGTAATTCTATCATCTAATATATCGATGATGCTCGGATCGATAATTGCGATTACTATTCCCAGGACGAACATAAGCCCGTAAATAAAAATAGTGTCAATAATGTAATTTGCAAGTCTTAACCCCGATGAAGCACGGCAATAACGGTAATCGATTTGTTCGAAAGTATTAATATTGAAATTCATAACAGAGCGTTGGGTTGAAACTAATATAACTATTTTCAACTGAAGCAAAAATTAATTCTCATGAAATCTCTAAACAAATCATAGCTTTGTATAACTAACTGTCTTCATGATAAAAGAACAAATTTCTGTTTTCGATATTTTTAAAATAGGCATCGGCCCCTCAAGTTCGCATACACTTGGACCATGGCGTGCTGCCCAACAATTCACCGCTTCGCTTCAAAGAAATAGTCTTTTATACGATGTGGAGTTGGTAAAAATATTGCTTTATGGCTCGCTTGCAAAAACCGGCAAAGGTCATGGAACTGATGTTGCTATTTTATTAGGCTTAACAGGTGCCGATCCGGTAACTTTCGATGTTGATGCGGTTACGCCAACTTTTGAAGCCATTCAAAACAATAGAAAACTTAATCTAGCGGGACAGTTAATCGTAGATTTTGATTACAATAATGATTTACTTTTCTTATTTGCCGAAAGTCTTCCATTTCACCCAAATGCGGTTACTTTTCAGGCACTCTTAAAAAATGGAAAAGCGTTTTCCGAAACCTACTATTCTATTGGCGGTGGTTTTGTTGTAAAGGAGGGTGAAGACAATAGCCAAAAAACACAGGTAGATTTGCCTTTTCCGGTAGAAAAAGCCAAAGAGCTTTTACACTGGTGTTTATCTACAGGACTAAAAGTTAGTGAAATTGTAATGGAGAATGAAACTGCATGGCGACCTGAAGCGGAGACGAAAAGTCGGATTCTTCAACACTTTGCAGTAATGAGAGATTGCATCTATCGGGGCTGTCATACCACTGGTTTTTTACCTGGTGGTTTAGATGTTGCCCGCAGAGCGTTTCCTCTAAATAAGCGATTGATAGGCAAAAGTGAATACCACGATTATACTTCCTGGGTTGAGGCGATTAAGAAAGGTGGAAACGGATTTAATTATATTCTAGATTGGGTAAGCTGTTTTGCGTTGGCCGTAAATGAAGAAAATGCTTCCTTTGGCCGGGTAGTAACCGCTCCAACAAATGGCGCTGCTGGTGTAATTCCTGCGGTTTTGCAGTATTTAATCACGTTTTGCGATGGTTATTCTGAAGATAAAATTATTCAGTTTATAGCCTGTGCTTCAGAGATTGGCAGCATTTTCAAGAAGGGCGCAACAATATCGGCTGCTATGGGTGGATGTCAGGCAGAAATTGGGGTTTCCTCTGCTATGGCTGCTGCAGCGTTAACGGAATGTCTGGGTGGCTCACAAAGACAGGTTTTAATGGCTGCAGAAATTGCAATGGAACACCATTTAGGCTTAACCTGCGACCCAATTGGCGGGCTTGTTCAGATTCCTTGCATAGAAAGGAATACGATGGGCGCAATTAAGGCGATTACTGCTAGTCAACTGGCATTGCAGAGCAATCCTGATAAAGCAAAGGTGAGTTTGGATGCAGTTGTAAATACAATGTGGGAAACCGCCTTGGATATGAATGCTAAATACAAAGAAACTTCAGATGGGGGCCTGGCTACGAATATTCCAATTAGTTTACCGGAGTGTTAATTTTAGATTTTACCACCTAAGGTACCTTAGTTAACCTAAGAAAATAGCGGAAAAAAAGAATGTTAAGAGTTAATTTCTCAGCTTTGAAAAAATCTGGGTTAACCTTCCTTGAGAAACAAAGAAAACGGTGATTAATTTTCAAAACCTTTGTGTCCTTAGTGCCTCTGTGGTGAAATCTGCTTCCATCATTCATAGTTTAAAGTTGAAAACTTCGTGTTCTTTGCGGTTATCTTACACCAAACCCGAATAAGTTAATACCAACCACCAAACGCCCGTTGTAATAAACGACAATAAAATCCCTATTCCAACCACCAGATTAGAAA
>Ga0247804_10000527_pt1 | contig 17556 bp, 8 predicted proteins | sample UWRJL029104C1_FD_181142 | JGI IMG/M metagenome (GOLD analysis project Ga0247804, IMG submission 181142) | Plant litter microbial communities from Arlington Agricultural Research Station in Wisconsin, United States - UWRJ-L029-104C-1 | ecosystem: Environmental > Terrestrial > Plant litter >...
GAGGGCCGTGTGGATGTCGAAACCCGCCACGGAGCGGGCCGAGCCGGTGGCCTTGCCGTCGCGCATGGTCAGGATGACGGTGGGGCGGTAGTACTGGTCCAAGCATCGGGAGGCCACAATGCCGAGCACGCCCTGGTGCCAGTCGGCCTTGTAGAGCACGGTGGCGGCGGCCTCGCGTAGCGTGGGGCTGGCGGCGATGAGGTCGAGGGCCTCCTGGGTGGTGTGCTGGTCGGAACCGCGGCGCTCGCGGTTCATCTGGTCTACCACTTCGGCGGTGTAGCGGGCCTCCTGCTGGTCGGGGGCCAGCAGCATGGCCACGGCGCGGCGGGCGTCGCCCATGCGCCCGGCGGCGTTGATGCGCGGCGCGAAGCCGAAGATGAGGCTGCTGATACCCAGGGGCCCCTCGCGCAGGGTGGCCAGCTCGCGCAGGGCGGCCAGGCCGGGGCGCAATTGCGCGGCCTCCTCGTTGAAGCGGCGCAGGCCGTAGGCGGCCAGCACGCGGTTTTCGCCGGTGATGGGCACGATGTCGGCGGCGATGCTCACCGTCACGAGGTCGAGCAGGGCGTAGAGGCGCTCGGCGGGCAGGCCGAGGCGCTGGCCGAGGGCCTGCATCAGCTTGAAGCCCACGCCGCAGCCGCTCAGCTCCTTATAGGGGTACTCGCAGTCGGCGCGCTTGGGGTCGAGCACGGCCACGGCGGCGGGCAGCTCGTCGCCGGGCAGGTGGTGGTCGCAGATGATGAAATCGACGCCGCGGCTGGCGGCGTAGGCCACCTGCTCCAGGGCCTTCACGCCGCAGTCGAGCGCCACGATGAGCGAGAAGCTGTTGTCGGCGGCGAAGTCAATCGCCTTCAGCGAGATGCCGTAGCCCTCGGTGTAGCGGTCGGGGATGTAGTCGCGCAGGCGCTCCACGCCGAAAAGCGGGGTGAGGTAGCTCATCACCATGGCCACGGAGGTGATGCCGTCGACGTCGTAGTCGCCGAGCACCAGCACTTTCTCGCCGTCGGCGAGGGCTTTGGCCAGGCGGGCCACGGCGCGGTCCATGTCGCGCATCAGCAGGGGGTCGGGCAGGCGCTGGAGGTCGGGTTGGAAGAACTCGGCGGCGGCGGCGGGGGTGTCAACGCCGCGCTGCACGAGCAGCTCGGCCACTTCCGAACTCATGGGCATCGCCTCGGCGAGGTCATGCAGCTGGGCAGGGTTGGCAGACGGTAAGTAATTCCAGCGCTTGGCTGTGGATAAGGGCATACGGATGATGTCGAAATAGCTTCAAAAGTACGGATTAAACCCCGGGCGGCGGCCCGGAGTTTACCTTTGGGTTACTTACTGGCCTTCTTTCCTGCTCATGCACAACCAACAGTCAGCGTTAGCTAAGCTGCGCGCCTTCTTTCAGCAATACCGCCAGTACATTGGCACCGATGGGCTGATGTACCTCGTGTTCATCGTGGTGCTGGGGCTGCTGTTCGTGTTTTTCAAGTAGAACCGCCGAGGGCGCGGAACTTCTGGCCCGCACCAGCATACGCAATTAAAAAGGGCAGCCCATCAGGCTGCCCTTTTCATCGATGGAATAAGTCGGTTGCATTCGCCGTCAGCAGCTCTCCAGAAGCAGCGGCGAACTCCGGCGTTAGTACAGCCGGCCCTTGCTGTTATTCCAGATGGGAGCGTTGGCCGAGTTGAAGAGCACGAGCTGGCCATCGTCCTGTAGCACCAGGCGGCTGCCCTTCTTGCTGGCGTCGCCACGGTAGGTATCGGTACTCCACACGTGGCCATCTTTGCTGTTATAGAGGCATAGATTGCCGTCGGCCTGCATTTTCAGGATGGCACCGTCCTTATTTTGGGTCATGGTGCCCCATACGAAATCAGTGCCGTTCTTATAGATGCACATGTTGCCGTCGTCCTGCACCAGCAGCGAGTACACACCATTGGTCGAGCGCAGGGCCTGGTGGCGCTTGATGTGCTGGTCGCCCTTGCCTTGCAGGGTGTTGATGGTGTAGCTCTGGGCCAGGGCGCTGGAGCTGATGGTGAGGCCGCCCACCACGAGGGCGAGCTTCAGCAGATTGGAAAGGTTTCTCTTCATGAGAAAAAAGTGAGTGATGGTTGGGTGCTTACTCTGGGGCAGGATTTTCGGCTTCCTCCTTCGCCAGTAGGCTGGCGTAGCACAAAAGTCTGCGGCCTTATAGAGCTACTGCAAACCCAGCATGTAGCCTAAACAGGGTATATCCGCCATTTTTTTTTGGACATTCAGCAGAGCGCGGGGTTACTTCAAGCCGGACTATCTTTTTTCTGCCGTCCTACCCTGTTTAGGCTACAGGGTTGATAATGGGTTTACGAGATGGCGGGGGCACCTTTGCATCCTCATTCATTACCTCCCCATGTCTGCTGTCACTCCTCCGCTGCTCGGGGCCGACGCCCCCCCTCCCGTGACGTTTCCGCTACGATTGGCCATCGTTGAAGACGACCTGACCGTGCGCTCGCTGCTGTGCGACTACCTATTTGACTGCGAAGAGTTCAGCTTTGCCATGGCCGTGGGCTCGGTGGAAGCGCTGTGGCGCGAGCTGGAGCTGGGCCTGCCCCCGCAGCTGCTGCTGCTCGACCTCAGCCTCCCCGGCCAAAGCGGCCTGGCCGCCCTGCCCCGCCTGCAGGAGCGCCTGCCCGATACCAAAGTGCTGGTGCAAACCATGCATGACAACGCCGACACCGTATTTCAGGCCCTGCGCGCCGGGGCGGCGGGCTACGTGGTGAAAAGCGCCACGCCCCTGCCCGCCTACCGTCAGGCGCTGCTCGAAGTAGCCCGCGGCGGCATTGCCATCAGCCCGGCTATCGCGGGCAAGGTGCTGGCGTACTTCACCCCCTCCCTCGCTCAGCAGCCCGATTTGCTGAGCGAGCGGGAGCGCCAGGTGTTGCAAGGCCTGGTTGATGGCCTGAGCGAAAAACAAGTGGCCGCCCGGCTCGACATTGCCTACGCCACAGTGCATATCCACGTGCGCCGCATTTACAAGAAGCTGCAGGTAAACAGCCGCGCCGAGCTGCTAAGCCGCTACGCGCAGGGGAAAATGTAATGGTTAATGGTTAATGGTTAATGGTTAATGGTTAATGGTTAATTTAGTCAGATAAAAGAAAACGTTCTTCGTTCAAAATCATTTGATTTTGCTGTCCGAGTCGTAAGGCTGTGCCGGTTTTTGCAAACCGAGAAGAAAGAGTATGTGCTGACGAAGCAGTTGTTACGCTGTAGCACATCGGTAGGCAGCATGGTGCGCGAATCAGAACACGCCGAAAGCAAACCAGACTTCATTCATAAGTTGGCTATTGCGCAGAAGGAAATCAACGAAACGCTTTACTGGGTCGAATTATTAGCCGCAACAGAATACCTCACGACAGCACAGTCATCCAGCATGCTCAGCGATGCCACCGAATTGCTAAAGCTCCTAACCACTTCCATCAAAACCGCCAAATCGACCATTAACCATTAACCATTAACCATTAACCATTAGGCCAGCGGGCGGGGCACGCGCAGCAGCACCTGCCAGCCGCCCCCGGGCTTCGGGCCTGCTTGCAGCGTGCCGCCCACGTCGGCGGCCCGCGTTTGCATGCTGCGCAGGCCTTGGCCGTCGGGGCCGGCTACCTCGGTGCGGGTGTCGTTTTCGATGCGCAGCAGCAGCTCTTTGGCATCAAGCCGCAGGCTGATGGCCAGCGGGCCGTGGCGCCGGCCGTGGCGCAGCGCATTGGTGAGCCCCTCTCTGCCAATTAGGTAAACCTGCTGGCGCACGGTGGCCCGCAAGCGGACGGCTAGCAACGAATCGGGCAGTGCCAGCTGCAAATGCACTTCCTGCTCGGTATCGCGGCGGATGACTTCCACGGTGGCCCGCAGGCGGTCGAGCAGCGCCTCGACGGTGTCGGCGGTGGTATCGACGCTCCAGATGATGTCGCGCACGGTGGCGGCGGCGGTGCGGCTTTCCTGCACCAGCGCCAGCAGTTGCGGGTTGTTGTGACGGGCTTCCAGCAGCTCGGCCCGCATGGTGACGCGGGTGAGCAGGCTGCCCAGCTCGTCGTGCAGCTCGGCGGCCAGCTCGGCGCGCAAGCTGTGCTCGCGCTGGTGCTGCTGGCGCTGGCGTATGTAGGCGGTGTAGCTCACCCCCACTAGTGTACTCAGGGCCAGCGGCCACCACACCAGCGGCGGGCGGCTGTGGCGCAGCAGCGTCAGGGTGTCGTCGGCGTAATTGGTGGTTATCACGTCGGGTTCGCCGTCGCCATCGAGGTCGGCCACGGCCAGACCGTCAGGGGTGGTCCCCACTTCAAAAGCCACCGGCGCGGCAAACTGGCCATCGCCCAAATTGCGCAGTAGGCTGACGCTCCGGGCGGCCGTCGAAGTAGTGAGTACGTCGGGGCGGCCGTCGGCATCGACGTCGGCTACGGCAATAGCAAAGGGGTGCGGGCCGGTAGGTAAGGTGCGAGGGGCAGTAAAGTTGCCGTGGCCGTCGTTCAAACACAAATCGACCTGGTTGGTCACGTAGGCTGTCGCCAGCAGGTCGGGGTCGCCATCGCCATCCACGTCGGCCACGGCCAGGCGCTGGGGCGACTCATGGACTTCGATGCTGGTTGCCAGCTCGAAGCGGCGTTGGCCCAGGTTGCGATACAGGCGTACGTAGTGGTCGGTACGGCCGTTGGTGGCGCTGGTCAGCAGCACGTCGCCGTCGCCGTCGCCGTCCACATCGGCGGCCAGCACGCCCAGCCCGTGGGGGCCGGCCCAGAGGCGCTGCTGCCCCGGGAAGCGGCCCGTGCCATCGCCGAAGAGCACGACGGCGCTGTCTTTGCGGTTGTCTACCAGCGCATCGGCATGGCCGTCGCCGTCGAGGTCGCCGGTCCAGGCATCAAACGAGTACACGTTGCGGCACACTACCTGCGCAGGCAGCCAGCCCGTAGCGCCCTGGCTGAGGTGGCAGTGCAGGGCGGCATCGTTGAAGGAAGACACCACGGCATCGAGGCGGCCGTCTTCATTGAAATCGGCCAGGCGCACCTGCAGGCCCTCGCCACTCGGCAAGCGGTCCGCCAGCTTGAAACGACCGTAGCCGTTGTTGCGGTAGTGGCGCAGCATTTTTTCGCGCTCGTGGCCCACCCACAGGTCGAGGTCGCCATCGCCATCGTCGTCGGCCAGGGTCAGGCCGTTGGGCAGGCCGCCGGTGGCGATGGTCTGCCAGGGCTCGAAATATGCGGCAGTGCGGCTGTCGAGGTGGCTACACAGCAACACGCCCACTATTCCCAGCGCGGTAAGCACCAGCAGCACCCGGACAGGCAGCGCCCGCCCAACGGAATGCGGGCCAGCTAACCAATTGTTTTGCGGAGTAGAGGTCGGTTGTTGCAGCGACATTAGAAGACTGTAAGAGAGAATCGAAGTTTAAAACTAGCGAATCTAATAGTAGAGCTTGCCCAGGGAAGAACAAAGTGAGTAAACCAAATGATATAAGAGAAGCAGGGCTTTGTATTTCGCACTTCACCCACTATTCATCTTTTGAACACCGTCTCCTGCACTGCTGCGCAGAGTTTTACTTTGTTACACTGCGTGTTTGGAAATCTAAAACCATGACGTGCTGGAGTTGATTAGGGAAAATCCAAGCACGCTCTTATGCTCGAAGCCACTCAACCTCGGCTGCCGGGCGCAAAAAAGACTCCGATGCGCTTGGCACCGGAGTCTTTCTTTTGCCCAGTAGGCCGGGCGGCCCGTTCCCCGGCTCTCCAACCAAGAGGCTACGGGTCCGCCCGACTACTGACAGTGGCTATTCCACCACCACACGCTTGGCGACGGGCTGGCCGTCGAGCGTCAGGCGCAGGGTGTACACCCCGGCGGCCAGCCCGTGCAGGCTCACCGTCGTCTCAGCCGTGGGCAGCGCGAGCGAGCGCACGCGCTGACCCAGGCTGTTGAGCAGCTCGGCGGTGGCCACCTGGGCGGCCGGGCGCAGCACCGTGAGCTGGCCGTGGGCCGGGTTGGGGTAAGCCAGCACCTGGGCTTCGAGGGCAGCGGCCGTGCTCAAGGGAGCGGCAGTGGGCGTCAGGTTCAGCCAGAAGCGGCCGGGCGTGGTGAAGCTGCTCATCGTGAAGGCGTAGCTGGCTCCGGCCGTCAGGGCGGTGCGGGTGCCGGTCAGGTTATCGACCAGCTCGGCGCGGGTGCCGGCGGGCAGATTGGCCAGCGCGGTGGCTGTGAAAGTGTACGCGCCCAGCGCGGGCACGCCCACCGTCAGCGGGATGGCCGTGGGGCGGGCCAAGTCGGCCCGGCCGTCGATGGCCAGGGCCTGACCACCCGCCGCCAGCGCGGCCAGGTTCAGGCCGTGCGAGTTCGGCATCTTGGCCGCGTCGAAGGCAGCATCGACGCCGGCGGTGGCGCCGGCTTCGGCGTAGAGCGTGAGGTCGTCCGAGAGGTTGTGACCGGCCAGGGCCAGCGTGAGCTGCGGGCGCACATCGGCCGCCCCCCGGCGCACGGGCGCTTGCTGGGCGAAGCTCGTCACGCGGTTGGCGTTGGTGAGGGCGAGGCTGGCCGTGGTCTGGCCGGGCGTCATGCGCACCCAGAAGCCCTGGCTGCTGCCCACCAGCGCGTTGCCGCCCACGCCGTTGACGTAGCTGCGGTAGCCGCCGCCGTACTGGCTGCTGCTTTCGAACACGTACACCGCCGCGTCGAGGTTGGTACGCTGGCTGGCCTGCACGGTGCTGAAATCCAGCGGCGCGGCGTAGGGGTTGCCGAAGAAAATCCAGTCGGCGGTACCGGCGGCGGTCGGCCGATTGGTGCCAAGGGTTGTGGCCGTCTGGAAGGCGGCCCCGGTGAAGCGCAGGGTGCTGGCCCCGGGCAGCTGCACGGTCCGGCCATTGCCCTGCGCTACGTTGTCCGTCAGGCTGGCAGGCGATATCCAGCCTTTATCGAAGTCCGATACGCTCGTGGCGGGCGAGAGGGCCACCTGGTCGACACTATACCGGTACACGGTGGGGAAAGGCGTCACCAGGCCCGGCGTGGTAGCCGTGTTGTAGGCATCATTCACTACCTGGGCCGTGCCGCCCGACTGGAAGGCCGCCACCGTTTGTCCATCTACCGGGACGGCCAGGTGGCGGTAGCCCAGCCCGGCGTTCTGGCTGCCGTTGATGTAGCGCTGCACGGTCACGTTGCCCACGACCTGGCCGGTGCTGTAGTTGGCCAGCAGGGCCGTGCCGTTGGCATCCGAGAGCAGCGTCAGGGCCTGGCCGTTGGTGGCAATGCCCCCGGCGTTGAATATCTCCACTGCTCGCCGCACGGCCACCGCCTGCGAGAGCGTGAGCGTGCCCGTATCGGCTTTGCTTAGGTAGGCCACTTCGGCGGGCAGGCCGGCGCCGGTGACTTGTGCTCCGGCCCGGTCGTACAAATAGAAAGCCTGGGTCGAGAAGGTGCGCGTGCCCGTTACCTGCACGCTACCGGTGGCCCCGCTGGCGCTGATGCCGGCGGGCGAGCAAATGCTGATTTGGCTATTCGCTTCGAGCACGAAATTGCCCGAGCCGCTGATGGTGGCGCAGCCCGCGCCGCTGTTGTAGATGGTTTGCACGCGGCCGCCGGCCTGCACTTGCAGCGTGCCCAGCACCGTGATGTCGCCTTGCAGCAAGGCGCTGCCGCCGCTTTGTACCGTGATGTTCTGGTAGGTGCCGGCCGCCACTGGCTGCGGGGTGCTGATGACCAGCGAGGGAATGGCCGTCACCGTAAAGCTCACGCCGCTGGTGGTGCCGCCGGGGGTGGTCACGGTCACGTTGCCGGTGCTGGCGCCGGTGGGCACCACGGCCGTCAGGCTGGTGGCCGAGGTGAAGGTGACGCTGGTAGCCGCCGTGCCGTTGAAGCTCACGGTGCTGGTGCTGGTGAAGCCGGTGCCCGTGAGGGTGATGCTGGTGCCTACCGGGCCGCTCGTGGGCGACAGGCTGGTGAGGGTGGGCGCGGCCGCCCGGTTCAGGCGCACCGCTACCGAGGCGGCATTATTGGCCGTGAGCAGGTCGAGGTCGCCGTCGCCGTCCACATCGGCGGCCACTACGGTGCGGGGGGAGTTCCCGGCGGATACGGCAGTGCCGGCCGTGAAGCTGCCGCTGCCGCTGTTGCGCAGCACCGATACGGTGGCGCTCCCACCGTTGGCCGTGAGCAGGTCGAAGTCGCCATCGCCATCTATATCCCCCGCCGTTAGCGAGTAGGGCTGTATGCCCACGGTAATGGTATTAGCGGGGTCGGCATCGCCCGTAAACGTGCCGCTGCCATCGTTGAACCGCACCGACACAAAGCCCGGATTGCTGCCACTAGCGAAGTTGCTGGTGGCAATGTCGCGGGTGCCATTGCCATCCACATCCACCGCCACTACCGCGTAGGGCAGGTTGCCCACGGGCACGGCGATGATAGTGGGGAAGCTGCCGTTGCCGTCGTTGAGGCGCACCGACACCGTGGCTGCTCCACGGTTGGCCGTCAGGATGTCGAGGGCCCCGTCGCCGTTCATATCGGCGGCCACTACCGACTGCGGCAGGCCGCCCACCGCTACGTTGTTGGCCGGAACGGCGGCCCCCGAGAAGGCACCGGTGCCATCGTTGAACCGCACGCTTACGCTACTACCGGAATAGTTGCCCGCCAGCAGGTCGAGGTCGCCGTCGCCATCCAGGTCGGCCGCCGCTACCGACTGGGGCGCGTTGCCGACGGACACGTTGGTCGTGCCCGAGAAGCTGCCGCTGCCGTCGTTGAGCCGCACGGCTACCAGGCCGGTCGCAGCACCATTGGCCACCAGCAGGTCGAGGGCGCCATCGCCGTTCACGTCGGCCACCGCCATCACCAGGGCCGCGATGCCGATGCTCACGGTGCTGGTGGCGTAGGTGCCGTCGCCATTGTTGAGGCGCACCGTCACCGAGTTAGCGCCGCCGCCCACGTTGGCCGCCAGGATGTCGAGGCGGCCGTCGCCGTTCACATCGGCGGCTACCACCGAGGCCGTGGCACTGGCCGTAGCGAGGTTGGGCTCGGTGGCCGGGGCCACAAAGGTGCCCGAGCCGCCCGTGGCCGCCGCCGTAAACTGATAGACCTGCTTGCTGGCCGCCGCGCTCGTGCCGCTGAGCACGGTGGCGGGCACCGTCACCTGCACGTTTTCGCCCGCCTGGAAGTCGTTGGCCGGGTCCACCGTGAGGGTGCTGCCGCTGGCCGTGGCGTTGCCGCCGCGCACCAGTTGCCCGCCGCGTTGCGCCGAGAACACGCGCACGTTGCCGGCCGTGGTGGCATCCAGTGCCTGGTCGAAGGTGAGGGCCACGTCGCTGCTGCGCGGGGCGGCAATGGCGTTGCGGGCCGGGGTGCGGCTGCTCACGTTGAGCTGCGCCTGGCTGGCCAGCGGCAGCAGCAGGAGCCCGGTCAGGGCGGGAGTGCTGGCTTTCAGCAGAGAAGAGAGGTTGTTCATAGGCTTCGAAGTGAAGGGATGAAGTGAAAAGCGTACAAGTAGCGGGCAGCAACGAACGACCCGCCCCTGGTGGCACCGCTAAGCCTAAGCCACCGGGGCGGGCCCGCCCCGGTGGCAGGCCATGAGCAGGGACACGACACCAGGCTTATCCTCCCCCACGCAATCAACAGCTTAGCAATCCGGCACCGCGCAAGTCGTTCGTGCTGGCAAAAGTATCGGGTGAGTTTGCCCTTAAAAAAATCCAGCGTGTAGCCTAAACAGGGTATAGGCCGCATTTTTTTTATGTGAAGTCCTTGGCGCCTGTATTGCCCCAAGGCACACTCGCTACCTGCCCGGCTACTATGCAAAAGGCCCGCCTCCGGGTCGGAGGCGGGCCTTTTGGAGCCTGTAAAGTGTGGTTATTCCACCACCACGCGCAGCGTCACCGTCTCCTTCCCGGCCTGTAGGCGTAGGGCGTACACGCCCGCCGCCAGCCCGGCCGTGGCGTAAGTGGTCGTGGCGCCGCCCGTCGCTAGGGCCAGCGTGCGGGTATTCACCACCTGCCCTAAAGCATTGAGCAGCGTGGCCGTGGCCTGCGTGGCGCCCGCCACCGACGGTAGCGTCAGGGTGAAGCTACTGTGGGCGGGGTTGGGGTATACCAGGGTCTGGGCGGCCAGCGCTCCGGTGGCCGTGGCCAGCGGGGCGGCGGCCGGCGTCAGGTGCAGCCAGAAGCGGCCGGGGGCCGTGGTGGTGGCCGTAGTGAAGGCGTAGCGGGCGCCGGTCGTCAGCAGCGTGCGGGTACCCGTTTGAGTATCCATCAGCTCGGCGCCGGTGCCGGCGGGTAGGTTCGCCAGCGCGGCCGCCGTGAGGGTATAAGCGCCCGGCGCGGGCACGCCCACCGTCAGCGGGATGGCCGTGGGGCGGGCGAAGTCGGCCCGGCCGTCGATGGCCAGCGCCTCGCCGGTGGCGGCCAGCGCGGCCAGGTTCAGGCCGTGGGAGTTGGGCAGCTTGGCGGCATCAAAGCGGCCGTCAAAGGCGGCGGTAGCGCCGGCCTGGGCGTAGAGGGTGAGGGCATCCGAAAGGCCGGCCCCGGCCAGCGCGAGCGTGAGCTGCGGGCGGGTGTCGGCCGCGCCCCGGCGCACGATGTTCTGCTGCCCGGGGTCGGTGACGCGGTTGGCGTTGGTGAGGGCGAGGCTGCCGCTGGTCTGGCCCGGGCTCACGCGCATCCAGAAGCCCTGGCTGCTGCCGATGAGCGGGTTGCCCACGCCGTTGACGTAGCTGCGGTAGGCCCCGCCGTACTGGCTGGTGCTTTCGAACACGTACAAGGCCGCGTCCACGTTGGTCAGCTGGCTGGCCGGCACGGTGCTGAAGTCGAGCGGCGCGGCGTAGGGGTTGCCCACGAAGTTCCAGCCCGCCTCGGTGCCAGCGCCCCGGCTCATGGGCAGGTTGATGGCCGTTTGGCGGGCCGGACCGCTAAAGCTGAGCGTGCTGGCGCCCGGCAGCTGCACCGTGAAGCCCTGCGTGCCCAGCGGCGCGGGCGCGTTGAGCGCGGCGGGCGACTCCCAGCCTTTGCCGAAGGCCAGCAGGCTGGTGGCGGGCGAAGTAGCCAGGCGGGCCTGGTCGTAGCTGAACACCGTGGGATAGGGCGTCACCAGGTTCGGGGTGGCCGAGCTGTTGTAGGCCGGGTTCACCACCTGCGCGGTGCCGCCCGAGGCGAAGGCCGCCACGGTCTGCTCCGTGACGGGGGCGCTGAGGTGGCGGTAGCCCAGCCCGGCGTTGAGCGTGCCAGCCACGTAGCGCTGCACGGTCAGGTTGCCCAGCACCTGGCCGGTGCCCAGGTTAGCCAGCAGGGCGGTGCCGGTGGCATCGGAGAGCAGCGTGAGGCCCTGGCCGTTGGTGGCGATGTCGCCCGCGCTGAAGATGTACAGCGCCTGCCGGATGGCCACCGGCTGCGAGAGCGTGAGCGTGCCCGTGTCGAACTTGCCCAGCAAGCTCACCTCGGCGGGCAGGCCCGAGCCGGTGACTTGCGCCCCCGGCAGGTCGTAGAGGTACACGGCCTGCGGCGAGAAGCTGCGCGTGCCGGTTACCTGCACGTTGCCGGTGGCGCCGCTGGCGCTGATGCCCTGCGGCGAGCAGATGCTGAGCTGGGCACCGGCTTCGAGCACGAAGCTGCCCGAGCCGCCGATGACGGCGCAGCCATTGCCAATCGTCTGCACGATGCCGCCGGCCTGCACCTGCATGGTGCCCAGCACCGTGATATCACCCGCCAGCAGGGCCCGGCCATCGGCCAGCACCATGATGTCCTGGTAAGTACCGACGGCCACGCCCTGCGTGGTGCTGATGACCAGCGAGGGCGGGATTACCATGAATGTGAGGCCGTTGCTGGTGCCGTTGGGCGTGGTTACGGTGACGCTGCCCGTAGTGGCCCCGTTGGGCACCACCACCGTCAGGCTGGTGCCGGTATTGTTGGCAATGGTCGTTTGCGTCGTGCCGTTGAAGCTCACGCTGGTGGCCCCGCCCAGGTTGGTGCCGGTGAGGGTAACGCTCGTGCCGATGGGGCCGCTGGCCGGGTTGATAGCCGTGAGCGTGGGCACGGCGCAGGCCGTGAGCACCACCGCGTTCGACGCAGCGGAGGTGCTGCCGTCGAGGCTGGCCGTGGCGGTGTAGCTGCCCGCCGTGCTGGTGACCAGCGGATTGGTGGTGCTGCCGCCCGGCGAGAAGGTGAACGTGACCCCGCTCACGGCCGAGGGCACGTCGTTGCGGCTGCCGTCGGCAGTCAGCCGCTGCAGGCCGGCGGCCACCGCCCCACCGTACCGGGCGAAGTCGCCGCCGACCAGTATCTTGTCGTCGGCCTGCACCGCTACGGCATACACGGTACTGCTGAAGCCCGTGCCGATGGTGGTAAAGCCCGCGTCGCGGTCGCCGTCGGCGTTCAGGCGGGCCATGCGGCCGGCGGCCGCGCCCTGGTAGCCGCTAAAGTCGCCCACCACCAGCACCTTGCCATCGGCTTGCAGGGCGAGGTGCTGCACGTAGTCGTTGAAGCCCGTGCCCACGACGAAGCCTGTGTCACGGCTACCGTCGGCATTGAGGCGCACGAGGCTGTTGGCCGAGGTGCCGCTGTAGCTCGTGAACTGGCCGCCGGCCAGCACCTTGCCATCGGCCTGCACTACCAGGCTGAGGATGGTGTTGCCGAAGCCCGTGCCGGCCAGAGTAAAGCTCGCGTCGCGGCTGCCGTCGGCGTTGAGGCGCATGAGGCGGTTCTGGGTGGTGCTCTTATACTGGGTAAACTGGCCGCCCACCAGCACTTTGCCATCGGCCTGCACGGCGATGGCCGCCACGCTGCCGTTGAAGCCCGTGCCGATGGAGAAGCCCGTGTCGCGGCTGCCGTCGGCGTTCAGGCGCACCAGCCGGTTGAGTCCGGCCGTGCCGTTGAAGTTGGAGTAGAGCCCCCCCACCAGCACCTTGCCGTCGGCCTGCAGGGCCACCGCGTACACGAAGCTGCTGAAGCCGGTGCCGATGTTAAAGCTCGTGTCGCGGCTGCCGTCGGCGTTCAGGCGCACGAGGTACGGGGCGGCCGTGCCGTCGTACTGGGTGAAGTTGCCACCCACCAGCACCTTGCCGTCGGCCTGAACCGCGATGCTCTGCACGAGGCCGTTGAAGCCGTTGCCCACGGCGAAGCTGGCATCGCGGCTGCCGTCGGCATTGAGGCGCACGAGGCGGCTGGCCGCCGTGCCCTGGTAGGTGGTGAAGTTGCCGCCCACCAGCACCTTGCCGTCGGCCTGCGCCACCACGGTCTGCACGTAGCCATCGAAGCCCGTGCCCGTGCCGAAGGCGGCGGTAGTAGCCGAGGCCGTGAGGGTGCGGGGCTGGCAGGCATCGAGCGGCCCGGTTGGGCTGAGCGTGGCCACCAGGTCCAGGCGGGGCGTGTAGGTGAAGTTGGTCGCGCTGCTTACGCTGGTACCGGTGTTGTCGGTAAGCGTGAGCGGCCCCGTGGCCGCCACCACCGGCACCAGCACGGTGAGGCTGGTGGCCGACTGGCTCACGAAGTTGGTAGTGAGCGTGCCCGTGCCGAAGCGCACGCCCGTCACCAGGTTTAAGTTGGTGCCCGTGATAGTGACGCTGGTGCCCGCCGGCCCACTGGCCGGCGTGAAGCTGCTGATGGCCGGCACGGGCACGGTCACGGTAAACGTCAGCCCGTTGCTGGTGCCGTCGGGCGTGGTCACGGTCACCGTATAGGTGCCGGGAGCCAGGCCCGCCGGCACTACTACGCCGGTGATGCTCGTGGCCGAGGCCACAGTATAGGTGCTAGCAGCCGAAGTGGCCGTGCCCCCGCCGCTGGGCGTGAAGGTGATGGCCGTGGCCCCGGTCAGGCTGGTGCCCGTCAGGCTCACCACCGTGCCCGCCGGGCCGCTGGCCGGGCTGATGCCGCCCACGGCCAGCGCCGGAGTGCCTAGGGTATACAGGCCGAAGTGTCGGGTTAGTTTCGAGCCGTCGCCCACGGCCGTGAAGGTGCCGCCAGCGGCCAGCCGGCCGTCGGGGGTCAAAGCCAGGGCCTGCACGGTGCTGTTGAGGCCAGTGCCCAGGGCCTGCCAGGTGGTGCCATCCCAGCGGGCCACGTAGTCGGCATTCGGGTTGCCCCCCGCATTGAGGGGGTTGCCCCCTACCAGCACGTCACCGTTGGACGCCACCACCAGCGCCAACACCACGCCATTGGCACCGGTGCCCAGGGGCTGCCAGGCCGTGCCGTTCCAGCGGGCCACGTAGTCGGCATTAGCATTACCGCCCGCATCGGTGAAGTTGCCGCCCGCCAGCACGTCGCCGTTGGCCGCTACGGCCAACGCATTTACCAGGCTATTGAGGCCGGTGCCCAGGGGCTGCCAGGCCGAGCCATCCCAGCGGGCTACGCGGTCGGCGTTCGGGTTGCCGCCCGCGTCGGTGAAGAGCCCCCCGACCAGCACATTCCCGGTAGCCGTCACGGCCAGTGTGGTCACGATGTCGTTGAGGCCGGTGCCCAGGGGCTGCCAGGTGGTGCCGTTCCAGCGGGCCACGTGGTTGGCACTCTGGGTGCCGCCCACGTTCACGAACGTACCGCCCGCCAGCACGTCACCGTTGGGTGCCACGGCCAGCGCGTTCACGCCGCCGTTGAGGCCGGTACCCAGGGGCTGCCAGGTGGTGCCAGTCCAGCGGGCCACGTAGTCGGCACTGGCATTGCCGCCCGCATCGGTGAAGTTGCCGCCCGCCAGCACGTCGCCGTTGGCCGCTACGGCCAACGCATTTACCAGGCTATTGAGGCCGGTGCCCAGGGGCTGCCAGGCCGAGCCATCCCAGCGGGCTACGCGGTCGGCGTTCGGGTTGCCGCCCGCGTCGGTGAAGGCGCCGCCCACCAGCACGTCCCCATTGGGCACCACAGTGAGCGCAAATACGTTGCCGTTGAGGCCGGATGCGCCAAAGCCGCCCTGCCACCGGTCATCGCCCACGCCCAAGGTGCGTTTGGCACCGGCCGGGCGGAATAGGGGGTGGCCGTCGGGGGCAGTCAGCAGCTCGTAGCCGGTGGCATCGAAGCTGCCCCGCACCTTGGGGCGCAGGCTGCCATCGGGCGTGAGAGCCCCGGCCAACGCCGGGGCAGTAGTGGTGGATACGGCTACGCTTGGGGCAGTTGCCAATGGGGCTGCCACGCCGGGCAGGGACAGTAGCAATGCCAGTCCCAGCAGGTTTGACTTCAGGCAGGCGAACCAGCCCGGACGAGTGAGGTGCCCGGTGATAGTGTATGTATTTTTCATAAAAAATCAGGTAAACAATAGTCGGGCCGGTCTGCTACGCAGAAAGGTCCATTCTAATAAAAAGCAGAACAATGACAAATATAGCGTCACCTCGCCTACACGGTAGTAGCGCACCCGCCAGTCGTACCAACTACGCCGCCGAGGATTCGTACTGCCGGGCAGCACCACTCCTCAAGGAGACAATGGTCGTTAACTCAAATCTACCACGTAGGCCGTGGCATTGCGCACCAGCAGCAGCGCGCCGCTGCCGGGCAGCTCGGGCCAGGGGCATATTTTCGCTTACTCCAATGTGGTGTCGGTGGCCAATGCCGCCGCTTCTGCCTGCAGCCCTGCCAACCGCGCTGCCAGCAGCCGGTGCAGCGTGGGGCTACCCTCCCCCTTCCAGCGCGGCCTCGGCCTCGGCAGTGGTGGCGGCCAGCCAAAGCCGCTGCCGGGTGGCTGCGGGTGGCAGGTTGGCCAATAGCACTGGAGCCGCCCACAGCCAGGCAGCAGCCCGGGCGGCGCGGGCCCGCCCCCGCGCCAGCCGCCGGGTAAGCTGTAGGGTTTCGTAGGCAATGGCCGCGGCGCGGGCCTGTAGCGGGGCGGGGTCGGTGGGGAAGGCCGTCGGCTCCGCCAGAGCAGCCATGCGCATCCCCTCACCTAACCACCAAACGCCCAGACCTGCCGCCCCGGGCAGCACCCGCTGCCCGGCCTCTACCTGGATGATAAACTGGCGCGACAAGCCCAGGGCCCCGGCTAGCTGCGCTTGCGTCAGGCCCAGCTGCTGGCGCATCAAGGCCAGGTAGTGCGGTACAGCCGGCACGCGGATAGAACGGGGCATAAGCAGTTGTTGCCTTAATTTTCAGTTGCAGGAATAAGGCAGCACTGGAGCTGTTGCCTTAATTTTTGGCTTCGGAAATAAGGCAACGCGGGAGTTGCTGCTTTATTTTCCGATTTCAGAAATAAGGCTACCGCTTAGCCTGCATCAATGACAGTGCCTGACCAGTAAACCCGCGCAAAACCAACGGGGTGACCAGGCCCTTGCGCCCGGTCACCCCGTTGGTTATTCAACCCTGGCCCCTCTCCCCTACTGCACCCCGTCGCCCCGCAGCCGGCGGAAGCGCTTGCGGGCCTCGGCCCCGTAGATGCTGCCCGGGTACTTCGTAATCACCTGCTGATACAATTCCTGGGCCTTGGCCTTGTCCTTGAGGTCCTCCTCCTGGATGCGGGCCGTCAGGAACAGGGCGTCGTCGCTCAGCACGTCCACTTTGGGGTTCAGCGTGATGCGCTCCAGGGTCGTGAGCGCCCCGGCGAAGTCGCCGGTGCGACGCTGCAATTGGGCTTTCAGGTAGTAGGTATCGTAGCTGATGCTGTGCCCGGGGTACTTCAGCAGCAGCGCATCGAGCCCCGTGATGGCCTCGGCCAGCTTGTTCTGAAACACCAGCTCCTCCACCGCCGCGTAGGCCTTGAGGCCCAGCCCCAGGGTGTCCTCCACGGTGTTGTTCTGGATGAGCAGCGAGAGCTGCATGGCGTCGTTGCTGATTTCGCGGGTCGTGGCCTCTTTCAGAATGTCGAGGTGGCTCTGGGCGAGCTTGAAATCGCCGGCGAAGTAGCTCAGCCGGGCGTTGCGCAGCTTGGCCTCGTAGCCCAGCGGCGTCTCCTTGTGCGATTTCTCGACCTGCGAATACAGCAGCGTGGCCTCCCAAGGCTCGGCCTTGAGCAGGTAGAGGTCGCCGAGGGTGATTTTGGCCTGGTCGCGCACCTCCTCGCTGGCGCGGGGCATGGCCGTCACCTCCTCCAGCATGGTCATGGCCCGGGGCCGCTCGTCCAGCTGGAAGGCGTAGAGGTTGGCCAGGTTGCGCATCAGCGGGGCGGTGTCGGGCGTGCGGCCCAATTCGGTCAGCAGGGCCTCGTATTCGCCGGCCAGGGCCCGCACCTTCACCAGGTCCACCGGGTAGGTTTCGCGCACCTGGGCCTCGCGGGCCTGCAGCAGCCGCTGCCGCGCCGCGTTGCCATACGGCCCGGTCTTGTACTCCCGCACCACGTAGCCGAAGCCCTCGATGGCGCTTTCATAGTCCTTGTTCTGCTGCGCGATGGCCGCGAGGTCCATCACCCGCGCCCCCTGGGTTTTGCCCCTCCTATCCAGGGCTCGCGCCTGGATGAGGGCGCCCGCGAAGTCGCGCCGCTGCACCTGCAGCCACAGCAGCAGTTCCGAGTAGCTGGCCTGCTCGGGGTGCTCCTGGGTGGCCGTCAGCAGCAGCTTCTCCAGCGCGTCGAAGTCCTTTTCCTCCTTGAGGGCGTTCTGGAGCATGTTGCGCACGAAGGGCAGCTGTTGCTCGTCGCGCTGCACCAGGCGCAGGGTTTCGGCCAGCAATTTGGGCTGTTCGCCCGTCTGCGTATAGTGCTGA
>Ga0247804_10000528_pt1 | contig 17549 bp, 10 predicted proteins | sample UWRJL029104C1_FD_181142 | JGI IMG/M metagenome (GOLD analysis project Ga0247804, IMG submission 181142) | Plant litter microbial communities from Arlington Agricultural Research Station in Wisconsin, United States - UWRJ-L029-104C-1 | ecosystem: Environmental > Terrestrial > Plant litter >...
CACCGACGACTCCTACTGTGGTACCGCCGCCGCCACCGCCACCGCCGCCGCCGCCAGCATCCTCTTCATCGTCAACATCTCCAGCTGAACCATTACCACCAGTTCTACCTATATTGCCTGTAGCACCTGCAACACCAGCAGCACCAGAACCTGCATTACCAGGTAGAATCTGAGTTCTTATAAAATTATAATTAGAACAATTGGTTAAGTGTACACCATAAGTAGACACACTACTTCCTGCTGTAGCAGCAGTTGTAGTAATTGTAACATCTTGAAATCTAAAACCACTTACTGTGTTGCCATAGAAAGCAACTAAGCGTTGTGCACCGGCAGCACCTTCTAAATTTATGTTTGTACGATTGATAACAGTAGCACCGGCTAGGCTGCTTTTTACCCAAGTGGTTGCATTAAAGCCACCTTCTATCGTAACATAACTACTGATATATAGTGGATTGTCAATATTATACGTGCCTACTGCTAATTTTATAACAGCATTTTGGCAAGCCGCTCTATTGAGTGCTTCTGCTAGTGAGGTAGGAGCTGCCTGGGTACCAGCCGCACCTACTGTACCTGTAGAACTTGCATAAATATTAATACAACTTGTAAGAGCTGGTGGAGTACCTACTATTACGGATACTATATCCTGAGAGAAACAACCACTTACAGGGTTGGTAACTCTAAGTGTATAGTTATATGTTCCTGCTACGCCTGGTGCAGTAATTGTTATTGTAGAGGTTGCACCGGATACAGTACCTGTGCCTAATGAAACCATAGAAGCATCAAACCATTGAAAATTCATTCCTGTAGTATTAGTAGATCCAATTAATTGTGCACTACCACTTGCGCAAACATTGATTGAATTAACGGATACATTAGCAACTGGGTCAGGTGATATTGTAACCCTTACATTGTCTGATGAACTACATCCATCAGAATAAATTGCTGTTACTGTATAATTTGTTGTAGTAATAGGTGATGCTGTTGTACTTGCTGTAGTTGTGGCTGATAAACTTAATGTAGGTATCCAAGAATACGAAGTAATATTTGTTGCCAGAGAAGTGGCTGTTAGAACAGTTGAGTTTCCATTGCAAATAGCAACATCAGAGCCAGCATTTACAGGTGCGTTAGGGTTAGGTATAATGTGAATTGTATATGTTTTTGAATTTTCACCAGGTATAGGACAGGAATTATCTCTTGTAATTACAGAAAAATTAAATGTACCTGTTGTTGTTGATGGTGGAGTCCAACAAAATCGTGCTGTTCTATTATTTCCTGTTCCGGATATGTTAAAGGTATGTCCAGGTATGTTTCCAACAAATGCTAAGGTAAGGTTATCGCCAGCATTAGCATCTGTAGCATTGATGTCGAAACAAATTGTATTTCCTTGACAAGCGGTTATACTGTATACATTAGCAACACTATTAATTCCTGATAAATTTGGTAATTGATTACTACAATTGATTACATGAAGTTGAATATCGCGATAGATTTCACCAATTTTTACTCCATTTCGATATTCATCTACTCGCACGCATATGTTTGCCACTTGTGTGCTTGTCGCAGTAAATGCAATTTCACCAGTTGCAGGATTTATAGTAGTAGGATTTGTTAACGGATTTGTACCACTAAATCCACCGGCATATGTAACATTTGTGCTTGAAGCTTGTTTGCAATTAGCTAATGTATAAACTAAGCTATCGCCATCAGGATCTGTTGCGAGTTGTTGAAAGGTTATAGGTTGATTGGTGCAAGTAGAAATAACAGAACTGGATGCAAAAACAGGAGAACTATTGCAAGGAGAAGTGGTATTATTTATTGACGTAGAAATATAAAACTCATTACTTTCCGGATTGTTAATGTTAGTTATTACGCCATTGCGACAACAGGTAGTAGTGCTTAGTATCCAATTATTACAACCATTAGGCAATGTGACTACACCTTGATAAGTATATTTTTCTGTACCATAAGGACTATTGCCACCGGTACAATAGCTGGTTTGTGTTGGACATAAAACTGTAATATCCTGAGAAGATTGTATAGCGAGTGTAACACTTCCTGATGCAGCAGGTGAACAGCTGTTTGCGTATGTTATAATGAAATAAGAAGGCATATCTATGCCATCACAATCGCGATAAACCTGTAGTGTAATTCGATATTGATTAGGAGCAATACAACTGTAAGTTAATTCTGATCCTTGTACATGCGAGGCTTTTGCATTAAGCCCAATTATTAGGAAGAAGAAAAATATTAAATATGAATAAAGTAGTGTAAAGTTTTTTTTCATAGTCTATTGCTGTTGTGCAAATTAAAAATTGTTAGTATTTATATAAATTTAACACTTTTTAATCAGATGCGGTTAAAAAAATCTATTCAACTAGACTAAATCAATAATGAATTCTAATTACTTATAATGCTTAAAGAAAATAAATGCAGCAGCAACACCAAAAACATTTGCTGCAATATCATAAATATCGAAACTCCTGTTTTGAATGAATGTAGAGCCTTGAATAAATTCGATTAGAATTCCTTGTGTAATACAAAGAAAACTTGCAAGTAGAAGTATAGGTTTTGCTGGTGTTTTAGCCGTTCTCGTAATTAAAAAAAACAAGATGAAATATAATGCTGCGTGAACTATTTTATCGAAATAAATTTTATCAAGCCAATCTTCTTTTGGTATTTTGCTTCCTGGTAAAAAGCATAGAAAAAAAATAATTCCTGACCATAATAGCGCAGGAATTATTTTTATAAGTTGAGATTTATTATTCATATTCTTCGACGAACTCAGAATAACACTTCGATAAACTCAGTGTGACAAATGAGATTGCTTCGTGCCTCGCAATGAGGTTGTGTTAACCAATCAAAGCCTGGTAAGCAGCGCTATCTAACAAAGTTGCGATTTCATCAGGATTTGAAATTTTTACTTTTACCATCCAGCCTTCGCCATAAGGATCTGAGTTTACCAATTCCGGTTTGTCTTTTAATGCTTCATTAAAATCCAGAATTTCTCCGGTAATTGGCATGAATAGATCAGATACCGTTTTTACAGCTTCTACCGTTCCGAAGATCGCATCTTTTTCTACGGTTTCACCAATGGTATCAATATCTACATAAATGATGTCGCCTAATTCGCCTTGTGCAAAAGCTGTGATGCCAATTGTTGCAGTATCGCCTTCTACGCGCAACCATTCGTGTTCTTTAGAGTATTTTAATTCTGCTGGAATGCTCATGTTTTTTATTTTGTGTGAAAATAAGATTTTATTTTTATTTCACGCAAAGAACGCAAAGAAATAAAGACGCAAAGCATTCTCTTTATGGTGTTAGAGAGAATCTAAAAGTAATTCCTCCACGATGTGTTCTGGTTGGATATGATGCTAAAGTGGCTGGCGTTGTTCTTCTGAAATCGTAGAATAAACGAACATTTAATTTGTTGTTTATGATGTAGTCGATAGTTGCAGCAAGCGAAATTGTTTTTTGTCCGCGCGTTGGTTCTGCAATATTTTGATCTAAACGATAGTTCACGGTTTTGTCATCACGATAAGAAAAATCTGCGCGCATATTTATATCGTTTTGCAACGTAATTCGCTTACCTCTTATTTTAAAAGGAATTTTAAACTTCGCTAATTTATAACCTAAAGCTGCAACATATTCTGTGGTGCGTGTTTCTGTTAATCGATAATCTAACATACTTAAACCAAGGGTTCTTGATTTCTTGAATTCAAAATTTGTGATCAAGCTATTTTTCCATGAAATTTCTACACCTAATAACGGTGATAATTGTTCGGTGATGGTTACTTGTGGAATTAAGTAATAAGAATAGAAGTTTCCTGATAAAGAATCTATACGTTCAGGAACATAGTATAAGTCTTCGTTGTAGTAGCCTGTTTCGCCTAAGTAATTTAAGTTGGTTACGTAAGAACCCATACTAAATGTCGAGTTATAGCCGTGTGTAATATTAAATGAAGTAAATAATTTCTTGCCCCATTTTGTTTTAGCAATACCATTGTATGATAGTCGCCAGTTTGGCAATGGAATCATTTTTAATGGATTCAATTTTACTTTATCAGGATCTTTTCCAGTGTAAGCTGCTAATAAAGATGGTAATAAAACATCTTGTGAAAACGGTCCATAACCTTCTTTAAAATTTGGCAAGCTTGTTGTGTCACTTGGATGATAAACACCAAGAGAGTTTGGGTTTTCTGCGCCAAATTTCTGTGAATATTTTTCGCGCAGATCCTGAAATTGATAGAAGGCAGCACTAAAATTATTTTCATCTACTTTGCTGAAAATTGTTTTTAACATTAAAAACGACATAGACATATTTCCACTTGTTTGTGGTGTTAAGTGTCGATAATCACCGTTAGCAGAAGTTGCTTTGAAGAACTCTGAATAATTTTCGCCTTGCGTTTTCTGCATAGAAATATCAATACGGAAATCTCTGAAAAGTTCTAATGAAACCTTTAAGTTAAATGCTTTTTGTTTTGTTTGAATAAACTGATAATTCAAAGTTGTATCGTTAGAAATAAGTCCTTTGGAAGCAATATCATTCAGCCAGTTCGTGTCTTTTTGCGCACCAAATAAGAATGCAGCACCAGGCGCCTGATTTTTAAAATCTTGTCCGAATAATAAAGGTGATGGTGTGAAGCCTGGCAAGATAGTAGTGCGTTTTACATCATAGCTAAAAGAAGCACGTTGCAGCAATAACAAAGGTCGAATGATAGCATCTAATTTCGGATCTGCAGGTTGCAGTAATCTTCGTTTATCTAATTTTAACTGGCGCAGATCGTTCTTTAATTGCTTCTTTTCAGCTACTAATAATTTGATGTCTTCTTTTGTTTTTGAAGTATCTTGTTCTGCTCTTTCTATGTCTTCGATCTTGAGTTCTATGTCTTCTTTTTTCTTAATAATTTTCTCTTTTGCAGCTACATCTAAATCTCTGTATTTTGCATATAAATCCGCATATTGTTCTTTAGTTTTTTTAATTTCCGGTTGTGTGTACGGTTTTAAGAATTTAGATTTTTGATATAAACTTTTAAAATTGACATCAGCGGTGAACTGATAATCCTGACTGTTTTTTATGTTATTACCTAAAGAAGTTAAGCCAAGCGGTGCTGCAGTCCATGAATAACCGGCGCCATAACGCGCTTTCACATTGATCCAATCTAAAGAAGGAAATAATTGTAATGGCAATGTGTATGAAGCATTAAAGATGTGATCGTAGTTTGTGTTTCTGCCAAATTTCCAGAAATTACGTCGAACGGTATCTTTCTTTTCTTTAGTATCTAAAGCGCCAACAGGTTCATCGATACGTGCTTTGTTATTTGCAGTAAAATCTATATTGATTGATTTTGTTAAGCTATATTTTATCGACCAAAAACGATCCCAAGTAAAATATTTATCAAATGTTGGTTGTATAATTAAACCATCATCACCAATGTCTCTAACTTTTTGGAATCCATATTGGCGATTAATATCTGTTCTGAAAGCAATGGCATTTGGCTTTAAATTCAGGTTGAATTCCTTAATTGGTTTTAAGTGAATGCTATTGTTTTTTAATTTTTTTAAAGGCTGCCAATAAAGTGGTTTTGGCGAGAAATTCCAGCCTAAAGAACCACGATGTTTAGTAATTACTTCTTCTTCAATAATCGGATTATGTCTTTCCGTTTGTGTATATGCATAAGTAAGATTGAAGTTTTCTACATCGTAAATGCGCGGTTGTTTCTCGGAGTTGGTTCTTACTTTCTGAAGATTTGTAACGTTTACACTTTTAATGGTGGTTACATCTTGTGAACGATCTTTTATTTTTTCTTTTTGAGCTTTCTTTTCGTCTTTTGACAGATCAGGATTTGCATCAATGGTTTCATATTCATCTTTTAATTTCACATCCAATTCATAAGGATCATATTGCGGATTGCTGATTGTTTGAGAAAATTGTGCGTATAAAGGAATTCTTAAACCGGCTTTTTCAGGTAATAGATTTCCTAATTGCAGATTAGTTGCAATGTCATATTGGTAATAATTATCACGGTATCTTTGGTTTAATCTTTGTTCAAGATCGCCAAATCCAATAGTATGAATATTTCCTGCCATGATAACATTTCCTAAATTTCCGAGTTGCAGGTCAACTCGACCAAGCGCTGCCCAACCACCTTGTTCATCAAAGCCTGCCATTCGCAATTCGTTTACCCAAATTTCCGCACATTTAGATTGTCCATCATCTGTTGCTTCATTTTCACCAATAATTTTCTTTGGATTTTTAATACCGAGCATCATTACTGTTGCTTGTCCTAAATCCGGATTTCCTTTTACGCTTATCTTTACACCATTTGCCATCAGCACGTCATAAGGCAAAAGTTTCGATGCATTGTTATCGCTATTACGAAGCTGCTTTACTTTGGTTAAGCTATCCAGCAAAATATTCATTTGGTTAGAATCCGGCCAAATAGCTCTTCTGTCGCCATCGCTTGCAACATTGTAATTTCCAGGTGGTGTTACTTTTAAAGGAATTTCGTATTCATAATAGTTATCGGTAAAGTCAGAACCAATACGCATAAAAGCATGCACATCATCATTTTTTATTGGGAAAGATGCGCCTCTGTCACCAGGATAATTTTCAGCGTGTGTAAATAATTTGATGCGTTTATAATTTCTTAAATCAAGATTAGTAGTTTTAAAAACAGCGCGTGCGTCACCATCTTCCAATTCACAAACCTGGATACTCATTGCTTGTTCGTTTTGTAAAGCATTGTTGTAACCACTTACATTTTGCTCTCTGTTGATGCCTGGTGGAATTGCATAAGGAATTGGTGAACGACTTGTGTTTTCTTCTACACTTACAGATGTAACGTTGAAATCTGTATTAGTTACATTATCGCCAGGTAGTTGCTCGCCAGGATTTGCCAATGAAAGATCGTATTTTCTCCATTGATTTCTTACCAAACCAAATTCAGCAAAACGCATAGTGATATTGTCTGTAAAATCAGATAATACTAAACGTACAAAACGGATAGAACGAAAATCTGAGATACCGCCAACTCTTGATTCAAATTCTTTGATAGGAATTTTTATCTGATACCAGTAAGCCGAGTCGCCTTCAAGCGCAGCAACAGATTGTTTTGCCGTTACATAAGGCGAATTTTCTAATGTTGCTAAATCGAAAGGAACTTTATATTGAAAATATTCTTCGGTTTCATTTAATGTATTATCATTATTTAAATCTTCATTATCAGGCTGTGTTTTGGAGTTTCCATTTACACTTCCACCATCTAAGTTATTAGAAGAGTTGCCTTGTGTGTTAGAGAAATTTTTATAACGTGTGATTACATTATCAGCACCACTAAATCTTCCGTCTCTGTTAAATACATAATCATCGCCTGCCGGATCGGAATTAATCTTTGCCAATTCATCAGCATCTGTAACAAAACTGGATATTGCACTTAAGTAGCTAGAGAAATAAGTTCTTTCGGTCTCATTATCTAAACCATCTAAACCAACGTCTTGTTTTTTGATCACATCAGGATCTGCATCGAAGCTGTTTGTTAAAGCATTTTGAATAGTAGGAGTAACGCCCCAAACGGAAGTGTCTACCGTTGTTCCACCATTTGGTCGAGGCAAACCGTTTTCATATTGCTTTCTTGAATCTTTTAAAATATCTTCCGAAACGTTACCAAGCTGAATATATAAATTTCCGTTTCTGTTTGTTGCACCGGCAAATTTAAACGGATCAAGCACCCAAAATTGAATAAATTCTATATTGGCTGCTTCAAAATCTGTTGTACCTTCAATGGTACGCATGATGCCGCCCCAACGTGTTTCGGGTTTGTTTAATTTTCCTAAAGTGTTTATACCTTTAGAATAAATTGTTCCGGCACTGGTAGATTCATAATTATATGGTCCTCTTTCTGAAGGGAAATAAGAAAGGTCTAAAGTAAATAATGGTGGATCAGTTATTGTCGTAGAATTTTCCCTGTTCTTAAAAACATCTGTTGTATAGAATTGTCTGGTGTAAATACTCTTTTTTGTTGCATCAGCTGTTGCATCATCTAAAGGATTGGTGCCGCCACCGCCACCTTGAAAAATAGGATCAATGGAGTACCATGCTAATTTTGCCCTGTTTAAACCATATGTTAAACTATCGTTGATACGTGCTTCAGGAAATTTTTCTGCACCAAATGAATTAGGCATGCCTTTAGGTGCTGATGCTAAAGACCATGTTAAGTAACTTCCTTTCAGATCGAAAGTTGTGCTGGCTCCTTCAAAGTCATCAACATATATTGTTCCGGCATCATCAATATTTATTGCACTTGCATGACCAGGTTTGAAATAGGCAACTTCGCCTGATGCAGCAATCTTTGAAGGTGCTTTTGTATCCTGAGCTGTTATTTTATTAAATGCACGCGTTAAGCCTTTTGATTCGGTTTGGTAATTAAAATCAAATCCGAAAATATTATTCTTTATCGGATCATCATTAAAGTTAACTTTCTGTGTAAATGGTTTTTCCGCTAATCTTAACTGTGTAAAACCTAAAGTAAAATTTTTATTAACGGTGTAATCTAATCGTGTACCAAAAAGTGATTTATTAACAACACCGAATAAAATATTATTTTCAAATTTTATATCAATTGGAATACCTGCATTTAATACACCTTGGTTTACAATAACAACTTCACCGATACCATAATTCACGGTAAAATCTACATTCTCTTTTAGTATATTTCCACCTGCACTTACACTTACAGAACCTTGAGGCAAATTGAAAGCACCTGGCAGTCTGAAAGTGCTGTTATCTGTTCCGCGATAAGAACCTTTCATCACGAACCTGTTAAATTCAGGAAATTGCTGAGCAGCGGTTTTTGTTGTATCGTATAAATATCTGTAAACGTACTTCTCTGCAACCACCGGATTGTTGATCTTTGCTGCGAGTGAACTGCCAAATGGTTCTAACACAGGAAAGTAAATTTTTCCGTTTCTGGTATTGATGGTCACGTTTGGAATAAAGTCGAAACGACCATCGTTTTGCGGATCTAACTGGTTGTTAAGATTATCTAAGTTTAGTACTTTTAATAATTGCTGTCCTGCAATGTCATTTGGTCCTGGATCATCCGGTAAATAGCGTTTTTGACCGCCACCAGGATCGGTGTAATAAATGTCGAAAAAGAACTGGTCAGCACTTACGTTGTAAGCATTTAATGAATACACGTTTTTCATCATCAAATCCCAAATTGGTTCGGTTGTTCTGATTGATGTTGCTTTCAACATTTTAAGCGCAAGAATCTGATCTTTTGTCTTTGTGGTATCAGCCAAAGGTGGCAAATCTGTAGCAAACTCACCTAATTGAAATACCTGACCGTTTACAGTATATTGGATAGCAACACCTAAGACTTCGTCTGGTCTTAGCTGTTGATTTAATGAAATATAACCTAACTGTGCGTTGAAAATATATTCTGTTGTGGCGAGTTTTCTTGCACTCGTTTTTTCAAAATCATCTACGGCTCTTAAACCATTGGATTCTAAGAAACTTATACATCTGCTTGGATCACGGAAGTTTTGTGCGTTTGTGCTTCTGGTGATGATATTGTAAAGGTTGTTGGAGTTGTTTTCAGGATAAGTGCCTGAGCCACCTAAAGTATTATTGTATTTTTTATTTGCCTCACCTAAATCCTGGAAGGCTACAATTTCACGCACTTCTTCTGTTTGTCGTGTTTTATTGGTGATCCAAACTTCAATTCTGTTAATGACTGTTTGCGAACCGACGAAAGGTAATCTGCTTAAATCTCTTTCGTAAGCATCTCTAAAATATTGGGCAATGAAAAAGTGACGATTTTCTTCGTATTCATCTGCTTTTATAACGAATTTTTTCGTTTGTGCGCCGTTCTCAATTCTTACATTTTCTGTTTTAGATTTTTGCTGTGAAACAACATTGGTAATCATTAGTCGGCCAAATTTTAATTGTGTTTTAACGCCAAATAAATTCTGTGGACCTTTGATCAAAGCACTTCGTAAAGGCAAGCTTACGTTTCCAAATTCTAATGCCTGAATAATGTCATCTTCTTTTCCTTTGTAAGCCAACTTTAACTGATTCTCAAAAGCAAAACCTGATTTTGTATTGTAATTGATACCAAGTTTAAGCTTATCACCAATAGATGCCTGCAATCCTAACTGGATATTCATGTCAAAGTCGAAATTGGTATTACGACGTTGATTTTGAAGTAAAACAGGATTATCTATGCGTTGAGAATTTACACCGATAGTTACATCAACACTACCTTGAGGTTTGATCTCAATTTTTGTTCCGCCTAAAAAACGATTGAACAATTCAGGACCTTGATATAGAAACGGTTGTTTCGTTTTTCTTTCTGCTAAATCAATAGCTCTGGAACGTTGTTGAAAATAATTTTGTTCTGATTCTTGACTGGTATATTGTAGATATTCGTCATAAGTCATGTATGTTGGCGTTTTGTAATAATCATCGCCGATTTTTTCATACACTACAAATTTGTTGGTTTTGGGATCATACTCAACCTTTTTATCTACAATCTTCGGGTCTTTTAAATCAATATTGGTAGATGGTTTTGTGATAACATAATCCGTGTTTCTATCTTGGATCGGATATTTTAATTTAATTTTTGAAGTATCCGTTTGAGCATAGCTATGCCATGTGCTGCATAAAACAGCAAAAAACAACATTGTATTTTTTAGGGTAATCTGGTTTGTTTTTCTCACTAAGACTGCTAAGTTCTATAAATTTATAAATTTTTTAAACTCAATTTTATCAATTCTTCTACCGATTGAGTTTGTTGGTTCTCTTTCAAAACTTTTTGAATTGCTTTTTCTGCTTGTGCTTTTTGGAAACCAAGCATAGTAAGTGCAGCCAAAGCTTCGTCAGCCATTACAGAGCGTACACCGTAAGTCTGTGCAATATCAATTCCTTCCTGTGTTGATGATTTTTTGAGCTTATCGCGCAATTCTAATATCAACCGCTGTGCTGCTTTTGGTCCAATACCTTTGATTGATTGTATTAAACGTACATCTTCCTGAATTATTGCCTTTTGAAATTCGGATGTTGACATAGACGATAAAACCAGGCGAGCTGTATTCGGACCTACTCCTGAAACTGAAATTAAATGTAAGAACATATTTTTTTCCTCTTCGCTGAAAAAGCCAAATAATGTATGTGCATCTTCACGTATTACTAAATGCGTGAACAGTTTTACATTTTCTGCGTTTTCTATTTGAGAAAAAGTATTTAATGATATGTTGACAAAATAGGCGACACCGTTGCATTCTAAATAGACATGTGTGGCAGTTTTGTATGTTATTTTTCCGGTTAAATAAGCAAGCATAATTCCTGATCGGCAAAAGAGTGCCTTTAACCAACAAAAATACCAAAAAAATATAGTATTTTATAATTGATTTTATACTAATTGTGACTCGCTAAATATGAGGAATTATTTATTGGTATGTATAAAAACCTATGTATTATCGCTTATTTGCATTTGATCTTTCGAACTTTTAATTCATCACCTTTGTGTAAGATCGGTGTCTTTTTAAAACCATTCCATTGCATTAAGTCCTGAACCGTAACTTCATCGTACTTTTGGGCAATACCATACAAAGTTTCGCCGCTTTTTACGGTATGTTTTTGAAAGCAATCTTTCTTCGATAATATTTTAACAGGATTTATTTTGTCGATGATTGGTGTTTTGTCATTTTGGTCTTTAGCTTTTGCCGCATCATTTGCCTCTTCCTGCGTTGTGATTTTGCTGCTTAAATCATCTTTAATACTGGTGCTCAGATAGTTAAATCGTACAAATTTCTTGTAATCATTTTTGTGCACATATATCAACAGCTCATCACCAATATTAATTGTATTTCCGCTGATGTTGTTCCATCTTCTGATTTCTTTTACATTACAGTGAAACCAAGAGGCTATATTACCCAAATTGTTTCCCTTTTTTACGGTGTAAGCAATGGTTTTATAGCTGCTGTTATCTTCTTTTAACTGTGTTGAAACATTCGGTTCTGTATTTTTCTGCTTTTTAGAAGCATCAGATGTTGGAATATTTTTCCAATCGTCTTTAGTGTTTGTTTTAGAAGGTGTAGTTTTCTTTTCAGGTTTGCCTTCTTCTTTTGAGCTAAAAACATTTTTTACTTTTTGATAGAAAGTTTCGTCTTTATCTTCTTTTTCAGGATTGGTATTTTTAACAATTGGCTTAGTTGAAAAGTCATCTTTTCCATTAATTGTATCACAATCTTCAGGATTTGGACTTGGTTCCGTCACTTTATTTTCAGGAATAACAACATTTGGAACAATCAATTTTTGTTCTTTTACCGGATTTTGCGCTATTAAATATAAAGAATCCTGTAATTGGTTGAAAGCTGTTATTTTAGAAGCAGGAAGATTTAAAATAAAATCTGCAGGCACAGTGGTTGTTAGCAATGATGGATTTTCATCAATAATAATTTGCCGAGGAATTTCTAAAGCTTTTTCTAAATCTATCACCGTTAATTTTTGACGCGCAGTAACTCTTTGTGTTGCTTCTCTGTCAATGTTTAAAGCCGAAATGTCGTATTTGTTCGCATATTTCATCGTATAAACCATAGCAATATAAATAGGAACATAAGCACGTGTTTCAGCAGGCAGATATTGCCTGATATCCCAAAAATTCATAGAGCCACCAGCTTTTTTTATGGCACGGTTTACATTTCCGGCACCACAATTATACGAAGCTATCGCTAATTGCCAGCTGCCATAAAAATCATACATTTCTTTTAGATAACGAGCAGCTGCATCGCAGGCTAAGTATGGATCACGGCGTTCATCTACACGTTTAGAAATATTAAGATCGTAGCGCAAACCTGTGCTATACATAAACTGCCACGGACCGCTGGCGCCTGCGCGCGACAAAGCAAACGGATTAAGCGCAGATTCAATCACTGCTAAGTATTTCATCTCATCAGGAACGCCGTATTTAGCTAAAATAGGTTCAAAGATCGGAAAGAACTTTTTAGATCTGCCGAGCATTTTCTCTACGTGTTCTTTTCGTTTAGGATTAATATTATACGAAATATATTTTTGTACGTGTTCGTTATAATCTAAAGGAATAATTTGTTGAATTTTTTTTAGTCGAACGGCGATTTGCGCGCTCATTACCACAGGATCCGGATCATCTTTAAAGAGTTGTTCTTCTGTTGGAATACGTATTTCGCTGCCAACATCTTTATATTGTGATGGTGGTGAAGTTTGTGCTTTTATCGAAAATGAACAACTTAAAAAGACAAAGAATATATATAGAATGAAGAATTTGCTTAATCTCATTTTCGCAAGATAAGAAAAATGTGGTTTTTATGGCAAAAATGAAATGTTTTTAGGATTTTTTTAGGGATTTCAGCATACTGAAAAACCGGAAAAATTAAATTTATTGCATCAAGCTGTTTGATAAAGCCAATAGTTTTTCTTCCTGCCATCTGCCAGCCATGAACTGAATACCGATTGGTAAGCCGGATTTTGTTTTATATAAAGGCAAAGAAATGCCAGGAATGCCAACAATATTTGCCTGTACCGTAAAAATATCACCTAAAAAAGATGCAATAGAATCCTGCACTTCGCCAATTTTATAGGCTGGTGTTGGTGCTGTAGGACAAACAATAAAATCGTAATCTTCTAATGTTTGTTTGGTTTTGTCTGCAACAATTCTTCGAACTTTTTGTGCCTTAGAGTAATACGCATCGTAATAACCTGCACTTAGAACAAAAGCACCGCTCATAATTCTTCGTTGTACTTCTTTTCCAAAACCTTGAGAACGTGTCAGCTTATAGGTTTGTTCCAGATCTTTAGCTTCCTGTGCGTGATAGCCATATTTTACACCATCAAAACGAGATAAGTTAGATGATGCTTCGGCTGTTGTTAATACATAATATGCCGGAACAATGTAATCCAATTCTGCAAATTCAACAGCATCAACTTCGTGTCCTTTTTCTTTTAATAATTCAATAGCTTGTAAAGTTGCCTGCTTAACTTCTTCATCAACACCTTGGTGTTCAACAGCATTTCTATAATAAGCGATTTTGTATTTTTTTTCCTGATATAAGGAAGATGAATAAGGCGGAACTTGTTTTTGTGAGCAGGTTGCATCATAAGCATCGCCACCGGCAATAACTTCTAAAATTAAAGCAGCATCATCAACACTGTGCGTCAGTGGTCCAATTTGATCGAATGACGAACCATAAGCAATTAAACCATATCTGGAAACTCTACCATAAGTTGGTTTTAAGCCAACAATTCCACAAAAACTTGCAGGTTGACGAATAGAACCACCTGTATCAGAACCTAAGGAAGCCATACAAAGCTCTGCTGCAACTGCTGCTGCTGAGCCACCTGATGAACCACCGGAAACACAAGTCTTGTCTACAGGATTTTTTACGGCACCAAAATAAGAATTTTCGTTGCTGCCACCCATTGCAAACTCATCACAGTTGGTTCTGCCAATAATGATGGCATCTGCAGCTAATAATTTTTCAATAACTGTAGCAGAATAAGGCGATTTGAATCCTTCTAAGATGTGTGATGCTGCTGTAGCGTAATGACCTTTGTAAACAATATTGTCTTTAATTGAAATTACCAAACCGAACAGTTTTCCTAATGGTTGACCTGAGGCAATTTTATGATCAATGTTTTGTGCTAAATCCAAAGAACTTTCTTCAAATACTTCTAAGAAAGCATTTAAATCTTTTTGTTCTTTAATTTTGGATATATAGTGAGAAGTGACAGCGTGTGCCGTAATATTCTTATTCAATAAATCTTCTTGCAGTTTCTTAAGAGATCTGTACACCTGAGCTTTTTAGAGTGGATTATGCTTTAGTTTCCGGTTCTGCTATTTTCTTAGCTTCATCTTCTTTTAAGCCTTTTTCAAACTCTTCGCTTAAGTTGCTCTTCGCAGTATTAAATTCACGCACACCTTTTCCGATACCACGCATTAATTCAGGAATTTTTTTACCACCAAAAAGTAATATAACGATGGCTAAAATAAACCATATCTCGTTTCCATTCATTCCAAACATAATAATAAATTTAAGTTGCTGTAAAATTACTACTTTAAAACATTAGGTGGTGTGTTTTGTTGCAATTTGGTTTTTTATTTAACAGATTAATAAGAATTTCCACTTTTTACTCATCAATATCTTTGAATTTGTCTATTTCACGACGATCTTTCTTGGTTGGTCTGCCAATTCCTCTGTCTCTTACTTCGTAGAATGTAGCCGGAAAATGCAGTTTGTTTTTTTCTTCAGGTGGTGTCAGGTCTTCGTAACATTCAGCAGCTAAAGGTGCACTAACGCGTTTTTCAATGAGTTTTACTACTTTAAAAATTGATTTGTCGCCTTGTTTGTTAACATGAACGGTTTGCCCAATTTTTAACAAATATGCAGCTTTCATATTTTCACCATCAATTTTAACTTTTCCGGCAGTACAGGCTTCCGAAGCCAGTGATCTGGTTTTGAATATGCGTACAGACCACAGCCATTTGTCAATTCTTATTTTTTGGATTTCAGACATTTTTTTGGTAAGGTATTTGTATAATAGAATTTTATAGAACAAATTTTATAATTTTGAAGCAATTATTTACTATGAAGCACTTATTTATTATCGGATTACTTTCAGTTTTTTCGCTTAGTTCGTTTTCAAAAAAACCACCTAAGATGCCAAAACCTAAAAAAGGTGGTGAATGGATAGAACCGGCAAAACCTGTTGCGCCAAAGAAAGTGTATGGAAACTGGACTTGGGTTGAAACAGATTGTTGCGGTATGCGACATGGTATTTCTACACCGGAAAGTACAGCAGACAATATTGAACTGGCATTGAAGAACGATAATACATTTACGGAAATTCATACTAAGAAACTTACTTTGCCAAGAAGTGGAGGTTTTATTATGTTTAGAGAAAATGAATCTGATATGATTCAGTTCAATGACGAAAGACCTGCAAAATATTTTTTATCTACAAATGGCGATACGCTTACCGTAAGCTGGAAACATTTAGAATTGCAAACTGAAAAATATACAAGAGCTAAATAACTATTGTTTTTATCATTTCTATTACTTCATCAATTTGGTGTTTAGTAGTATATTTTCCTAAGCTGAAACGAACAGATCTTTCTGCTTGTTCTTTTGATAAATGCATCGCTGTTAAAACATGCGATGGTAAATTCTCTGCTGATGTACAAGCCGAACCTGTTGCAATTGCCAATTTAGTTTTTGTATGACGAATAAAATCTGCAGCCTTAAATGGAAATGTAATGTTTGATGTGTTTGGCAAACGCTTCGCATTTTTTCCGTTTATAATTATTGATTTGCTGAATTGTTGAATGAGAGAATTTTCAAGATGATTTCTTAATTCTTCTATGTTGTTTTCGAAAGAAATAATTTCACAGGCTTTGCCTAAGCCAACAATTGCTGGTGTATTGAGCGTTCCGCTTCGCCAGCCGCGCTCGTGTCCGCCACCATGAATAAGTGCTTCTAACGCAACTCTTGGATTTTTTCTTCTTACATATAATGCGCCAATTCCTTTTGGTCCATAAAATTTATGTGCAGACAAACACATGATATCAATGCCATCTTTTTGAACATCCACCCGAATTTTACCAATTGCTTGCGTTGCGTCACAAAAGAAAATCGTGTTTTTTTTATGCGTGATCTTTGAGATTTCTTCTATGTTTTGAATGACACCGGTTTCATTATTTGCATACATTACACCAACTAAAACTGTTTTTTCTGTAATAGCATTTTCTAATTCCTGCAGATCAATTAATCCATTTTTATCTACTTTTAAGTAAGTGATCTGCGCGCCTTTTTTCTCTAAATATTTACAAGTATCTAAAACTGCTTTGTGTTCTGTTTCTACGGTTATAATATGATTTCCTTTTGTTTGATAAGTATTGTAAACGCCTTTAATTGCTAAGTTGATAGCTTCCGTAGAACCTGAAGTGAAAATGATTTCCTGTGTTTCGCAATTGATAGTTTTTGCAATAATTTCGCGTGCATTTTCTACTGCATCTTTTGACTGCGCACCTAACAAATGTGTGCTGCTTGCTGCGTTCCCAAACTTCACCGAAAAGTATGGCAACATAGTTTCTAAAACTTTTTCATCAACAGGTGTGGTTGCGTTATAATCAAGATAAATCACGTAGTAAAATTATACTTTTTTACACACATTTTTTTACACACTTAAGACACGTAAGAAACTTAAGTTTTCTAATCGTACCATAATTTTGAATGCCTTTTAGAGCAATAAGTTTTTTGATTTAGAAGGAAACTTAAGAAAAGTAGATTCATATTTTTCTTAAGCTTCTTAAGTGGTTAAATTATTTTGAATTTAAGTGATAGAATTTGGTAAATCGTTCTATAAATTCTAAATTGGTTTCATAATGAAGAAAATAGACCATATAGGAATTGCAGTAAAAGATTTGGAAGCATCGAATGAGTTGTTTTCGAAATTATTTAATAGAAAGCCTTTTCATAAAGAAACATTAGAAACTCAATATTTGGAAGTGTCATTT
>Ga0247804_10000529_pt1 | contig 17545 bp, 16 predicted proteins | sample UWRJL029104C1_FD_181142 | JGI IMG/M metagenome (GOLD analysis project Ga0247804, IMG submission 181142) | Plant litter microbial communities from Arlington Agricultural Research Station in Wisconsin, United States - UWRJ-L029-104C-1 | ecosystem: Environmental > Terrestrial > Plant litter >...
TCATCTCGTATATCTTATGGGCAAGGCGACCCTCTCATTCAACTAATTCCTGTCGCTGCTGTGCATCTGCTGTGTACCCAGCCTCCTTATGGTGTGCCTCTAGCTCCTGTCGCCCGTGGCTACACAATAATTGGCCCCGGTGAAGAAAATATGACAGTGAGTGTGCTGGCAATAAGAATAAGGCTATTACACCGCCACTGTGCCTTCGGCAATATGTATTGATTTGAAGGATTTTGAAGGATTAATATACTGAAGAGAAGCCGTAATCGCCACGCGATTGCATATATCTGGGCGAACTTTATGGGCACAGATGGTCAGAGTATGATTTCCCGGTTGATGATCTCAATTCGGGGTTCGGTGAGTTCAGTATTAGAAGAAATGAAAACATACACAGGACTTGAGGTATATATAGTCACTCTAATTCCAGTTATTGTGCTGAAGAGTCACAATTTAACACATCTTCACATGACAACCTACTGAAGTCCTCAAATCACAAGCTTTCCGCTTCCAAAGCAGCTTTTCTACGCATCTTTCCAACTATCTCGAGTTTGTATTTATAAAGTCAAGCTAAAACCAAGTCCAGACCCTCAAAAGTCGACTTCAATATGGCATCTTCTAAATACTCCAGTCACCACTCTAGCCACAAGTCCAAAGGACATAAGTCTGGTAGTGGTTCTTCAAGGTCCCAACCTATATATGTTTGGATATGGACCTGCGATAATTGCATAGGCACCGATAATGTGCCTCGATCTGGCGGTATGACTACCGATATTGAGCAGTGTCCAGAGTGTTTCCATACTCGATGTGAGACCTGTTATGTTCAGCGAGTCAGCTAGTTTGTGGCCCTTGAAGAACGTGAGTATTTCTTATCCCTGATGGGGGCTACGCCGTCACATCCCACACAGACCATGGATAATGATTCTCCTTATAGGATGGGTTCCCAATTTAGCACAAGGATGCAGTTCTGATATGATATTAGCGAAAGTTATGAAAGTTGGTTTCTTGTCATTGATCTGGCGTTATATGATTTAGTTTTTTCAGTCCCTCTATTATACCGTTTGATTCATATAGAGAACCTGAATACACACACTCTCCGCTGAAATCTCTCTGTCTTGATCCAACGAAACGGAAATTACAAAATCCTAGCTTCCCGGTGCTTACTGTACAGTTTGACATCCCTATTGCCGAAACTAGCGTCTTTCTGCCTCTCCATTGAATGATCGCTTTAATGCTTGTCTCCGGCTCGCTATTCTATAGGTTATGCTCTCTTTTTCCGATATTGCCTATCTATTTGTGTAAAGCTGCAGTCCTATAACAGCGAAAGGGCAGTGTCTCTTACACATAAATCTGTCGGCGAATCGAACTTGTTATCCGATTACCACATGGTGAATCATCTCTTGCCGTCATTACACAGCCTCTGACCGATGCCACGGTTCATAAATCCCTCAGTTTGTTTCCCCAGTAAGCGGACTCGTTATTATGTGTGTGCCTTTGAAGCATGATCAACTGCCACCCGCAGCCAAGCGAGTCGTTATGTTGAGCTTGTATTAACCACTCGTCGCTCGATATCAGAATTGCCTAACGACAGCAAGGTAGTTCTGAGACGAGTCGTTGCTCGAGTTGAAAGTCGTTGAATCCTAGGCTTTTCTATGGGCGCACGGTGCTAAGATGAGCATTCGGCGTATCATCAGAAATGTATATATTGACCGTCTTAAGTTTTTCAATCGTCGTTCCCTTATTGTCATCTATACCTGTAAAATCACAAGGCACATCCATTGCAACATTACTGTCGCGCAAACCTTAGTGCTACTTTACTGAACTCCGCCAGAACGATGCCAGTGTACGAATACAGCTGGACTTGGACCTGTCACGTCTGTCATCCCAGCGGGCCACCCAATTACTTCTCAGCAGCATCCGGAATGTTGACCGACATCACAAAACATTGTGTAGAATGCAGCCACCAGCGATGTTCAAGTTGTGAATTAACTCAACACAAACGTAGTAAGTCGACTTACAATCACCAATTGTACCTGATCTAACGTCTTGTCAGAAGTGTCAAGGTCATCGAGATGATTTGTAGATTGGTACAGGCGTTGTAAAACCGGAGATACCCTAGTTTTAATTATTGGGCATTATGTCTGTCTTCGAGAAGTGGTTAAGATACAGTGTTGATCAGAGATTTTGCTGCAAATAGTTATGATGGTTCAGGAGCATTATCGCAAATATACTCCTACCAGATTTTATCTGCCCCAACCACTTCATTTATCCATGATAGATCTTTTCATGACTACAAACTTTCTAAACATCCCACCACCTCAGAGAAAAATAAAGCTTCACCTTAACAGAGCATCTAAGAAGTAACGAGATGAAAAGTGAGACAAGCAACAAACATGAAAGATCAAACCAGCCCAAGCAACTAATTGGTCAATATACCAGTGGCACCGCCCCTCGATTAGTAGGTCATGCAAGCTCTTCCCACGTTTCCTGAAGCCGATGACACTGGCTTCTACAAGAGTTCTGCCGCCTTTCTATCGTCTATGATGACCATGACTAGGTGCATGGTGTAAGGCAGACGGGAAATAAAAGCCGTAAGGACACAGCATCCTGGATCACTGTAACCATGTGGGAACCAGGGGAACCGGCTACGGCCCGGATAGAGATTGCCATTACAGAATCGTACATTGCAGGTGAGATATATGAGACTTACTGAGATCTCAATTCGATATCTAGATCGTGGACAGCCTGCCTTGTGGTTTGCCCGGCACAAGGCTGGGACCGAATTTTGCGTCCTTCAGCGTCACATACATCCTCAGTTCCACAAGATTTCGCCCCCTCTAGCCACCTCATTCGTAGCATTGCCTATTGAATGGACTGCGGAAAGGTGTGATGATAATCCGGTAAGCCCGTGATAGGTTTCCAGGACTCTGGATGAAACCCGCTACTTCGACTCATGAATGTTCATTTGCCGTTACTATGCATCAACCCTATGTTCATCACATCGTTTGATATAAGCCAAATCTTATAGGAAGGCGCTCCGAATTGTCGCAGAAGAGATTTTCAATGGTCAGCGATACAAGGCAACGAGCACTAAGAAATAAGGCAGACGAGACTTAGGCAACAGCAGTAATTCAGCCCCAACGGGCGTAAATTTGGAAAGTGTCACAAAGTAGCGGTGAACGACGTGATGCCTCAGTCATTCCAAGGCCCGAGAGCTCGATCACAGTTTGAGGCAAAGGAAGCAAGATAAATTGATTCCATTTGATGTGTGTCGTTAATTGTTGTCGAACGTTGAGAATAGGGGCTGGATTTAAGCGAAGACTTTAGCGTATAGCCTTCTGCTCTTTCGAGACTAGCTTCCATCAAGTCTCACATAAGAACTCAATCCTCAGCCTCAATTTCGTAAATTACTCAAGATTGGGTATGGAATGTGGTATGATACCGATTAAAATATGAGAATTATCAATAGAGGCACTGCAACTGAGAAAAGGAAGTACCTCACGTCGTCTTTAGGAAACTATCAGGGATAATTTGGCCCCAATGTCAACATGCCCTTATTTCACCCTACATTTGAATTTTATTTTGCGGATCAGATATCAAATCTGCATGCGACAAGGAGCACTAGCTGGAATAAACGATCGCTGCCTGCTACTTTTAAGATGATTAATTTTGCGTAAAATTAAGCGTCGTACTAGATGGGTTCTTGTGAAGAATCTGCTGTGAAGACTCGCGCCGGCCACGGCGGCGTCTAGTAGAGCCATAAGTCTTATGAAATTTCCTTTGACTGAGTCTCCAATGTGTTCATTTTTACAGCCTGTTTTATGCTTATCAAACATCCATAATAGTCTCCTCTTGGTCAGCCTACAGTATCTGAAGTCGATGCTCTGTCGCCGTCTACTTCTCAACACTAGGTTATAGCTTTTTAGAGAATTTAAGTTAATAGCGATTACAAGAAAGGTTAGACAAAATCAGCAAATGTACTAAGTTTACAACCTTCCTACGCTAAACCTCTTAATACATTGGCAATGTTTATGCGCGAATGTTCTTTGTTCCCTGCTGATTCCATTTGATACAATTGATTACGACATTTTGAATTTCGCATGTGGTTCAGCTAAGGCTTTTGTTAATCAGATATTATGTTGGTGTGTAGCGATAATGGAATGTCTCACGGACTTCTCCATGATTGATTGACCTGATCGGCGAGCTGCAGCAATGAAGCGAATCGGTGCGGTTATAAACGGATGTATCCCATGTTTATTGGTATGTACATTTCATTTACAAGTCCTCATATGTTTAAGATGAGGACTTGATATATAAATCTTTTTGTTTTTGGCTGAGCTAGTGCTTCCTCCAAGCCTGGCCAATGGTAAGCAAAAAGGTGGAATTGATTAATTCACAACTCTAGGAGTTGTATTAACTATTCTCTGTGTTGCAGCGCTTTATATCGTTCTATTGAGACCATAACACCCTCCTGATCCGCTGGGTTCACGGATCATATCTTTGTGATTAGTAATATTGTTGGCCTTGTCGTCCAAGGCAAGCCCCAAGCTACCAAGACGGTCAAATGTCAACTACATGCAGTGAGTGTTGGTTTGACTGGCCATCTCAGTACCAGTTGAAAGCTTGTGCTGACATGTTTTGTCTATGTTTTGTTGTTCATTTGAACTTGTGACCTCTCTTTTCGCGTCCTGGTTCGTACTACGCACTTGTATGGCTGACACGTTCTGTTGATGGTGGTTAATATCTATACCTAGTCGGCAGACTGCATCAATCTGTTCAACGTCGAATGCATCTTGTCTTTTTTACTTTTACTGCATAAATGCATCCATGAATCTGGGAATACAGCTCCCAAGCTCTCCTCAAATGGGTTACACCCGTAGAGAGTTCTTATCTCCTTCAAAGATAAAGTTGGGGTTGAACCATTGAGGCGTCTTCTGTCCCTGCTCTTGATCTCCAGTCTCAACAAGAAAATTTGTTTTTTCCGTTAGCAAAGACGGCATTGGCTGAGCTTCAAAATGCAACAGTGGTACACTGAGCTGTCATTTCCCCTATTGGATGATGCATAATTGCGTTTGCATTGACCGGCCAGTCCTCTTACGCGGAGCCGGCCAGTGCTATCCGAGCCTCTTCCCTCCTCCCGATTGCTCGCCTTTCTTTTATTTACACGTGACTTAGATCTACTGAGCAAGTCTTGAGTTCACGCTCGCAGCTTCTTCATCAACTTATTCTTCAGTTTCTTTCCAATGAACCAAATAAAGTAGATTCAATGGCAACTCGAAAGTCACCGACGAATATTCAGGAGTCGATATTCCATCACCTTTGTCTCCCTGCCTCTTTACCTGGTTGCGAAGAATCAAACCTCAAGAGCATCGAAGATGCACTCGTTCACCGTTTGGCTACGGCTTGTACGTATCTCTACTTGCTCGGCATCTTCAATTCTCTGTTCACATCAAATTTTTCTTACAATCATATCTTAACCTTCCTGCCGAGCTTTACTCGGTTCTGCTACCAGCACCGCGAGAAATTCGACTATTAAAGATATTTTTATTCGTTTGAGAACCATTCGGGATGAAAATCTACTATTTTATTACGAATGTGTCCCATTATTAGACGAAGAAGATATAGCTGACTTATTAGTAGGCAGAGAACTACGAAATCTAAGCAGCACTCGATGCTACAACCAGCTAGATCTTGTCCGTCGATCTCTTGAAGTTTGCCAAACCGTCAACAATGGCAGTAGACTAAACAAATCCACCCTTCTAGTGGCACTTCGAGAGGTGGCTGTAGGCGATCACACTTTGGTATTATATATTGCCGCCCAGAATGCCGGACTCCTGGTTCAGCGACAACAGAAGTTAGTAGAATGCCTGTTTCTTCTCACTTTGGTCAAAGCTAGGGGAATTTGTATCGGTATTTGCACGTCTTTGAGGCTAATCTAAGATTTAGTGAAATGAAGATCGAGGCATTTGAGGCGTCGCCTCGATCGAAGGATGTCCTCGCAACTGTAGCCTTACAGTGGGACTTCCCTGGAACAACTGTTATCATACCCAGCATAACATTCAATGATTCTTCTTTTCAGTGGGAACTTGCTGGTTTTCTGGATCAAGCCAGTACCGAATCAGTGAAGCAGTTTGGTGCTCAAACTATCAAGAGCGGTACGGCTGTATTTGAAATTCGAGATACTTGCGATCCTTCCTTGATTACTCAAATGCTTATGACGTTGCTTGAAGTCAACGGCGCTCAAATTAGCACTTCAATTCTACGGAAACGTGTTAGAGATGATGTGTGTTATATTCGTGGAGATAAACCCTGGAGGAGATCACCATACTGGCTAGTGCTACGTGTTGGGCTGCAAAGGTATCTGGCAACACTTTTCAATCCTGATGTTGGAAGAGTCTACTACAAGTATCTTATTTGTCTGATGCTTCTCCATTTCATGAGTGATTCGGGGAGAGTTTTGGAGCAGGAGTCGCTCTGCTATCTCAAGACCAAGTTGTGTCGGCGACTTGCAAAGCTGGAAGAGGAGAAAGCTAGCTCTTCAGGCAGGTAAGCTAACCGGAGACGAAATGAGAAAGTAAAATGCGATGGATGCAAGTAAAGTCACACTGACTTTCGAGACAGTCTACAAGAAACATATAATTATCTGTCAACAATAACTAACCCGATTTTCACTAAGGAAATAGATGCAATTACAGATTACTTAAACACTCAGTGGGCATCCTTCAAAAAGAACTACCAAAGACCATTGAGCGTCCTTCGACTTCCACATTTCGCGGATCCCCGCAGTTTCCACTTATCATTATTCAACAGTACTTTGTATCTCAAGCAAATGTTTGATCAACCTCTTGTTAGACTGGATGGGGTGGAAAGATCTTCACAGTTCCAATTGCCCAAGGTACAAGAAGCCGGAGAGATTTTCTATTTTGTCATTTCAGATGGCGCTGGTGTGCTACCAGGAAAATAATCTCGCATTGACGAACCTCTGTAATACATTTGTAGCTGAGGCTGGAGAGATCCAATTCTTTTAAGTTGTATCGCAGCGCTTTGTAAGATGGAAATTGACCAGGTTGCAGATCTCCCAGTTCTATCACTCGGGATAGACGCATGTGCCATCGCTTTCTGTGAAAGTCTTGCGTAAAACAAACACTAACTATTCGGCAGGAGTATGATATTTCGGGAGGGACAGCGAAACCCGGTTTGGTTTTTAGTACCCATTATATCAAACTTGCCATTGTCGAGGAAGAAATGCATACCATCTGTAGTAAAACTCCAACGAGCGCAGCAGGATGTATTCAGCTTGCCCGAGCAATCGCGATGTACATGGATTTGGTTGGAAACTCCTATGATCTCAATCCTGAACAAAAGAGTCAAATGCTACTGACTATCATGGAGCTCTGGGCAGCAATGGATAAGACAGCGATAGAGTTGTTTCCCTTGTTGCAAGAGTACGAGCCTGTCTTTTCACCATCCCATTTCGACATTCTTCAGATATCACGGCTATGTGACATGCATCGGTTAAATACAGTTCGGCTTTACTTAAAATCAAGACATGAGAGGGCAGGGGCTTTTGGGATGAATATATTTGCCAATCCTGCCAAAGGGTGCTTCGGGGAACGTTACTATAACGAGTCTCTAGATTCTTACGCATTGCAAAAAGCCCATACGAAGATCGAGGATGCGGCCAAAGCTGCCCGCGAGCGCAAAATACAACAGTGGATGACAATGTCAGCAGAGTATGAAGAAAAGGTCAAAATCAGTTCTCAAAGCACTTGCCTCTATCGTACAGACGCTAACGGGCAAGTCCGTCACAACGAGCGAGGTTGTGGAAAATGTACGAACCAGCGACAACTCGATACTTTTAGGAAAATCAGAGTACAAGAACATCCTCTGCCAGCCGATGAAGCCGAGGCTAAGACAGTAGTAAGTTGGCAATATAACAACATTTGTTAGAGATGATAGCGGAGCGTTCTAAAGAGTCTAACTTTATTGCTCGAACGATCTAATCAAAGAAGCCATCATCAACTACTTACCCTGTCTTTCAACAACTTTGGCAAAACAATTACGCCGCATTCAATTTCTTGGCACATATCAAGGCGTAAACCTCTTGATTTATATTAATTGTCTTTTTGCGTCACAATGCTGACGCTATTCACAGGTTTTTGAACTTTGTATACCAGAAGCATTTGCTGAATATCGCGACGCAACATGGAGAATTATTGGGCACTTAGGCCTCCCTGGTATTACTCCAACGGAAAAGGGTGATGTTAAAACTCGTCTTCGGGGATATCCTGCTCTTCAAGGTAAGCACTAATGCTTTCTGGATGCACTACAGTTTCGTGGAACACATGCATCTTAAAAACAACTTGAAGTAGTACTGAGGGCAAGTCTAGGGTATACAAATACTACGAATCCGTCACTATCTCTTGCGTCTGCCATCAAGTCATTCGGGGGAGCTCATTGGAAAGATTATAGTTTTCCTGTGGAGCAGGCCCGACTATTCGTGCCGAATGGAATGAGATTCAACTACTATGATGATTGTTTAATGGTATGGCCTGCAAGGCTAGTGAGGGAGATGACCTTTAAACATCATTGTTGCCTAATTCTACCTCCGAATACACCTTATTCAAATCCTGAAGTACGTCCATTGCTGGAATCCAATGACATTACCTCGTACAAGATCATTGCAAGTCAAACTGCCTGTCCACCTGGCTTGAACATTCATGAGTTTATGGCTTTCCAAACTCTTCTCTCTGGGAAAATGCGTCGTTGGCCACAGATCTGTGCCGAACTTGGATCTTCCAATCTTAATTTTAGTTCCGAATCCACGGCGTTTTTGATATCATTTTTGGCACTACAAGTTGGGCCCATGTCATTTGATGAGTCTCATGACATCAACCATATCTTCCGCAAGGAATCATTTGTCAAGAGAATTATTGAGCAGCTAAACCAGAGACTAGATGATTTAGCATCAAATTGGCGCGAAACTAACTCAATGGAAACAATAATCACGTTGATTCTCAGAGTATTTGTCCTGTCACCCAAAATACTTCCAGAAGCAAATGTATTATTGTGCAAGGCTCGAGAAACTACTCGCAAGTGGTTATCACAGCTGCGATTAGAAATACAAGTCGTCTCTGATGCTAGCACGTTACGAATATACTACCTTTGGGCAAGTCTGCTTTGTCGACGTACATTCACGGTTGCTGCAGAGGCCGGACTTGTTTTAGATGCTGAGCATCTTCAACATTTTATAGAATGCTCTATAACGCTGCAAGATAATCTAGTCAATGACCCTGCTGTACTTCCCACGTTGGTAAAGAACTGTCTCATACGAGACATCAAACTAGTGCAACAGACCCGAAATTTACTACGTGAATCAGTTATATCTAGACCAGGTAGTCTACTACATGCAATTACAACCGTATGGCCTGGAATAGGAGGCGGCAGTACGCAATCATTCTCAGGATTCGAGTTTCTTCCTGTCCCAAATGATTGGTGGGTTCAATTGAGAATCAATTCTACAGTACAAACTGAGGAACAAACTATCCATTTTCATCTACTAGAAGGTACTATACTTGTATCCGGAGCTCCAGTGGGAAAATTGCCTGTAGAGCACCGTAAGTCTGCACAATTAACAGAACTATTCGGCCAAAACTCTCTGCCTACATTCCCATCATCTCTACCGGGGATGACATATGGACTGGCCATTAGCACAGGGTTATTTGGCCATCAAATACATGTTGGGTTTAGAAATAGAGAGTTGGTCATTAGAGCAGTCTATAAAGGCCGTCTTCTTGAGCTCGTTCCACGCCATATATTCGGAAACGAGGACAATTTTGATCTTCCTGCACCATTAGTCGAGGGATGTTTTCATTGGCTAGACTTGCACAGCAGGGTGATCGAAGCCCGACAGAAGCCCGACATCTGGAAGATGAAAGAGAGCAATTGGAAGATTGACCTCAGGAGAAACCAAGCATATCGCCGAAAATCAACATTAGTAGGTATGTCTGGTATACTTTGCTACTCCTATAGTGTGCTTAGAAGTGTGATTTGCTCCAAAGCGTCTTTTACCATATGATCATATCACAGGGCATCACAAATAGTTGTCAGATACCCGCTAATACATCTTTTAGATACCCGAAGCTCCATTTTCCGTAGGTTTTCCGGAGCCTTTGAAGGATTTGAGTTGCCATATCACTTGGTAGTGTTACAGCCACCCCAGAAAAAAACACTAACCGTGGAACTACGCCGATTGGCTTTGTCATTTTTTGTCAATAGCAGACATTTACTACAGTCAGAGCAATTGCGTGCGGAAATGGATCCGAATCAAGATGTGAGTAATATCCCCATACTACCTTTTCCCATTTTGAAGTGGGTGAAATAAAAACTCGACTTTGGGGACGTGAGACTCGGGAGTACGTAAATTTCCGAAACAGCAAGTTATTAGGTCTGGTTTCGAATAGAAAGTGGTAATAACACACAAACTAACTTTTTAACGTTCATAGGCTGGCACATGGTATGGACTTAGGTCTAAGATCGTGATGAGAAGTGTTGCCCGGCTGGCAGTTCCCCAACGTCAAAGAAGTGTAATTGTGCCTATAGGTGACACTAATTATCGTCGTGTTGGTCCTCATGTAGAAATCAACATTAAGAATGTCGGAATATATGCCACCTTTATGATAAATGATGTGCTGGGGCGGCTTGATTGTAATGCCGTACCACGACTTCTTTATCTAAAGGCCCACCTCCATGCCTATACATCGTACATCATTCCAGATTCCCTTACTGGACGCACAGGAACTGAGGAAGCCTTACACTGCCTGGCCTCTGGCTACTGCCAGCCATGGAGCCCAATCAACTCGTTTCCCTATGAGTCCCTTGTTGCCCTCGCCAGACTTACTCCACCACGGAACTACTACCCCAAGGATCGAAAAGTTTTACATCAACCAACCTGGAACCCAGATCTGACTATAAGTATTCAGCATGATGGCTTTAGGTACATGATTGATAACATCGTGGAAAAGTCTACACAATTAGCGATATTTTCCTCAGACAAAGTGCAAGCAATGCCACCTATACTGTGCTCGGTTGGTGATAGCTACCTTGTCACTCGCGCCCATCGTCGTCGTGAAAACTTCCGACGACCGAACGCTTGCTTACTGAACGTCGAGCCGCAGTCAGATCTTGTCTACTCATCTCGAGATACTTTGGGGACAGGAAAAAGCAGGAACAACGTCTTCCATGCACTCCACATTCTTCGAAACTGGCCGGAGAAAATATTTACGACAAATGATTTAGCTGGAGTCCTCCAGAACTGGCCAATTATTGGTGGTTGGCAGAAAGCATTTGACAAAATCATCATTAGCGACCTCCTTGCTACCAGTTTTGATACAGAGTGGGGCTCTCTGGTAGAATTCTGTCGTAACGCTGCATCTGAAGATTTATATCGTCTAATGTTCTTATTTGGACTCATGAGCTTCCGCGATGATGCACCTATGGACATGATCCGGACATTGATTGCTTATAGCATCCTTGAAGAATTGAAGATCTTGGCACCCCCAAAGTGGCCAGAATATCTTGACTTCTGCTATAATAAAACGCCACGGAGTAACGAGTTATTAGAATGGATTGAGCCATGTTTGATAGCCTATCCACAAGATGAAAGATCAATTTCCGAATTCAATCTGGCATATCGACAGATCAAGCAGCTTAAAGCAAATCAACTAGCATATGAGAAGCAGCGGCACACAGAAGCATTGTGTCTGATATCGTTCCTGTTGCCACAATGGCCATGTGTTGAGCCTTCCATAGCCGATCTCGTGTTGACAACAACTTCATTAGTGGATGTTAATACTGCCATGCATATCGTTCGCAGAAAATGGCGTTGTCTTTATGAAAATCATGAGCTTTCAGAATATATTACTCAGGTTCAAAAGGTGAGTGGACGCGATTGGACACGATGTGGTTTAGATGACATTGACCAAATACTGTGACCTACTGGTGCATATCTGAATCCCAATATGGCACAATATTTGGTTTATGTAATCTTAATATGTGATCTACCTCTGCTTGCAAAGAGAAGTTTATACTGACTTGGGCTCCTAAGATCTTAAATCAGCATTCTACAACAGCCGTGACCGAGGTACCAAAGATCATAATTAGGCAGCCAAGTAGCTGCAACAATAGAAGCAGAAAGATTCTTACACTGTCGGATCTTGTCAAAGGATGCGTAGTTGAGAAGGGTAAAGTTCTAAAAGATGTAACTGTTACTAGGGCGAAAACTCTCAATAAGGCACATATCTGGTCTCCAGAAATGAAAGCACTCCACAGCATTATACAAAATCTGATGGAATCCAAATCTGAAATCCGTAAGAAGTATGCGAACGACTTATCAGGAAGTTTCCAAGCGTTTTCAAAACCGAAACAAGTCGAATCAGGAGAAAACGAGACTATAGAGTCCGCTCAGCTGTGTGAATCGATTGGAAATACTGAAAGAGAGCTAGATGAAGTTTATATGGGACTTCATAAGACATTTGAGAATATTCAGTCCAAGGGAATAAAGTGGCTTCAAAAAGGCGGTATGTGGCCCTGCATAACAACTATCACAATCTTGGAGACGCTACGCTCCACAACAGGTCTAAAATTTAGTTATGGTATGCGAGAAAGAATCATCGAGTATGCCTTATCTATAACCAAGCTCCAAAGACTATTGCGAATTCAAGATGCCTACCAAAATTGTGACAGAAAAAAGCTCACCGATGAGCATTTCAATTCTGGCCATACGAACTGGAACCCTCGAGATCGACCGGATTGGCTCCTTCTTGAGGTTGATGCTAACCTCTTGATTCGAGCTTCGCAAGTTGATGTTGCAAATGCTACAATTTGTCCAGAATCTGGGTCAAATGCGGTTCTACAGATGAACATGGGCCAAGGGTAAGCTTATAATACTATCCCAAAAGAGATTATATAAGTGAGGTGTATCACTCAGCAAAACAACTTATCAGCTTTTCGTTTTGCTAGAGGCTTACAACTAATCGATAACTTATGTAGTAAAACATCTTGCATCATACCAATGGCTGCGGCTGTGCTTGCTAATGGAAGTGATTTGATGCGAATCGTTGTCCCTAAGCCTTTGTTGCAACAGACAGCCCAACTACTCCACGGTAGGCTAGGTGGACTCATTGGCCGAGAACTACGACACATCCCCTTTTCCCGAAAGACGCCAACGGATCTGAAGACGATGACTGAGTTCGAATCAATTCATAGATGCATCCAAAGCGTCTCGGGCATTATAATATCACTGCCCGAGCATATGTTATCTTTTATGTTATCCGGTCTACAACGTCTATCGGATGAGCGGATTCCGGAGGCAAAGTCAATGATTGAGATTCAAAACTGGATGTCCAGAGAGTCACGGGATATCCTGGATGAGTCGGACTATACGCTAGCCATGCGAACCCAGTTGATATATCCTTCCGGTTCGCAGAAGACGGTCGATGGCCATCCCTACCGCTGGGAAGTGGTGGAGAAGTAAGTGATAGTCAATAGGGCATTACATGACATTCTTCTTAATATACAGTTTGTTTATATCTAAGATTCTCTTAGTGGTGGAAGTATAAAAGAAAATGTACTGACTTATCTTTTCTTCAGATTATTGGAACTTGTGGATGGCCACTTAGTCAACTTACAAGATAAGTATCCAAAAAGTTTGGAAGTGTTTCGCCGGCCTAATGGCGGGTTTCCGTTGATTTTCTTCCTTCGAAAAGATGCGGAGGAAGCTCTTTTATCGCTTTTGGTAGAGGATATTTGGTAAGTCGATGCTGTCAGTACTGCATCAAATCCTTTAACGGACCTCAAAAGATTTATTTTGTTCAAGTGCGTACTAGAATACTGATACTCTGATAGCTACAGTCGCACTTCGATCCTCCCAAAACATGTTAAGAAGGATGATTTAATTGCTATAACACAGTTTATTTCGAACGCAAAAGTTTCGACAAAGGTTTCCCAGCGAGTTCGATCATTATTTCCAGAAAAGCCAGCTGTGAAGCAAATGGTGTACCTTCTACGAGGTCTTTTAGTACATAGGATCCTCCTTATGACTTTGAAGAAGCGTTGGAATGTACAGTATGGTCTTCACGCTAGCCGAGATCCTATTGCAGTTCCCTTCTTGGCTAAAGGTATACCAAGTGAGCAGTCGGAGTGGGGACACCCTGATGTAGCCATTTTGTTTACCTGTTTGTCATTCTACTACGATGGGTTAAGTATCGACCAACTGCGCCAGAGCCTTGTGCACATCCTTAAATCGGACGATCCCTCTCAGCTTTACGATCAAGTATCATTAGTCTCAAGCCTTCCTGATTCCCTCAAGGAATGGAACTCGATTAATATAGACGACCTTGCGCAGCTTACAGAGATATGGAAGCATTTACGGTTCAATTCCGTAATTGTCAATTATTTTCTCAACAACTTTGTTTTTCCAAAGCATGCAAAGCAGTTTCAAGTCAAAATGCAAGCTTCTGGCTGGGATATTCCCTTATTCGTAGATGGTAACTCGAAAGGGAATATTACAACGGGATTTTCTGGGACAAATGATTCTCGCGGAATGTTACCGCTTACTATTAGGCAACAAGATCTTCCTGGACTCGCTCACACAAATGCAGAGGTACTTACCTATCTTCTGCAACCACGTAACAGAGAGTACGTCCTTGCTGCAGATAACTATGGAAGGCATCTGCCAGAAATATCTCTTCTCCATTCAATTAAGAATCGTGGAATCAGAGTTCTAATCGACGCTGGTGCACAAATACTGGAGATGGACAACAGAACTTTGGCAAAGGCCTGGTTGGCTATCGATCATGAAGCAAATGCAGCTGTATACTTTGACGAGGAGAACAAGCCTTGGGTGCGTTATCGCCACGGTTTAGAGCTACCTCTTTTGGCCTCGCCATTCGCCGATGATTTGAGTAAATGTCTTGTTTACCTTGACGAAGCCCATACAAGAGGAACAGACTTAAAGATGCCAGCAAATGCAACTGGTGCGTTAACACTGGGACTTGGCCAAACGAAAGATCACACTGTCCAAGGTATGTGATTCCTTACCACCACGAAGGATTTGATGTAATCAGGCAGAACTCACATCAAATCACCTCTTCCAAGATCATACCATTGCAAGTTTTCAAACTAACTTTGAAACAGCTGCAATGAGACTTCGTCAGTTAGCTACTACCCAGTCAATTGTTTTCTTCGCGCCGCCAGAAGTACATCAAAGTATTATTGATTTGAGACAGGATGCAGCCAATCCAATTGATTCTTATGATGTTGTCCGGTGGCTTCTTGAGCAAACCTGTATAGGAATTGAGCAAATGCAGCCACTTCATTATGCCCAAGGTGTTGATTTCTGTCTCCGAATTGATGCTGCAATGAAGAATCCAAACTTCCTCAATGAACAAGAGCAACGGGATTCATACCTAGAAGTATTACGCCAACCCGAACAACAAACTTTACAAAAGCTTTATGGTGTAAAGCCGAAAGCGAAAGAAGCAGCTATTTTTGCCTCAACATCAGAGCAATTGGTTGGCTTCATGAGTGATTTGAGTAATCGCAAGAAAGGATTCCAGGATACTGGTAATTCAGTGCATGCTTCCGCATTGCAAGAGGTTGAACAGGAAAGGGAGATTGCTCAAGAGATTCAGACAGTGAGAGAGGTTCAGAGGCCTGTGTACTACGACTCATTCAATTATCCATCCTTACATAAGGATCTTGAAACTTTTGCAAGAACGGGCCGCCTTGTAGCGGACTCTGGCGGCTATTTCCACGCTTTCACCTCATTGTACAGAACCACAACCTTAGGGAGAAGGTTTGGAATCAATAGCGATGCAACTTCCGGCAAACTTTACGTCTCGACTGAATTTACAAAGACCATCAAGCCTCCTAAGGATGGCTCTCGTGTGCCAGATAATTTTCAACGCCAGGTAAATTGGATACTTTGGAGCAACGTCACCGAAGTGGCCATTATTGTCATACCAGAGGAGGCTGACCGTCTCCTTGAAATTATTCCTCTCATGAAAGGCTCGCCCACTTGTTTGTTGTCGTATGCTGCTCCCGTCACTCGAAAGATGCTTCATTTCAATGACTTTAAATATCTTGCAATACCATGTCTCCCAGCAAACTGGCAGGCTCCCACATGGCTTAAAACAGAGGTTGGTTTATTCTCCGGCAGACTCTATTTCAAACACTCCGAATACCAATATATATGTGAGTATCTTGGCATTGTTGATACTGCTAAGTTAGGCGATTACCAAAGGCATGTGTCAGAGGACAGCAACGATACGAGGAGTTTTGAGAGCGAGGTTAATGGTAAAAGTTCTGGCGTATTTATATCAAAGCCGTTGAATTTCATGCAAGAGTGGCTTGCCTTACGACGAAAGGGTCAGGACTTTGCACACACTCCTATGGGCCATGTCTGCCAAGGAAGACCAGTATGTGAGTTTCTCAAAAAGGTCGAACCTATCTAATATCGATATAGTTGAGCGAAAATCATCCCTTTTTCCTATCCGAGGCCAATAATAAAGGCAATGAGAGAGCAAGAAGCACTGCAATTGTCAGAGCTTCTATTGAAGAAGAATCAGAACAAGGAGAAGAGGAAGTGGGAGATGATGAAGAGGACTTTGGTCATTATATTGGGGACACTTCTGATGGTTATGATGACCAGTTTGATAATGAAAGTAGTGATGCTAAGTTAGAATAATTGCTGTTGCATTAACTTACAATGTTGTTCTGCAAAATATATCTTTACAGAGCAATATCATTGTGTCCCAAAAATGACACAAAGATAGCAATACATTGATTCCAAAGCTATGTACATATTTAGGGTGATTGATATTGATTGAATAAACTGATGCTTAAGTTTTCTAGCAGAAGCCATACATCACGCATATTGGTCACATAATGTGTTATTACTAGTCGTAACATAAACAGGCCGAGAGGCTGGTTCTGAGGACATTCGGAGACTTTGACCATGAATAAAAACCGAGTGTAGGTAATATTTATGGCAGGACTGAAGAATACTTCGCTGGAAGCCTCCGTCGATAATTCTTTACATTCGCTTCTAACATGGTTAGTCAGCGTCGCCGCTCTGCTCAGGTTGCTGAGTCCATGCTAACGTTATTTGGCTATGGTACTGCTTTCTCTTTTTGCAATCAATCATTCTCCACTTTTATTCGATTCTGTCCTGCAAGCTGTCAACTCTTCGCGACGATGTGGGAGGCAGAATCGGCTCTCGGGGCTCCTAAACTGCCCGCCTCCCCCCTTGAAAGAAAATTGTGTCGTACCATTTCAATCCTCCTTACCAAACCGGTTGGTGGAAAACAATAACGAAATGTCGAGAAACGAGCACGTTGGTTTGTAAGACTACTGGTCAGAGTGATTGCGTCTAAAGTACTAACATGTCAGCGTACTATAGAACACCTGCATGCCTTATTTACACTACTGGCCCGAGTCCTCACAATTCATTGCTGTAATACAGTTTGCACCACTCTAGCTCATAGTA